>Ga0209715_1003361_pt1 | contig 11505 bp, 12 predicted proteins | sample COGITO_mtgs_1205_2_FD_184809 | JGI IMG/M metagenome (GOLD analysis project Ga0209715, IMG submission 184809) | Pelagic marine microbial communities from North Sea - COGITO_mtgs_120503 (SPAdes) (version 2) | ecosystem: Environmental > Aquatic > Marine > Epipelagic ...
CACACTCTAACCAACTGAGTTACGAGAGAAGGGGTCGCGCAACCAAGGATCGAACTCGGGACAATTGGAGTTTAGTGACTAAACGAATAGTTATAATAATTCATTACAATTACAATCCAATGCTCTACCAACTGAGCTATCGCACGGTGATGCCGACAGGATTTGAACCTGCGCTCTTTCGAACCAGAGCCTTAATCTGGCGCCTTAGACCACTCGGCCACGGCATCACAAAATTATAATGTCTGTACTCTTTAAGTAAGAATGTTCATTCCGATTTTAATATCGATTCTTCTACTGGTACTCGTTACACTTTTGTTACGTCGTTCCCGTCGAAACCCAGAGTATAAGTGTTTTCTTCTCACCCTGGAAACATCAGCCGACCGACGCGAAAAGTTTCTCGATCACTACGACAGTTCCGTACCTCTAGAAATCATATACGGAACAGATACCAGGAAACTCGAAAATGCTAAAAAGTACCAGAAAATCATCGAACCGAACTATTACCGCGAGGCTTTAAAACTTCACTATAACGCGAACAAAACGCGACCGGATATTACCTATTTCAATTTAGGTGCTATTGGGTGTTATATGGGACACATGGAATTTTATAAAAGGTGTTTCGAACAAAACCTCAAATATGCCGTTATTTTTGAAGATAATGTCATTATAAAAGATACACGCGTTTACCGGGAAATTCAGGACGTTATAAACAAAAAGGGTGACGATTTCGAAATGTGTTTCTTCCACTGTTTATCACGATACCCGGATAAGGAAAGTGCTGAAAAGAGCGGACTCGAACGCGTTAAGTGGATTTCGAGTACCAAGTGTTACCTCATACACGTCGATAATATGAAAAAGTACTACAAACACTTTTTTCCTATCGATAATCACGTCGACATGAAACACGAAGATATAATCGCGCGTGGTGCGCGTGTATACTATAAAGATCTTCGACACTGTTTACACATTGACCGTAGTCATAACAGTACCATCGGACACAGTAATTGGGGAAAACGTAAATTCTTTTCGAAACGGTACCCTACCGCAACCACCGACGAACTCGAGTACGGGTGGTAAACACACTAATTCCACGGTATATCTTGTGGACGAAACCGACACCCAATTTTTAAAAAGTCAACAAACTGTTTAAATTCTGGTTCAGTTATATCGGTATTTTCCATCGAATTAAGAACGTTACCGACATATTCGTTATACTTTTTATGATTACCTCTGTGTGTAAGTCTATTCTCACGCAAATTACCAATTTCACGCGGCATCATGATTATGTTTTCGCTCGCGTGGATATCGTAGTTTATCTTTTCAATAATTGGGTGACTCTTGAACTCTTTTGGTATGACGTGATGGTCCTCGACGTTACGAACATTCCATCTAAGTTTGAACGTACGTCTGAGTAATGACCCGTATCGCATACTATAGTTTTGAAATACTTCTACGCCGAGACGCATCATTGAATCTTCCAATTCATCAACTTCTTGCCATGCCGCAAAACACTCTTCTGATGTTCCCGAAACGTAACACTTTTCATCGGCCTCGTCGAGTGCTTCCGCGAACCTAAACTGAAGACGTGGGTTCTCGAACGTTTGAAACGCAATATTTATTTTTTTAGAATACGTACCTTCGAGAATGTTCTTACGTATTTGGTTACGTTTATTTTCGGGGGACGGGGGAATTGAAGAAACTCTGATCATTTACTTTTTAACGGGGTATATCTTTAACACGTTAAAAAGTAGGCGTGATCCCAGCGGGGGTCGAACCCGCGACCTCGGCGTTGCGTTTGTGACACTAAAGTCACTTAGGTATACCTAGTAGTGTATAAGCACCGCGCTCTAAACCAACTGAGCTATAGGATCATATTCATATATAAACCATAATCTTTATACCCCACACGAAGGATGAGATTCTAGATCTAGTGAGTGTCTCGGTGTTGGTAATTTGTTATCTGGTGTTTTTGGACGCGTCATCCATTTTTTTATAGCGTTTGATACACGCGAATCGTCTTGTTTAACTAGTTCACTATTTGAAATTATACTTAAACCGTTACACACGTCGGGTTTATTTTCTTTATCGGGAAACGTTTCGTTAAACACCTCTATCGTGTGCCCGGGTATATCGGGTGCTTCATCAAGTAATCTATCGTATTCTAAACGCACTTTATTCACAAAATCTAAAACGTCTTCACGATATTTCGTTTCGAGTGATAATTCCATATCAATGTTCCTATAGAATTTTGAGTATTGGACAGACATGACCGAGTGTGCTTCCATCATACGTGAAGAATTGTTAAACTTTGATATCGATGTAAGTATACCCGCAATAACATTCATAAACGCGAAAAAATATTGAAAAATAACAATTTTTTGTTTTTGTTCGGTCGACATGTTTTGATCATTAGGACTTAAAACCGCAAACCCGCCAACACCCGTAATACTCGATATAACTATACACGGGTACGATAACCAATCGTTCTGTTTCTTATAAAACATACGCGCGTGATTGTGTAACCATCTGTATCCGGCAGCTTTTTCGGCCCATCGGATTAGGAGCTGTTCTTGTTTTGGACACCAATGATGTTGTTCTGGTATGTCTTCTCCCATTACTCTTTCTTAGAAAATAAATAGGCATACTCACGAGCCTGTGTATCAATCTCGTTCTTTTTGTTTCCATTGTGTGCCTTGACCCACTTTATATCAACAAACTCAATTTTACGCAATAAGTATAACATGTGTATCCATAAATCCTTATTCTTTACGGGTTCACCTTTACTCGTTTTCCAACCGTTACGTTCCCAGTTTTTAGACCACTCGAGTAACCCCATTTTTACGTAGTTACTGTCGGTATATACAGTTACAGTATCGTGTCCTAATTCTATACACTTCTCGAGTGCTTTTACGACCGCGGTCATTTCCATTACATTATTTGTGGTTACCTTAGCACCACCTCGACCTATAAAGTCGTCTATAATATACGCCCAACCACCGGGACCGGGGTTTCCTAAACAACTTCCGTCTGTGTAGACTTCTATCATACTTACTAGTATATATGATAAAATCTTTATATTTCAACAATGTGTTCCTTTTTATACGGGAAACAGTAATAATAACACTTAACCACGGGATTAAACAACATACACGAACCAAACACACTTCCAAAAATTATTAAAAATGTATATATAGGTTCCATTAACGTATTACACGCGTAATTCTTTATGTTTCAGTTTCAGTATCATCACAACACGATTTTGGGCAGAAAAGTGATAATATCATAACACCAAGTACGGTAAAAGTTACTGATATTCCAATTATAAAATTCATTATATCAGTATCACTACTTAAAATTTTAAGTCTCTTTGAAACAAAATGAACCATTACCAAGATTGGGATCCAGTCGTTATTCGTGGCAAAATTGATAAAACACGAGAAAAAGAAAAATACGTCAAGTTCATGGGTCAGGAAATTAGGTTACCGAAACGGGGTCAATATTCGGGAAAATCACCGGAACAAAAGCTCGAAGAAGCCGAATTAGCCGGTACACACAAGAAAGTCAGTAAAGAAACAGGATTAACGATCCAACGAGCACGTGTTGCAAAACAGTATACGCAAAAGGATCTCGCGGGTCTTATACATGTATCAACAGATATCATCTCTTCATACGAATTAGGTAAATCAATTCCGGATCCTAACGTTATGCAAAAACTGCGTCGAGTTTTGGGGGTTAAACTTTAAAATTTGGTCTAAATTTTAATTTTTAAATTGTAAATTTTATTTATTTTTTAAATTTTTAAACGCTTAATAGACGCTTAGTTGGAGAACGCGAGGCCACCCATACCCGATTGGATTCTGAGGACGTTGTAGTTCGTCGCGAACATGTGGAGGGAACTGTCCGATCTGTTACACTTAACCGAAACTTGCGCGTTGTCGATTCTGGAGAAGTTACAGGTACCCGTTGGTTGATGCTCTTCTGGCTTGAGCGCAAAAGAGTACGAGTAGATCCCTGGCATTGGGGAACCAGAGTGGTGGACGAATGGTTGGACTTGGTTAAAGTACTTACCGGATTGTTCCTTGAATCTGTCTTGGCCGTTGAGGACCAACTTGAAGGAAGACAATGGACCGGATGTGTCTTCATCGAATTGCGTGAGGCCATACAAGGCTGGCGCACCCGCGGCAGATGGCGAGATCGCGACGTTCGAATCCTCGATCGCGGCAACATTGGAAGTGACAACAACTGGTGTACTTGTAAAGTTCCACACGTTGGAACCGATGTCAGTACACCACACCAATTCCTTGACTGGGTGATTGTACGACAATCTGACTTGCTTGGTGGAGGTAGCGGCGGCCAAGGAGTCAGTGCCAGTGTGTTGGACTTGTTCGATCAAGTATTCGTGACCCTTTTGCGCGAATCGTCTACGCTCTTCAGTGTCGAGGTAGATGTAGTTACCCCACACCTTCAAGGCAGAAAAGTTGGTACCGAAATCGGACGCCAAGTCCAAGTCAATTCTGACTTCGTGGTATTGCAAAGCAATCAATGGCAAGGCCAATCCTGGGTTTCTGTTGAAGAAAAAGATCAATGGCAAAAAGCACGTGTTACCCGCAACACGCGCGGTAGTCATCTTACCGTAGTTCAACTTCTTGGATTCGTCCATGTACAATTCTGCGTACAATCTCCACCACTTTTGGTAGTGTTTGTCGATTCTTTGACCACCGATCGACAATTCAGCAGTGGCGATGGCGCGTTCCGCCATCCACGCATCCATAGAAGTGGTGATGGCGGTGTCAGCGTTCGAAGTCAATTCAACGTACATGTCCGCAATCAAATCACCGTTTCTGGCGACCGTGACGGAAACGCGACCGGAAGACGCGGCAGTACCGTTAACAGTTTGTTCGATGTTTTCCATCGCGAAGTTAGTGTGGCGTTTGTAAACCGCCTGGAAGAAAGTGACTTTTGGGTTACCAGTCAAGTAGACATCTTGGGCGCCGTAGGCGACGAGTTGCATGAGACCACCGGCCATATTGTTTGTTTTTGTACTATAGGCAGAGATTTTTTTTTCGGGTGAGACCCGCGAAAAAACCCGACCCTATTTTTCCTGGTATATAGAAATGACCGATCAAGAAGAACCCCTTCTTGAACCAATCGAAGAAATCGAAGAAATCAAAGAAATTGAAGATGAAGAATCTATAGTCGATGATCTTGATCTTGACCTTGAAATGCCAGATGATGATGATGATGAAGAATATATGATGGATATGGGTGGACTCTTAAGTTCGGTCCTCGCGACCGAAGATGGTGATACCGTATGTTCCGCACTGGTAAATATTTCCAGACAGATGGAAGTTCAAAACAAAATTCTTATAAAAATGTTATCTCAAATGCAAAAAAATTAACTTAGAAAAATAATCCATATGTAATAAAAGAAAATGGAGGAAACACATTTTATTAGTTCGGAATCAAATCAACGTGAATCCAATGCTATTATGTGGTCTAACCAGATTCAATCACTCAACCCTGAAGAGTTTATGCACCTTCTATCAGAACTAGAAGATATGTGGGACATCAATACTACGGATAATAGTATGATATCGTTCCAACTTGGATATAAAAACTTTATAAATCCTCAGGACCTCGACCCTGAAACGGGATTACCCGTTCGGTTTGACGTTGAACTTGTTTCTGGAAACCATAAACGCCTAAAAATGCAATTGGGACAAATGTATCATCGGGCTGAAGTTTTAAAACTTTTAGATACCGAAGACGATGAAGATATGAAAATATCCATGCGTATAAATCGTCTTATTGATCAGGTCGACGATGCATGGCAAATTATTTTTAGAGCGGCGCGTATACACGAACGTATCAATAACCCGACGTATGTTCCTATAAACCCAGAATCAGATCCATCTATTTTTAGGTGTTCGACCATGGAAAAGGTTGAAGAACTGGCACCATACCAACAGGCAATTCTCGCGTGTTTGCAAAACCTTTATGAAACGAATGTTAAAAGATACAAGGGGTACTGTTGTACACAAATCAAGACTGAAGATGGTAAAGATACACGTGCATGGAAACAGGTCGAAACAATACAGGATTATGTTTATGGGGTTGCGCAAAAAGAAACACGGTATGAACTGTGGAAAAATTTATCGAGTCGTGGATCGGCATATAACGACGTTATTCGACATTTAACACACTGTAAAGATATGCAGTTTCCAGAGATTATTAAAAATAGACACGTCTGGTCGTTTAAAAACGGTATTTTTATAGGTAAAGAGTGGTCTGCGCAAACAGGACTCTATGAATCGAACTTTTATACGTACGAGTCGCGTGAATTTAAAAATCTTGATCAAACCATTGTAAGTTGTAAATATTTCGATAAGGAATTTACGAATTACGAACACCTCGAAAACTGGTATGATATTCCAACACCATTTTTTCAATCGATTCTCGAGTACCAAAAGTTTGATTCGGATGTATCTAAATGGATGTATGTTATGGGTGGTCGTTTATGTTTTGATGTGAATGATATAGATACATGGCAGGTTATACCTTTCTTAAAAGGTATTGCGCGTTCGGGTAAATCGACGCTTATCACCAAAGTGTTCCGTAAATTCTATAACGCCGACGATGTACGCACACTTTCAAATAATGTTGAAAAGAAATTTGGATTATCATCCATTTATGATGCATTTATGTTCATAGCCCCAGAAGTAAAAGGTGATTTACAACTCGAACAGGCTGAATTTCAGTCTATTGTATCTGGTGAAGACGTATCTATCGCGGTAAAACACGAAAAAGCTAAATCATTCGAATGGTCTACACCTGGTGTACTTGGTGGTAATGAAGTTCCAAATTGGAAAGATAATTCAGGTAGTGTTTTGCGTCGTATTCTTACGTGGAACTTTGGTAAACAGGTCAAAGATGCCGACCCAACGCTTGAATATAAACTTGATGCAGAATTACCCATTATACTTCAAAAGTGTATTCGTGCTTATCTTGAATATGCACAAAAGTACGCAGATCGAGATATTTGGAATGTCGTCCCCGAATATTTCAAGACGGTTCAAAAACAAGTCGCAACGATCGCAAGTACACTTGAAAACTTCATGCAATCGACGGGTGTAAAATACGGGAAAGACTTATTTTGCCCACAAAAAGAATTCGTCGCGTTATTCAATTCGCATTGTCAAGCAAATAATCTTGGAAAACCTCGATTTACTCAGGATTTTTACGTGGGTCCGTTCAGTCAGCGTGAAATAGAAGTTCGTGAAGTAACACTCACATACAAGGGACGTAATTACCCCAGACAGGCGTTCATATTTGGTGTAGATATAGTGAATGAAGATATTACATTTGGTAATGAGTATTAATTAAAATATCACGTTAGATTAAGATATGGATCCCAGGCAATTTGTAAAAAATTCGAATGTGTCTATTCAGACAACGCCGTCTAAAAAAGGTGGTCTCAAAATTGGAAAATTTCATCCGGGTATGTATAATGTTCTTGTAAATAAAAAGTTTTCAAAGGATGAAAAACGCGTAGATTTACAATACATTTTAAAACAAAAACCAAAGGGACACGCTCAAATAGCACCCGGTTTAACCTTAGATCTTAACGAGATTAAGGGGTATTACGGGAGGTTTCAGACGGGTGCCATACACACGTCTAATTTTGGTTTAAAGGGTGATTTAAATAAAGAGTTCTTTTCTGTACAGTTAAGTGGGTACACCATGGACGGAACTGAGCGTAAAAATTTTACGTTTGTCATTTACAGTAATGGTAAAATTCGTTTTTCGGGTGGGTTTTTAGGGTCCAGTAATCTCAAAAAACAACCTGAAGCTTTGCGTAAATATTTAATTGATACGTATACACAAAAACAGGGATTTTTATATAATGAAATTGAATATAACAATATCGCGGGGTTCTTTAATACAAATGTAAACTTCGATTTAACGAGAATCTCACAACAAAATCCGGTAAAAGCACAAAGTATTAGTTACGAGTCTGAATTAACACCTTTTTTATACATGACGTACAAAGATCATAATTTCGTTTTATCGACCAAATCTGGGAAACTTGGTTCGGGTGTTGTTCAAGTTCAAGGTGAAAGTGATCCAGATGACCTCGAAAACGCATATAAAGTAGGTGTTGATATGGTAAAACTACTCCATGTTTTAGGGTACACAATGGGGTTGGTAAACCGTAATGTAAACCTACCAAAACTTCCTATTATGAAAAGTGTAAAAGCGTCTACGTGTCCTAAACCACGTCGTCCACCGTGTAAAGATGGGTTTGAAGTTCGTAAAAATCCACAAGGGTCCGAGTGTTGTTTTAAAATCCCAAAGAAACGGGGTACAACTAAGAAAAAAACTACACCTAAAAACGTTTCTATTTCTTACGATAAAGATGGTACTATGAAAATAGGTGGACGTAAGTGTGATAGACTTACAAAACCAGTTTTACTCGACGTTGCTAAAAAGTTGGGTGTTGTTGGGGTACGTCAAAAAAATACTAAAAATGTTATATGTTCCGCACTCGATGCGATTGAGAAAGGTACATCCAACTTAAAAATAGATGGAAAATTGTGTCGAAAAATGAAAAAGGACCAACTCGTTGCGATGGCATTATCCAAAGGTATCACGATTGACGATAAGGATACTGTAAAAATGTTATGTGATAAACTTCAAGATAAACCAAATTCCCCAAATTCACTCGCCAATGAAATGGAATACGCGCTTAAAATGAGAAGAAGTCGAAACATAACCAATCAGAAAAGACGACTCAATGATACGGGTATAAGAAACGATCTCGTTAAAATGTATGGTAAAAAGTGGATGACAAAGTATGGTAAAGTTATGGATTTGGATAAAAATGTACGTGATGTAAAGAGAGAATTGAATAAGGCCGAAAAGAATAATTCTCTTAATGTAACTACACGTAACGGTGTTATAAGAAAGATGGTCGCGAACGATATCAAAAAGGCTATGGTCAAAGATATGAAACTTAACCAAGAAAATACCCTTAAGAAAAAACTTCTCAGAAATGAGGCACAAAAGTTATACGGTAAGTTTGGTAAAAATATGGTAAATAATGTTATAAAATACGCGACAAATTTACCAAAGACGTACGCTCTTAATAGTACTAAAATAAAGAATTACGTTATGATAAAACGTCAACTTCAACAAAATACACCATCAGCGTTAAAGAATAAACGCAAAAATAAATAAAAGATGGACGATCCAAGAGAATTAATATTAAAACGTGTCCGACAAAATACAAATGACTTTATTATAGATTATAAAGATCGTTGGAATAAATATATTTTGTCGAGCATTATAGATAGTATATTTTATACTTTAGCAGATTATATAAGCATTGAAAGAAAAGGTGGGTGTACTATGGGTAAATTAGAAATTGAATACCATTGTACGGATGATTTTATAAACAGTGATAATGCTGAAGAATATTTAGAAAAATATCGTGACCCCGATGACCAAAATCTTATGCTATTCATATACGATAATATGCATAAGATGGAACCGGGAACCCATCGACGTACACTTTTGTACCTTACGAACATACTATACTTCGATTTATAAGTTTATGTGGTTCGGCAATTTGTTTAAGGTGTTTCGCATGATACGAAAAATCGTACCCGAGAAACCCATCTGTTATTTGTTTAGAAAGACCGAATGCCTCAATTATTCTCGAGGTTTGTGTACATACCGATAAACGTTCGAGGTTAAGAAATCGATCTTCCATCATTATAAATTCTTTAAGTGATTCATCAGGTATACCATCCTTACGCATTTGTTCATACATCCTTTTTGATTCACCATTCGACATATAAAAGTATTTTGTTGAAAATCCAAGAACCGACACGCGTTCACCTGTAATATCAATATCACGTAATACAAATAGTATAATTATAAGTATAAGTATCCAAGCTATGATCATACTGTATATGATATAGTAACATTATAATTATTATAAAATGTTTGTCACTTTTTGCGATTACCCAAAAAAACTTTTTTTTATTTTATACAAAGTATCTCCTTGAGAAGGATGTTCGATTTGAAATATAATTTTTCTTTTTACTAATCACTAAAAGTGACAAACATTTTATATTAATTTAACATAATAAATAAATCTTTTATTTTATGAATAATATTAAATAATGTATCTTTATCTTCGACATTTTGAGGTTTTATAATTTCAAATTCAATTTGGTATGTAAATGGATCTTCCGAATCCATATCTTGAGTGTTACCAGAAATAGATGTCATATCAATAGATACATTTTTACGAATATACGATGTACGTGTTTTCGTTTTTTTACCATCCATTTCACTTTCATAATCATGTTCCATAGGAATTTCTTTACATACGGCAAACCGTATATCAAACGGTGTATCCTTGATTTGTTTAAAATCTTCGATATGTACCCGTTCTTTTTTCACGATAGTTTCCTCGTTTGTAGATTCATCTATTGTTATACGAAGATTATCCTTTTCACGGAAAAAGACGTCGGTTTGTGACGTTTCAATACGTTCCCAACCAGGGTATTTATTAAGACCTTTCATTAGATTAATATACATCTTTTCACCTATATTCGTATCGAAGAAGGTCCCATTGTATTTACCGAGACGAAATTCCATTTCAACGTGTTCCTCATTCTTGTATTTATCAAGGATGGGTTGAATTGTATCACAAATTTTATGTACGTTCATGTTTTCTTACATTTATGTATCGCGTCTTCTTCTTAAGCCTTTTTTATACACCTTTTTTAGATGCACGGTTTTACAAACATTGGAAACACGTGTTATTTTAATTCGGCTATACAGTGTTTTCTACATATACACGATATATCATCTCATATAGTACGAAATAAATACGAAGGTGATTGTTTATTTACAAAAATATACGAACACGTTGTACATGTTTATTTTTCAACGCACGAAGTTAAGGTTTTTACACTCGAACCACTTTTACAAGAATTTGTGAAATTGTACCCTCGGTTTAAAATTGGTGAACCTCACGATGCTCAGGACGCTCTATTATGTATTATAGACATACTCGAAAAGGGGTACCCTATAATTAAAGATCTCCTTTACGGTGAAACGACACAAGTAACACTATCACCAGCAAGTAAAAATGTTATAAAAACACCATTTTGTATCCACATTTTAAATATGAAAAACGAAACAAAAAGTATAGATGAAATGATAGAGGAAGGATACAATTGGAACGTGGTTGAAGGATATGTTGACAACGATAACGTGAAACACCACGTCGCAACAACACGGTGTTTTATATCTAAGAAACCAAAAATTCTACTTGTATCATTCGATAAAAAAAGTAATGTAAAAGTTGATACATCTTTAAAAATGGGGTACGATTTACGTGGTTCTATAATTCATAAAGGTGTTCAATGGGGTGGTCATTACATGTCTATGTCTAAATTCGGTGAAGATTGGATTATACAAGATGATGAT
>Ga0209715_1003364_pt1 | contig 11499 bp, 8 predicted proteins | sample COGITO_mtgs_1205_2_FD_184809 | JGI IMG/M metagenome (GOLD analysis project Ga0209715, IMG submission 184809) | Pelagic marine microbial communities from North Sea - COGITO_mtgs_120503 (SPAdes) (version 2) | ecosystem: Environmental > Aquatic > Marine > Epipelagic ...
AAATGAATATAAAGTTAAAGCGAAGCAAGCTCAAAATAATGAGCTTGCTTTTTTATTTTGGGATCTGCTGAAGTTTTTTTTGTTGACTTTAAGCGCGGAGTTCCTTTCTGTAACTAAAATTCTAGCGCGATCACAAATATAATTTTGAGGTATTTTAATTCCTTGTATTTATATCTGAAATCTAGGGTTTTTTGTTTCCTTTAAGACCGTTTATAGTCATTTGTTTTCATCTTTTTGTTTCACTATTGTTTAACCAATTCAAAAAAATGTTTGACCAACTTTTACAGGTGGTAATTCGGTTCCGTGATCGATAATAGTTATTTAAAAAACCTTTGCAGTTGTTTTTAGATAATACTTCAATTCGATGAAGATCGTAAGTTGGGTAAAGGCTTTTTTATTAAGACAATTATCTTTACATTAGATGACAATTAATGACTTCCAATAGAAAAATAAAAGATACTGATTTAGTAAAAAGGCTTCATAATAATGATCAAGCCGCTCTAGCTATTATTTATAAAGAGCACTGGGAAATAATGTATTTGGCAGCCTATAACTTATTGAGAGATAAGTCTATTAGTGAGGACATTGTTCAGGATGTATTTGTGTCTTTCTGGCAAAAAAGAAATACATTAGAAATTAAAGTATCTATCAGGAGTTATCTATATACTAGTACCACTTATAAGGTTTACGACTATTTTAGAAAAAACAAAAAAATGATTAAAGAGGAGCTTTTTAATCATTTTGATGAAAAAGTCCAAGTTTCAAATCCAGAAACTAAACTTATGCATAAAGAATTAGTGGGTTTTATAGATTCTCTAATTAATCAGCTACCTCCAAAATGCAAGGAAGTTTTTAAATTAAGCAGAGAAGAACAGTTGACTAATCAAGAGATAGCGCAACGATTAAGTGTTTCCAAAAGAACAGTGGAAGGGCATATTACTAAAGCCTTAATGCTTTTAAGAAATTCGTTAGGAGTTAATGTTAGTATTGAATTTATGTCATTTATTTCCAATTACTAGTTACCATTCCTTTAAACTTAAAAAAAAACAACAACAAAGCAGGTGTGCTTCAATTTTATTACGTCATGTATATATAAGAACGTAAGAAATGATGAATTTAAAGCCGAAGCAGTACTTTATACAATTATTAAACAAACTCTTTGATGATTCTATTACCAACAAAGAACTTGAAAAACTATCTCATTTTTTTCTTAATAATCAAGAGCTTTTAAATTGGCCTCAACATTTTGGCTCTAAAATCGAAATAGAAGCAAGAATCTTTAACAAGATACAATCTGATATAAATTCAGGGCTATTAAAAGAAAACAAAATTATTCCTCTTTACAAAAAATATTTATTTAAATATGCCGTAGCGTCGTCTGTAGTACTTTTAATTTCATTAACATATATTTTAAACAGAGACAATACTTCAATCACAACCAATCCTATACTAGTAAATACCAATATTATTGAACCCGGTAAAGACAAAGCAACGCTTACTTTAGAAGATGGGTCTATAATCGCTTTGGAGAAGGGGAATACTTACCAAATCCAAAACGCTAGCAGTAATGGTGAGAAATTAGTATATGATTCTGGAGCAAAAACTTCAAAAAAGATTGTATATAATTATCTGACTGTGCCTAGAGGAGGTCAATTTCATATTATTTTATCAGATGGTACTCAAGTATGGTTAAATTCAGAATCTCAATTAAAATATCCAGTATTATTTAATGAAGAGGACAGTAGGAAAGTAGAATTAGTATATGGTGAAGCCTATTTTGATGTGTCTCCGAGTTCTGAACACAAAGGTTTGAAATTCAAAGTTTTCAATCAATCTCAAGAAGTGGAGGTTTTTGGTACAGAGTTTAATATAAAAGCTTACAAAGACGACACTAAAATTTATACCACATTGGTAGAAGGAAAAGTAACTGTAAATATTGGAAATTTAAAACAAAGCTTATTACCTAGTCAGCAATTAAGCCTAAACCGCAAAACTAATAATACTACCGTAAACTATGTTGATGTCTTCAACGAGGTGTCGTGGAAAGATGGGGTGTTTAGTTTTGAGAATATACCACTTAAAGAGATGATGAAAGTTTTATCACGATGGTATGATGTAGAGGTATTATTTAAAAATAAATCAATTGAGAATGAGCAGTTTGTGGGGGTATTAAGAAAAAGTCAAAACTTAGAAGAGATACTTTTAAGTATTGAAAATTTTAAGATTATAAAAAATCATGAAATCAAAGACAAGAAAGTAATTCTTGAATAAAAAAATGGAACGAAGTAAAAACATTTCGCGGTGTCATGAACTTCGTCCCTTATAACGTATTAATTAAACTAATGTATAAATAACACAAAGCAAATTTATGGAAATTAAATTACTTAATGCCTGTTCTCTGTATAGAAAACGGCTACAGAAAATTATTATGAATGTATTTATCTTTTTAATGTGTACAACCGCTTTTTGTCTTTCATCAGACAATACGTTTTCTCAAGAGAAGGTAATGATAAAAAAAGATCAATTAGTCACTGTTGATCAGGTGTTTAAAATTATTAAAAAACAAACAGATTTTAACTTTGTTTACCCTAGACGTATTTTTAAGGATAAACATAAAGTACAGCTTAAAAAAGGAGAGATTACAGTTTTGAAACTATTAGAGCAAAGCTTAGTTAGTAATAATCTCAATTTCGAGCTAACAGCAAATAATACTATTTTAATTATAGAAAAACCTGTTGTTAATGACGTTAAATTACAGTATCAAGTTACAGGTACTTTAAAAGATGAAGCTGGTCAGCCCTTGCCAGGAGCAAATATCTTAGAGAAAGGAACAACCAATGGAGTTCAAACAGATTTTGATGGTAATTTTTCCATTTCTGTTAAAGACGAAAATGCAACGCTAGTGATTTCTTACTTAGGATTTTTTACAGATGAAGTCCTTTTAAATGGACAAACTACCATTAGTATAGTATTAAAAGAGGATACTGCAAAGTTAGACGAAGTTGTGATTGTAGGGTTTGGAACTCAGAAAAAAATTAATCTTACCGGAGCTGTTTCAACTATTAATAGTAAGGAACTAGCCAACAGACCCATAACCAGTGCAAGTCAAGCACTTCAGGGAGTTCAGGGCGTGTATGTAAATCAAGTGGGAGGACAACCAGGAAGCGATGGAGCAACAATTCGAATACGAGGTCTTGGGACACTGGGTGATAACGACCCTTTGGTTTTAGTAAATGGAATAGAGTTTTCTATAGATGATTTAAATCCGGATGATATTGAAAGTATTACTGTATTAAAGGATGCGGCATCCGCTGCAATTTATGGGTCTCGTGCGGCTAATGGTGTTGTTTTAGTTACATTAAAGAAAGGTTCTCAAAAATCAGAAATCACGTATAGTGGATCAGTTGGTGTGCAGCAAGTCATCTCATTACCAAAAGTTATCAAGGATCCAATCCAGTGGATGAAATTATATTCTCAAGCACAGTTAAATTTTGGAACAGACGAGAGTGCATTGGTGTTTCCACAATCTTTAATAGATGAATATAGTGCAGGTATGTTGACAGATCCTTTCACCTACCCTAACAACGATTGGATGAAAATAATGTTTGATCAGGCTATTATTCAGCAACATAGCCTAAGATTTTCCGGTGGTAATGAAAAGACAACCTATGGACTTTCGCTTTCTATGTTAGCTCAAGATGGTGTGCTGAGAGGGACAAAATCAAAAAGATATAATGCCAGCTTAAATCTTAACTCAAAGCTGAATAATAAAATTACTATTGGGGGCACTTTCAATGTTTCCCGTAAAAAAAGAGTAGAACCAGTTGTGGGTGTTCCAGAGACTATACAAATGATTTATAAGGCGCAACCCTATCATCCTACCTACCTTGAAGATGGAAATTATGGAATGAATTTTTTCGATATCCCGGGTCATCGCAGATTCCGTAATCCTTTAGCTCTTACTGATGAGGGAAATAATGATCATAGAAATTTAAAATTGTTCCTAAATTCTTTTGCAGAAATTAAACTTCCCTTTGGTCTAGTTTATAAACTAAATATTGGTGTCACTAGTGAGGCTGAGCAACAAAAACGGTTCATCCCACAAATAGTTTTATATGATGCTAAAACGAAAGAACCAACTACAATTCAAGCAGGAGGATCTCCGAATATCACTTTTGCAGGAGGACAAAGAGGGGTATTTCAAAGAGATGAAGAACAGCTTAATACGACCATTTTTAATACGTTGAAATGGAATAAATCTTTTAATGAAGAAACAGAGCTTTCGATTCTACTTGGAAATAGCTACGAAAATTTCAAATATAATTTCTTTTCTGCAGCCAACGAGGGTTACCTCAATAATGATCTTTTTGAACTCAATGCGGGGAGTATCAATCCTTCTGTGAAAGGTAGAAGTGAGGAAAATAGTATCATATCATACTTTGGTCGTGCCAACTATGTATTGAATAATAAGTATTTGTTTGAGGCAAATTTCCGTTATGATGGTTCGTCACGTTTTGCAAAGGGTAACAAGTGGGGCTTTTTCCCATCAATTTCTGCAGGATGGCGTTTAGACCAAGAAAACTTATTAAAGGATATAGATTGGTTAGGACAATTGAAAATTAGGTCATCATGGGGTCAACTAGGTAATGAGAGAATCGGTTTATTCCGTTACTTAGATTTGATATCTTCAGGAAAAAATTATTTTTTTGGAAACAATTTAAATGCAGGGACGGCAGTTACAGTAGATAATGATACTTCAATATCATGGGAGACAACAACAATTACTAATTTAGGAGTAGATGCTAGTTTTTTTGGCGGCAAACTCTCTACTAGCATGGAATACTTTGTAAAAACAACCAAAGATGTATTGAGACCAATTTCTATTCCTACTCAAGTCGGAGCACTAGATGGGCCAATCACTAACATAGGAACAATAGAAAATAAAGGAATTGAACTTGCGTTGGGATATCGTAATTCAATCGGAGATTTCAGGTATGATATATCTGGTGATTTTACAAGTATAACAAATAAAGTAATAGATCTTAAGAGTGAGGTAATTATAGAGAATTATACATCTGATGGAAGAGGCCCATTGATGATAACACAAGAGGGGAGTCCAATAAACCAATTCTTACTGTACCAGTCCGATGGATTATTCCAATCACAAGCTGAGATTGATGCACATCCCTATCAAGGACCCGATACAAAACCGGGATATATTCGTTACAAAGATTTGGATAACAATGGAGTAATAGATTTAAATGATAGAAAAGCGACGGGCAGTACTACACCAAAATACACCTATTCTTTTAATATTAACTTAGCATATAAAAACTTTTCATTAAGTACTTTTTGGCAGGGTGTTGGAGATGTTCAAACCTATAATAACCATGTTACGGGTGTTCCATTTTGGTTTGGTACCGCTTTAACATCAGAATGGGCAACCGATTCTTGGACTCCTCAAAATACAGGTGCAAGATTACCAATACTTACAAGGTATCAAGATGCAGTAACCACTTTATACAGGGGTAGTGATCTTTTTCTCGAAGACGCTTCATATCTTCGATTAAAAAACATACAGTTAACGTATGATTTGAATTCAGCTTTGTTAAATCAAATAGGAATTAGTAAACTGTCCGTTTTTTGTAATGCTCAAAACCTACTTACATTTACTTCTTTAAAACATTTTGATCCAGAAACAGATTTACTAAGTGGTGATTTTTTCGATTACCCATCTACAAAAATTTATAGCTTAGGCTTTAACGTATCATTTTAAATTAAAAAATCATGAAAAAAATTCAATATATATTTATTTTACTTTGTGGATGTTTATTATCCCTAAGTTGTTCGGATGATTTAATAGCAAAATTACCTTTAGATCAGAATAATGTTGAGTCCTTTTGGACCTCAGAAACCAATGTATCATCAGCTATTACGGGGTGTTATCAGCAATTGATAGAGCCTTATAAATCCCCTTGGACATGGAAGCTTGAAGACATAACCCCTAATGCATATGAAATAGACGGCAGGGATAGTTCCAGAGAAATATCCCTTGGATTAAACAGTCCTACGAATCAAGTTCCTAAACAGCGTTATAAAATTTGTTATCGAGGTATAGGAAGAGCAAACACAGTTTTGAATAATATAGATTTGGTTCCTATGGACGAAAGTTTGAAAAACCGCTATAAAGCTGAAGCCCGATTTTTGAGAGCTTTCTTTTATCATAATCTAATAGAATTCTTTGGAGGTGTGCCGTTAATATTAGATGCCCCAGATAATAATACACAAGGACAATTACCTAGAAATACAAAGGCAGAAGTTTTAGATGTAATTTATACAGATTTGGATGCTGCTATTGCTGGTTTACCAATTTCTTATGCTGCTGCAGACAAAGGAAGAATAACAAAAGGGACAGCACTTGCTTTTAAGGCTAGAACAGCTCTTTATAACATGAATTGGACTGAAGCTCTGTCTGCAGCTCAGGCAGTAGTTGATTTAAATGTGTATGCTCTTTTTCCAGATTACCGAAGACTGTTTCTAGTAGAAAATGAAAGAAATGACGAAGTTATATTTGATATTGGATTCACAATGCCAGAAGTTTCTAATAATTATCACGAAATGTATATTGAAGGGAATGTACTGAAAGATTTACCGGATTCTTATTTAATGACAGATGGAAAACCGGCAGAGATTTCAAGTTTATATAACCCCTTGAATCCTTATGCAAACAGAGACCCACGTTTAAACCAAACTTTAATAACTTTGGGGTCAATGTATAATGGTAATTTGGTTACCGGGAATGAATTGTTTATGGATCTTACTGGTTTTTCTTTCAAAAAATACACTTATTTATTAGATGATGCTGGTGGGGTTGCTCCTCTTCCTGGTCAATCTGAAATAAACCCAATAGTAATTCGTTATGCGGAAGTTTTACTAACTATTGCTGAAGCTGAAAATGAGCTTAACGGACCTACGGTTAGAGCTTATGATGCCATCAACCAGGTAAGAAATAGACCCTCGGTGAACATGCCTGATGTTACCCCTGGGTTAAGTCAAGAGGATTTTCGAGACGCTCTTCGTCTGGAAAGAAGGATTGAGTTTGCAGGTGAAGGATTGTATTTTAATGACATTATTCGATGGCGAACAGCAGAAACTGTAATGAATGCTGATGGCCTTGACAGTGAGGGACAATTAATTGAAACCCGTAGGTTCAATCCCCAAAGAGATTATTTATGGCCAATTCCGCAGGCAGATATTTTATTGAACACTAATTTAGAACAAAACCCTGGGTATTAAATATATTTTTTTTAGTTAGTTAGATTGAATTATGCTCCAAGACCTATTAGTCTTGGGGTTTAATTTTTTTGATTCATTTTTTAACATTTATACCCTTAAAATTAATATAAAATGAAAAGTATTAAAAAACCACAAACTGTTAATTTAAATGTTGTCTTTCTGTTTTTCTGTTACTTATGCACCTTTACGCAAGCCCAGCAAAAAGACAGGCCCAATGTGATCATAATTTTGACCGATGATCAAGGTTCCATAGACACCAATACTTATGGTTCTACCGATTTGTATACCCCAAATATGGACAGATTGGCTAAAGAAGGCACAAGGTTTACCCAATTTTATGCTGCAGCGCCAGTCTGCTCTCCGTCCCGTGCGGCTTTGCTCTCGGGAAAGACCAATTTAAGAGCAGGCCTTGAGGGCAACGTACCTGTTCCTGAATATGCGGACATAGATAAAAAATATGGTATGCCCACCGAGCAGGTAACCATGGCAGAAATGCTCAAAGACAATGGGTATTATACGGCTTTGATAGGTAAATGGCATTTGGGTCATCGAAAAGAAAATTTACCCAATGCACAAGGATTTGATTATTTTTTTGGTCACCAACGTGGCTGTATCGATAACTATTCCCATACTTTTTACTGGGATGGACCTAATAAGCATGATCTATATAGAAATAATGAAGAGGTATATTATCCAGGAGAGCATTTTTCTGATCTGATGGTCGAAGAAGTGAAACAGATTATTAATAATAAAAAGGAAGATCCCTTCTTTATTTATTGGGCTTTCAATGCACCACATTATCCCTACCAAGGTACACCAAAATGGATGGATTATTACAAAGACCTTCCCACACCCAGAAAAGAATATGCCGCTTTTATATCCAATACCGATGAAAAAATAGGATCTGTACTTGACTATATCGATCAATTGGGTCTTGCAGATGATACGATCGTTATTTTCCAATCCGACCATGGTCATTCCCTTGAAGAGCGTGCCTTTTGGGGTGGGGGCAATGCAGGACTTTATCGAGGAAGCAAATTTAGTATGTTTGAAGGAGGCATTCGTGTGCCAGCCATCATTCGTTTTCCCGGCGTAGTGCCTGCTGACCAAGTACGAGATCAGGCTTGTATAGAAATGGACTGGTTTAGCACCATTGCAGCGTTAACTGGGTCAAAGGTGACGGAAAAAGTCGACGGCAAAAGTTTGATGCCAGTAATTTTGGATGACAAGGCCTTATCCCAGCATGGCGTATTTTATTGGCAAGTTGGCGAATATAATGATCAAAACTCCCAATGGGCAGTGCGAAGCGGTCCCTGGAAGTTGATTGGAAATGCTAATGAACCTTCTTCTAATGGAAAAAAAAATAATATTGAAAAATTATTTCTTGTCAATCTGGATCAGGATATTGAAGAACAGAACAATCTTGCAGCATCCAACTCCCAAAAATTATATGAGCTTCTTGAGTTGCACAGGTCATGGTTAAAGTCAGTTCGATTGGAAATGAACGAATAACCACTATTGGCAGCCTTTCTATTAGTTGTTCCTTTATAATGCCAAAGAACATCAAATGATATTTTCAAAGTTTTTATGACTTTAGTCCACAGTTAGTTGTGCATGTATAAAGACAATAAAGTAAATAGCTTAATACACAAAAGTGGCTAGGCCACCCACCCACATCAAGAGCATAAGAGACTGCCTTCAAAGACTGTTAATCTAACGATTAACAGTCTTTTTTTTGGTAAGTTTTTGGTAAGTTTTTGGTTGTTTTCATAAACTTTTGCAACGACTTGAAAAAGATCATATTTCACTAAGGCTTTACTAATTTTGTTTGTAGTGGTAGAACACATAGATTATGAAGGGGAGTAGAAGCGGGTAAAGTTTCTAATGCGATCACAAATATAATTCTGATTTATTTTTAACTTCATGTATTTTTAACTGATAGGCAGGGTTTTCTGTTTCTTTTAAGGCCGTTTACAGTCAGTTTATTTTATCTTTTTGTTTCATTATTATTTCACCTAGTCAAAAAAATAGTTGACCTCTTTACAGCTATGAAATACCACTGATGTGACGCGTACTAATAACAAAAAATTTAGTTTCATCTTATTCGCTTAATTAATGATTTTATGGTCTCAAGATCTGAGACTACTGAAATGGTATCGCCAATTGATTTTAGACTGTTCATGCCAACTTTTTTAGTCATTAAAAGCTCTCTTACTGAAGTTGCTGAAGCGTGAATTTCGGTAAACATATTGGCTTTAAATTTTAATATATTCTCAGTCGTCACACCACCACCAGGCATGATAATTAAGCGGTTTTCTGAATAGCTTTTAAACTTAATAAGAGAATCGAGACCTTCAAAAGCAGAAGCTGCTTGACCAGATGTGAGCACTCTATTGACCCCTAAAGAAATTAGAGAGTCAAGTGCTTTAATTGGGTCTGGGGTCCAATCAAATGCACGATGAAAGGTAAAAGGTAAAGAACCACAAGCAACGATAAGCTGTTTAACCGCTGAGATATTGATCGTTTGGTCCTGATTTAATACTCCAGAAACAAAACCGTGACACCCCATGGATTTATATCTTTTAATATCCGCCTGCATAACAGTTAACTCTGAATTTGTATAACAAAAATGACCACTTCTTGGCCGAATTAATACAAAAACGGGAATAGTTACATGGGCAAGGACTTGTTCTACCATTCCAAATGAAGGCGTAATTCCGCCTACTCCAAGCTCAACACAGAGTTCAATTCTTTGAGCGCCTGCTTGTTGAGCATTTAGTGCAGATTTAAAGGAATTAGCACAAATTTCTAAAAGCATTATACAATTTTTTATTTTTTCACCTATGTGATTCCTCTAGTTCAAGTTATATTAACTAGTCATTAATTGTAACGAATAAAACGTGTTACAATATGTTCAAATATTTTAATTTTTGATGCAATTCAAACATGCAAAATAAAGGCTATGCGACGAATAAAATTAGACAGATAACTAATGCATCGAGTTGAACGTTAAAAAACTTAAATATGCAACCAAACGAATACTTAAAATAGTTCTTGGATGTTTTAACATATATATATATAAGTTGTGTAGATTACCCAAAAATCTTTTTCTTGGCATTTTCAACATATGATCTGCCAATGACATATCTAATCCCTTCAATTTCGACACTATTTCCTTCTACAGTATCAATTTTATCAATGGCGATTGTGAAGGATCTATGAATTCTAATAAAATTACTTTCAGGAAGCAAACTCGTAAAGTTACTCAAAGTACTGTGGATAATATACTTATTAGTTTGGGTTGTAATTTTTAGATAATCTCTTAAAGATTCGATCACTAAGATCTCATCTAAGTAGATTTTCTTCATTTTCTTTTTATCAACTTTAATAAAAGTAAAGGGCCTTTTAATTGATTCAGGGGATTCTATTGACTTATTACTACCTGATAATTTTAAGGCTCTATTAATAGCTTTCATAAATCTAGGAAATGGTATCGGTTTAACTAGATAATCCAGAACTTCTAATTCATAAGTTTTTATGGCATATTCATCATAGGCGGTTGTAACAATGATTAAGGGCTTGGTTTCTAAATTTCTTATAAAATCCAATCCATTCAAAAGAGGCATATTAATATCTAAAAAAATGAGATCTACGGAATGCTCTTTTAAATATGTCAAAGCATCAATAGCATTGTTAAAAGTGTTAATAATCGTGACGTTATCAATTTTTTCTATGTAGCTTTTGATGACATTTATTGCTAAAGGTTCGTCATCAATAATTAAACAATTAATACTCATGATACTTTTATTTTAAGTTTAACAACAAATAGTTTGTTTGTTGAATCAATAACCAGACTGTAATCGTTAGGCTGGTAACCCAATTCGAGTCTTTTTTTTACATTTTTTAGTCCAATTCCGCTTGAGTTTTTAGTGTCAAAAATTTTATTAGTAGTTTCAGCTAATGGATTTGAGATAGTAAAGTAAAGAAAATTTTCCACTATTTTAAAATCAATATCAATTTTCACGTCCCCATTCGTCTTATTCGCTCCGTGCTTAAATGCATTTTCAATAAAAGAAAGTAACAACATAGGTGCTATTTTTTTATCTGTAATGTTCCCTCTAATTTGGGTGTTAATGTTTAATAAGTCGCCATATCTTATTTGTTCCAAATCTAAATAGTTTTGAATACAGATTATTTCCTTTT
>Ga0209715_1003378_pt1 | contig 11455 bp, 6 predicted proteins | sample COGITO_mtgs_1205_2_FD_184809 | JGI IMG/M metagenome (GOLD analysis project Ga0209715, IMG submission 184809) | Pelagic marine microbial communities from North Sea - COGITO_mtgs_120503 (SPAdes) (version 2) | ecosystem: Environmental > Aquatic > Marine > Epipelagic ...
GATATGATACTTCAGGTGACGATATAATTTTTGTCGGAGGAAAAGAAAATGTAACTGGTTTAACAATAGCCGCTGTTTATTCTTTCTAAATAAATATTAATTTAAAATTTAAAATTTAAAATTATGACTAATTTTTTACCCACATTAATCTCGAAGTTACCAAGTGTAATTCAAGAGACTACTTTAGATAGTTTGCAAGTAGTTACTGGTGTTACTCAAGAACAGCTTTCAGCTGCTGTAGATGCTGCAGTCGCCTCTACAACTGAGTCAATATATGGAGACATGGGAATGCTTTGGATGTTGTTATCAGGTATTTTAGTATTCTTTATGCAAGCAGGATTCACCTTAGTAGAATCTGGTATGACTAGATCTAAAAATGCAGTAAATATTGCAATGAAAAATATCCTAGACATTTGTGTTGGATCTTTAACCTATTGGTTAGTTGGATACTCTCTAATGTATGGAGATACATCTAATGGATGGTTTTTCTGGAGTGGTTTATTTCAAGGAGAAGGTGCAGATTTATTCTTCCAGACAATGTTTGCTGCAACAGCTGCAACCATTGTGTCAGGTGCTATTGCAGGGAGAACTAAGTATTCTACTTACATCATTTTTTCTATAGTGATGACAGCTATTATTTATCCAATATCTGGAGGATGGCAGTGGCAAGGTTCTGGTTGGTTAACTGAGTTAGGTTTCATAGATTTTGCTGGATCTTCCATAGTACATTCTGTTGGTGGATGGGCAGCTTTAGTAGCCGCTTTTATGGTAGGACCAAGAATTGGGAAATTTGTAAACGGAAAAGTAATGCCAATACCAGGTCACAACCAAGTATTAGCAACATTAGGAGTTTTTATCTTATGGTTAGGATGGTTTGGATTTAACGGTGGATCCCAATTAGCGTGGGGTGGTGCAGATGCTGTTGGTGCTTCAAATGTGGTGTTAATTACAAATTTAGCTGCTGCTTCGGGAGGTCTAGGTGCTTTAATTACTACTTGGGTTTGGTATGGAAAACCACACTTAGCTCAAACACTTAATGGTGCCTTGGCAGGATTGGTTAGTATCACTGCAGGATGTGGTAACATGTCCTCTGAAGGTGCTGTTTTAGCAGGATTATTAGGAGGAATTTTAGTTGTTTTTTCAATAGAATTTATAGAAAAGAAATTAAAAATTGATGATGCTATTGGTGCTGCTTCCGTTCATGGTGTTGCTGGTGTTTGGGGTACTTTAGTAATTGGTCTCTGGGGTATAGATGGAGATACAGGTATTGGATTATTTAACGGTGGAGGCGCATCTCAATTAGGTGCTCAAGCAATAGGCGCTTTAGCTTATGGGTTATGGGCTGTGGTGTTGTCTTTTGTTATTTTCTTTATTTTAAAGAAAACAATAGGCTTAAGAGTAACTGAGGATGTTGAATTAGCAGGCTTAGATATTTCAGAGCACGGAACAATTGCTTATCCTGGAAAAAGACTAAGAGAATTTGAAGAAGATAAATAGATCGATAATTTAATTATTTTTGTTAAAATCACACATCTTTAATAAAGCTGTGTGATTTTATCTTATAAATAAATTTCACTAATTTTTAAAAAACTTTTAAAAACCAATACTAATTATCATGAAGAAAATAGAAGCAATCATTAGAAAATCAAAATTTAGTAAAGTCAAAGATGCTTTACACAATGTAGGAGTCAACTTCTTCTCTTACTGGGATGTTACTGGTTTAGGTAACGAAAAAGAAGGCCATGTATATAGAGGTGTTTCTTATAGCACTAGCGATATTCAACGAAGATACTTATCTATAGTTGTAAATGATGATTTTGAACAAGTTACCATTAAAGCAATTCTAGAAGCTGGCTCTACTGGAGAAGTTGGAGATGGTAAAATATTTATCTCAGATATTAAAGAGGTTTACAGAATTAGAACTGGAGCTAAAGGAGGAGAAACTTTAAACTAAACTATTAGAAAAATTTAATTATGGAATTATTAACAACAAATAATGTATGGATGATGATCTGTACAGCTCTGGTTTTCTTTATGCATACAGGTTTTGCATTTTTAGAAATTGGCTTAACAAGACAAAAAAACACAATTAATATTTTATTTAAAAACATATTCATAATCACAGTTGGATTATTACTTTATTACATAGTAGGATTCAACTTGATGTATCCTGGTTTTGAAGAAGGTTCTGCTGGATTTTTAGACTTCGCAGGTTTTGGAATTATACCTCCTGAAAACGGAATGACTCCAGAATATGCTGATGGTGGTTACACATGGTGGACAGATTTCCTATTTCAAGGAATGTTTGCAGCAACTGCAGCAACAATTGTTTCAGGAGCAGTTGCTGAACGTATGAAAATAGGCGCATTTATGATATTTACGATTCTTTATGTTGGTTTAGTATACCCAATTGCAGGTTCATGGAAATGGGGTGGAGGATTTTTAGATCAAATAGGATTTTATGATTTCGCAGGTTCTACATTAGTACATTCTGTTGGTGGTTGGGCTGCATTAGTTGCTGTTTACCTTTTAGGATCTCGAATCGGAAAATTCAAAAATGGAAAACCACAAGCAATTCCTGGGCACAATATACCTATAGCAACTGCTGGTGTGCTAATTCTTTGGTTAGGATGGTTTGGTTTTAATGGAGGCTCTGTACTTTCTGCAGATCCAGAATTAACCTCATTAACTTTAGTAACAACTTGTATGGCAGCAGCAGCAGGTGGAGTAGTTGCAGTATCAGTGTCATTTATTAAGTATAAAAATTTAGATTTGACAATGTTTTTAAATGGTATTTTAGGTGGTTTAGTTGGTATAACTGCTGGTGCAGATGTAATGACTCCCGAAAGTGCAATTATTATTGGAGGTATAGCTGGTGCTTTAATTGTGTTTGCTGTTTCATTTATTGATGCTATAAAATTAGACGATCCTGTTGGTGCAATTGCTGTACATTTAATATGTGGTATTTGGGGAACTCTAGCTGTAGGTATTTTTTCAACAAATCCAGAGCACACAGTCTTAATCCAATTAACAGGTGTTGCTTGTTATGCTGCTTTTTGTATAATTACATCATTCTTAATTATCTTCACTTTAAAGAAAACTATAGGTATTAGAGTTAGTGAAAGAGAAGAATTAGAAGGTCTAGATGCTCATGAACATGGTATGGACGCGTATCCAGATTTTAGATTAAACGAACATTAATTTTTTAAACTAATTAAATAATACACCTTTAAGATTAATCTTAAAGGTGTATTATTTGTTTTTATGAATATGGTAATTAAAACCTTTTATTTTATCATAAATAAATTTTTTGTAATGGATTTTTGTTTTCATCGCAAAACTTACATCAAACAAGTCTAATTACAGAATTATATTCAACAAAAAACATAGATTTGTATATATAATTGAATACAATATGGAGAAACAAGGACTATATTTACCAGAGTTTGAACATGAAAATTGTGGCGCTGGTTTTATCTGTAACTTAAATGGAGAAAAAACTAATCAAATTATACACGATGCACTAGAAATACTAGTAAAACTAGAGCATAGAGGTGGCGTTAGTGCAGATGGAAAAACAGGAGATGGTGCTGGTTTATTAATAGATATTCCTCATGACTATTTTAAGAGAGTATGTGATTTTTCCATTCCAAATCAAAGAGAATATGCAGTTGGAATGGTATTTCTTCCTAAAGTTTCCAATCAATATTATTTTTGCAAAACAATTTTTGAAAAAGAACTAAAAATACAAGGACTTACTGTTTTAGGATGGAGAGAAGTCCCTGTAGATTCTTGTCAATTAGGGGAAATAGCTTTAGCATCGGAACCGAATATAGAACAACTTTTTATTGGAAAAACTGATAAAATTGACGAAGCTACTTTTAAAGCGAAACTATATGCCGCCAGAAAAATAGCAGAGCACACCATTAGAAAATCAAAAATTTCTGAAAGCAATTATTTTTACATTCCAAGTTTATCCATAACCACTATTATATATAAGGGTATTATTATGCCTGAAGATATTGGGCCCTATTATAAAGATTTACAAGAAATAGATTTAGTTACTCGTTTAGCGTTAGTACATCAACGTTTTTCAACCAATACAATGCCCACTTGGGAACTAGCACAACCTTTTAGACACATGTGTCAGAATGGAGAAATAAACACACTACGAGGCAATGTAAGTAGAATGCGTGTTCGTGAAGAAATCATGAAAAGTGATATTTTTGGACCACAAATCGACAAACTTTTTCCAATAATTTTACCAGGTAAATCTGATTCTGCTTCTATGGATATGGTAGTTGAATTGTTAACACATACAGGACGTTCATTACCGGAAATTATGATGATGATGATTCCTGAAGCTTGGGAAAAACATAAAACCATGTCTAAAGAGCGTAAAGCTTTTTATGAATACAACGGATGTATTATGGAACCTTGGGATGGTCCAGCCTCTGTACCTTTTACAGACGGAGACTATATTGGAGCTTTATTAGACAGGAATGGTCTAAGACCATCAAGGTATACAGTTACCAAAAGTGGTAAATTAATCATGTCTTCAGAAATTGGTGTAGTAGATGTTGCTCCAGAAGACGTAAAAGAACACGGAAGACTAGAACCAGGAAAAATGTTCTTGGTTGACATGAATGAGGGAAGAATTATTGAAGATGAAGAAATAAAAAGTAAAATTGTTTCTGAAAGAACTTATCAAGAATGGTTAGATAAAACACGTTTGCATCTAAAGGATGTACCTTACACAAGTGAAACTTGCCCTATAGAATCTATTGATGTTAAAACACGCCAACGATTATTTAATTATACCTTTGAAGACATTCAAGAAGTAATTACACCAATGGCATTGGTTGGTAAAGAAGCTTTAGGTTCAATGGGAACTGACACACCATTAGCTGTTTTGTCTGATAGACCTCAATTAATTTCAAATTATTTTAAACAATTATTTGCGCAAGTTACAAATCCGCCCCTAGATGGAATTCGTGAAGAAATTGTAACGGATATTAGTTTAAATTTAGGAAAAGACAGAAATATTTTTAGCATCACAGAGAGACAATGTCGAAAACTAAGAATTCAAAATCCAGTAATCTCTAATGCTGATTTAGAAAAAATAAGATCTATTGATATTGAAAGTTTCAAAGCAGAAACTATTCAAATTTTATACACAAAATCAAAGGGATTAAATGGTCTTGAAGATGCATTGGACAATATTGTTATTCAAGTAGAGAAAGCCTTAGAAAAAAAGAATAATATTATCATTCTCTCTGATAGAGGTATAAGTCAAGAACTTGCACCAATTCCTGCTTTACTTGCTTGTTCTTTTGTAAATCACCAATTAAACCGTTTACGTAAACGCTCTTATTTTGATATTATTATTGAATCTGCAGAGCCCCGTGAGCCACATCATTTTGCTACTTTATTTGGATATGGTGCAAGTGCAGTAAATCCATACATGGTAAATGAAATTATTAGAATGCAAGTTAAAGAAGGTTTCATTACTGGGATGGATGAGCAAAAAGCTGTTGATAATTTTAATACAGCAATTGGAAAAGGGATTTTGAAAGTAATGAACAAAATTGGTATCTCTACACTGCATTCCTACAGAGGTTCTCAAATTTTTGAGATTGTTGGATTTAACTCTCAATTTGTAGAAAAATATTTTCCTTACACAGCTTCAAGGATAGAAGGTGTTGGCTTGTATGAAATTGAAAAAGAAATTGACCAACGCTACAAACAAGCATATCCAGATAATAAAATTAATAAAAATTTAAGCTTAAATATTGGAGGCGATTATCGATGGAGAAGAAATGGTGAACGTCATTTATTTAATCCAACTACCGTATCTAAATTGCAGCAAGCTGTTCGGTTGAGTGACCAAGATAGTTACGATGTTTATGCAAATGCTATTAATGAGCAAGCAGAAAGCTTAATGACTATTCGTGGTTTATTTGAATTCGATAACCTAGATCCTATTCCTTTGGAAGAGGTAGAAGATTGGACAGAGATTGTAAAACGTTTTAAAACAGGCGCCATGTCTTATGGCTCTATTTCACGTGAAGCTCACGAAAACCTAGCCATCGCTATGAATAGAATTGGAGGAAAGTCTAATTCTGGTGAAGGTGGTGAAGACAGAAAACGTTTTCAAAAAGATATAAACGGCGATAGCAGAAACTCTGCAATAAAACAAGTAGCCTCTGGAAGATTTGGGGTAACTTCTCATTATTTAACAAATGCGAAAGAGATTCAAATAAAAATGGCACAAGGTGCCAAGCCAGGAGAAGGCGGTCAACTTCCGGGCTATAAAGTTTTACCTTGGATTGCAGATGCAAGAAATTCAACCCCGTTTGTGGGACTGATTTCTCCACCTCCGCATCACGATATTTATTCGATTGAAGATTTGGCACAATTAATTTTTGATTTAAAAAATGCAAATCGTGAAGCAAGAATTAATGTAAAATTAGTTTCCGAAGTTGGTGTTGGAACTATTGCTGCTGGCGTTGCGAAAGCTAAAGCAGATGTTGTTTTAATATCTGGTTATGATGGCGGTACTGGAGCTTCTCCTTTAACCTCTCTAAAACACGCAGGGTTGCCTTGGGAACTTGGCTTAGCGGAAGCCCAGCAGACGTTGGTAATGAATAGTTTACGAAGTAGAATTGTTGTAGAGTGTGACGGCCAATTAAAAACAGGAAGAGATGTTGCTATTGCGGCTTTGTTAGGTGCAGAAGAATTCGGTTTCGCTACTGCTCCTCTAGTTGCCTCTGGCTGTATAATGATGCGTAAATGTCACTTAAATACTTGTCCTGTTGGTATCGCTACCCAAGACAAAGAATTGCGTAAAAACTTTAAGGGAACCCCTGAACACGTAATTAACTTCTTCTTTTATGTAGCTGAAGAATTAAGAAAAATAATGGCTCAATTAGGTTATAGAACCTTAGCTGAGATGGTTGGTCAAACACATAAAATAAATTCAAATAAAGCTATCAAGCATTACAAGGCAAAAGGATTAGATTTATCTAGCATCTTGCATAGACCTACAGCCTATAAAAGCATGATCCTTAAGAACACTGAAGAACAAGATCATAATTTAGAAAATGTTTTAGATTTTACTATTTTAAAAGATTCTCATAGAGCTTTATATAGAAAAGAAAAAATGAACCTTGCATATCCAATTAAAAATACAAATCGTACAGTTGGAGCAATAATAAGCAATGAAATTTCAAAAATTTATGGGCATTTAGGGTTACCTGAAGACACCTTAAATATCAACTTTACAGGTTCTGCAGGACAAAGTTTTGGAGCTTTTGGGTCTTTTGGATTAACGTTTACTCTAGAGGGTAATACCAATGATTATTTAGGAAAAGGATTATCGGGTGCGAAACTAATTATAAAAAAACCAGTCAAAGCAGATTTTTTAGCAGAAAACAATATCATTGTTGGTAATGTTTGTTTATTTGGAGCTGTAAATGGGCAAGCCTACATTAACGGAATTGCAGGAGAGCGGTTTGCCGTTCGTAATTCAGGAGCAACCGCAGTTGTAGAAGGAGTTGGAGATCACTGCTGTGAATACATGACAGGTGGTAAAGTAATTGTTTTGGGAAAAACAGGAAGAAATTTTGCCGCAGGTATGAGTGGTGGAATCGCTTATGTATATGATCCAGAAAACAAATTTTCTAACGGTCTTTGTAATACAGAAACTATCGAGTTTGAATATATTTCTGAGGAAGATGCTGCCGAATTAAAAACAATAATAGAAAAACATGTTTTATACACTGAAAGCAAAAAAGGCGCTACATTATTAGCTGATTGGACTACAAGCTTAGACAACTTTGTAAAAGTGATGCCAACTGAATATAAGCGCGCTTTAGAACGAATCGCAACAGAAGAACCAATGTTTGAAGAATTAATAAAAGCATAATGTCATGGGAAAAATAACAGGATTTAAAGAAATTGAAAGACAAGATGAAACCTACACTTCTGTAATAGATCGTGTAAAAAATTATAAAGAGTTTACCGTTCCTCTTAAAGACAAAGAAATCACAAAACAGGGTTCACGTTGTATGGATTGCGGTATTCCTTTTTGCCATAGTGGATGCCCTTTGGGAAATCTAATTCCAGATTTCAACCATATGGTACATCAAGGAGAATGGCAAAAAGCTTCTTGGATATTACATTCTACTAACAATTTTCCAGAATTCACAGGACGTTTATGTCCTGCTCCATGCGAACAAGCATGTGTATTAGGAATTATTGAAGACCCTGTATCTATTGAAAATATTGAAAAAAATATTGTTGAACGTGCGTTTAAGGAAGGTTGGATAAAACCTCAACCACCAAAAAGCAGAACAAATAAAACAATTGCTGTTATTGGTTCAGGTCCAGCAGGGTTGGCTGCAGCTCAGCAATTAAATAGAGCTGGTCATACCGTTACTGTTTTTGAAAGAGATGATGAGGTTGGTGGTTTGTTACGTTACGGGATTCCTAATTTTAAGATGGAAAAGGGAATTATAGATAGACGAATCGAAATTTTAAAAGCCGAGGGTATTATCTTTAAGACAAATACTAATGTTGGTGTAAATTATGCTGTTGAGGATTTAAAAATATTTGACAGTCTTGTTTTATGTGGAGGATCTACTAAAACAAGGAGTTTGCCAATTCAGGGTATAGACGCTGATGGTGTTGTACAGGCTATGGATTTTTTAACTCAACAAACTAAAGTATTGTTTGGTAAGGAGGTGAAAGATCAAATAATGGCTACAGATAAAGATGTAATCGTAATTGGCGGAGGTGATACAGGTTCAGATTGTATTGGTACTTCAAATAGACACGGAGCAAAATCTGTTGTAAATTTTGAAATTATGCCAAAACCTCCTGGTCATCGTTCTGCTTCTACTCCATGGCCTTTTTGGCCATTAAAATTAAAGACTTCCTCCTCTCATAAAGAAGGGGTAGAGCGCAATTGGTTAATTAATACTAAGGAATTTATAAAGGATAAGGAAGGAAAACTAATTGCTTTAAAAACTATAAATGTTCAATGGGAAGTTATTCCTGGTAAAAGACCAGAATTGATAGAAATTGCAGGTACTGAAAAAACATGGCCTTGTGACTTAGCACTATTAGCTTTAGGTTTTACTGGTCCAGAGAGTAATTTAGCAGACAAATTAGGTATAGATAAAGATGGGCGCTCAAATTATAAAGCCACATATGGAAAATATCAAACCAATATCCCAAATATTTTTACTGCGGGTGATATGCGTCGAGGGCAATCTTTAATTGTATGGGCAATATCTGAAGGAAGAGAAGCGGCAAGACAAGTTGATATTTATTTAATGGGTAAATCTGAATTGCCTTCTAAGGATATCTCAGGTGATTTAATAGCTATGTAATATTTAAAATTAAAAGTTTAGAATTTGTATTCTAATGCAAACAAGACTACTACATATTATTTCTGTCAAAATTTGGAACAATCCGTAACCATAGGAATGATATTTATAGATGATAAAAATTAAAGGTCTTCCCGAAACGGAAGGCTTTTTTTATAGAAAAATTTGGGGGTTTGAACATCACAAATAAAAACAGTTAATAGTTTGTTTATCAATAAATTAAGTAAAATTTAAAAGTTATGAATTTAAGCTGATTTAAGTTTGTATTGAAATGATAAGTATGGTAATAAACTAATTTAGAAGTACAAATACAATACCTATTGCAAAACAGAATGAAAGATATTAATAAACACAGTCGAAGGTTAACTCAAGATGAGTCTCAGCCAGCATCTCAGGCGATGTTGTATGCAGTAGGTCTTACAGATGAAGATATGCATAAAGCTCAAGTAGGTATTGCGAGTACGGGCTATGATGGGAATCCATGTAACATGCACTTGAATAGATTGAAAGATGAGGTGAAAATTGAGTGTAAAATTGCAGAAATGGTAGGTTTAGGTTTTAATACCATTGGAGTTTCTGATGGAATTTCGATGGGAACCTCAGGAATGAATTATTCATTAGTTTCAAGAGATATTATTGCAGATTCTATTGAAACTGTTATGAATGCCCAAAGTTATGATGCATTAATAGCTATAGTTGGTTGTGATAAAAATATGCCGGGAGCTGTCATGTCTATGTTGCGTTTAAATCGTCCTTCTATTATGATGTATGGAGGAACAATTGCCTCTGGAAATTATAAAGGAAGAAAGCTAAATATTGTTTCAGCTTTTGAAGCTTTAGGTCAAAAGGTAGCCGGAGAAATTGAAGAAGATGAGTATAGAGAAATTATAAAAAAATCGATACCTGGTGCTGGTGCTTGTGGTGGTATGTATACTGCAAATACAATGGCTTCAGCTATTGAGTGTATGGGTTTTTCTTTACCCTATAATTCCTCTATTCCTGCAGAAAACCCAAATAAACTATCTGAAGCTGAAAGACATGCTTTGGCTATTAAAAATTTATTAGAAAAAGATATAAAGCCTTTAGAAATTATCTCTAAAAAATCAATAGAAAATGCCATTGCTTTGGTAAATGCCCTTGGAGGTTCAACCAATGCAGTATTGCATTTTTTAGCCATAGCACATGCTGCTGATATTAAATTTACTTTGGAAGATTTTCAAAGAGTATCAGATAATACACCTTTAATTGCAGATTTAAAACCTTCCGGAAAATATTTAATGGAGGATGTTCATGGTATAGGTGGTACACCGGCAATCATGAAATATTTATTAGATGGTGGTTATTTGCACGGAGATTGTATGACGGTTACTGGAAAAACATTAGCTGAAAACTTAAAAGATATTGTCGCTATGGAGTTTGAAGATCAGGATGTTATTTATCCAACAGACAAAGCTTTAAAGACCTCTGGAAATATTCAAATACTTCACGGAAATCTTGCAGAGGAAGGCGCGGTTGCTAAAATATCAGGTAAAGAAGGATTATTGTTTGAAGGGAAGGCTGTTGTTTATGACGGAGAACAGGCTGCAAATACTGGAATTTCAAATGGTGAGGTTCATAAAGGTGATGTAGTTGTGATACGATATGTAGGACCTAAAGGTGGTCCAGGTATGCCGGAAATGCTTAAGCCAACTTCGCTGATCATGGGAGCAGGCTTAGGAAAGTCTGTAGCTTTAATTACAGATGGTCGTTTCTCTGGAGGAACGCATGGATTTGTTGTTGGACACATCACACCAGAAGCTCAATCTGGTGGTGCTATTGGAGTATTAAAAACAGGAGATGTTATTAGAATTAGTGCAGAAGACAACACGATTAATGTATTAATCTCTGATGAAGAATTAGCAGAGAGAAAAGCAAAATGGATAGCTCCAGAACCAAAGCATAAAAAAGGAATTTTATACAAATACGCAAAAACAGTAGCTTCAGCATCTAAAGGATGTGTTACTGATTTATAAAAAGAAAATATATGGACACACAAACCATAAAATCACAAGAAAAATCTATCA
>Ga0209715_1003381_pt1 | contig 11452 bp, 9 predicted proteins | sample COGITO_mtgs_1205_2_FD_184809 | JGI IMG/M metagenome (GOLD analysis project Ga0209715, IMG submission 184809) | Pelagic marine microbial communities from North Sea - COGITO_mtgs_120503 (SPAdes) (version 2) | ecosystem: Environmental > Aquatic > Marine > Epipelagic ...
CCGTCGCCCAAGCAGGCTTCTGGATTGTAGTTCACTGCGGACTCTATCATGCATCCAGCCACGTAGCAGCAGGATCCGTCATCTGCAATGGCCGCACTCGAGAAGTTGACCGCTGCAGGGTCTGTACATCCGCAATCCGAGGACAGCGAATAGCGCCACAAATCTTGGTGGTAGGTGTCGTTGGCTCCCTCCAATCCTGAAGTCAAATAGACATAGCATCCCAGCACAAAACTGCCTGGAGCCCAACGCGCTCCGCCGGGATGTGCCGGCAATTCAGTCCAACCGTCGATGGAGGGATCGTACTTCCAAAACTCACCGTAGTCCAGGGGGCCATGGTTGTCACCATCGCCGCTCAGGACATATCCGTAGCCATCTTTGGCGAACTGGGTTCCGGCCACCCGGGCTTCGCCTGGAAAATCCCCCAGCGGGGTCCAGCTGTCAGAAACGGGGTTGTAGCGGTGAAAATCCCGGTAGATGGTGAGATCTCCATTCACCGTGTTTCCATGACCGAATCCGACATAGGCCAAGCCGTCAATCCCGAAATAGAAAGGATGGTGCCGGTCTCCTGCTGTGAAGGCGGCTCCCTGACTCCAGTTGTCCGTAACGGTATCATACACCCACCAATCTCCGAGGTTGCCCGTATCGTTGCTGCCCAATCCCACCATCACTTTTCCGCCCGTAAACACCATGGCCGGATGGTTTCGTCCCACACCTGGAAATGCCGTCAATGCCGTCCATGCTCCGGTCGCCATGTTCAGGTGCCACCAATCGGTGGGGTAGCCACTCTCATTGGAACCGAAGCCCACGTAGGCATTGTCCCCTTCGCAAACGCCATACCCATAGCCCCTTCCTCCACCAGGAAAGGCCTCCATCTCCTCCCAGCTGTCCGATGAAGGATCGTATCGATACACATCGTCAAGATTCAGGGCCGCAAAACCTGCCTGCCCCGCTATGACGTAGCCGTACTGGTCATTGGCTACTGTAATCGGGTGATGGCGGCCATTTGCATCATAAGAAGCCATGGACATCCATTCATTCTGTGCCTGTGAGGAAACACTAAATACTAGCAACGAGAGCAACAGAGTATGGCGCATGGTGAAGGGGCTTAGATAACCAACGCAACGGGCCCAATATTGGTTCGCTGGAGTGGGAAAAAAAAGCCCAGCGAGAAGCTGGGCTTTTGAATAGATGAACTGTGTAACGGATTAGAGTCCGTCGAATTCAATGTAGACAGAGTCTCCGCAAGCTACCGTCACGGAAGTGTCGAATGCAGTGCACAAGGAAATGAACGCAAGGTCAAATTCTACATCGATGTTTCCAGCGTCGACTTCCACCGTCTCCAGACTCAAAATACCCATGTCAGAGGCGATTTCGTCCCCGTCTACACTCACATCAGGAGTGCACAAGGAGTTGTTAAAGATGGTGATGACGGCCTTGTTGCCTTCGTCACAAGCCTCGGTGTTGTCGTCACATCCGGTGACAAGGAGCAAGGCAACAAAAAGTCCAAAGAGGTTACTAATTCTCATTTTTTGAGTTGGTTGTGTGGTCAAAGATATCCAAAGAACTGTGCTAACCGGGAACGGTTGCTTGAGGAATGAAACAATATCCGCAGGGGGTATTCAGTTGGTATCAGGACACATCGTCGTGTCTAAGCATTCATCGCCATGTTCCGTCATCCCCTCTTCGTCCCTTCCCTCGCTGCTGTCCTGGCGGTCTCCATTCTTGCCTCCGCATACCTGATCGCTCGAAACGGCCAGTACTTCTTCAAAAGCCAGGCCAGTGATATCGCTGTGACGGGCTCCACCTCTATGGATTTCACATCAGACTTGGCGGTGTGGCAAGGGCAATTCACACGAAAAGCCATGGACCTTAAGGAGGTGTATGCCTTCATGAAGCAAGACAAGCAAGTCATCGAGCGGTTTCTAGAAAGCAAGGGCATTGGCCCCGGCTCTTATGCCTTTCTCTCCATTGACATCCTCCCTCAGAATAAGACGGTCAACCATTACAACGATGAGGGAGATTTGGTGGACCGCGAGCAGATCTTCGACGGCTATCGCCTCAACCGAAGTTTCAAGGTGACCACCACCGACATCAACCTCGTGGAGCGCGTGGCCAATGAGGTCACTGAGCTGATCGAACAAGATGTCTACATCACGTCCTACCCTCCCAAGTATTACTACACCCAGTTGGGTGAACTCAAGATTCAGATGATTGAAGCGGCTTCTCAGGACGGCCTTGTCCGGGCGCAAACAGCAGTCTCTGGTGGAGGCGGTGAGTTGGGTGACCTCCTGGAGACCAGCATTGGCGTCTTCCAAATCCTCGGCACCAATTCCAACGAAAGTTTTAGCTGGGGCGGCACGCTCAATACTACAAGCAAGCTCAAAACGGCTTTTGTCAACGTGAAGCAGCGCTACGCCATCGAATGATACAGTCAGGGGCTGGGCCACCTGGGATGACAAGGTTATTGGGCGCGGATCCGACGTGCAATGTCACTTCCAATCTCTGTGGTTTGCTCTGAGCCCGTGTGATTGAATACGACCACTGCGTTTTGGCCATCAAGAGACCTCCACCACCAGGTGCGCGCACCGAGCCAAGATCCTGAGTGAGCCACGTGTTGGGAGTCGGGCAAGGACCACCCAAAACCATACAGGGTCTCCTCCTCATCCAGGAGGACACCTGAAGAAAATGCCTGCGCCCTCAAATCATTGGGGACCTTTGTGCTGGACGTCCACCATGCATTCCATTGGGCCACATCTTCGGCGCACATAAAGATGCCGCCGTCCCCTGCCACCCCGTCGAGTTCGGTAGGGTCGATTTGTGGCGCATCGGGCTCCACGCCGTCCATGCTCCACGTCTTGTGCGGCCAGTCCTTGTCTTCGGAAAACAGGTTCCACACCCGTGTGCATTTAAGTCCCGCCGGTGCGAATACCCGCTCCATCATCAGCTCCTCAAAGGGCTGTCCATAAACGCGCTCCAGCAGCGCAGCCAAGAGCACATACCCTGTGTTGCTGTATTCGAACGCCTCTCCCACCTTGCGCTCCATTGGCGGCGCGTCGGGCAGCGCGGCCGCCACATCGGCAATCCCGAGGAACCCGCGTTCGGGAATCGGCAGGTCCATGTAGAAGTCGGGGATCCCTGATACGTGTTGCATCAAATGGCGCACCGTCACCCCCTCATACGGACACTCCAAGAGCCAAACGCGGATGTCGTCATCCAGGGCCAAGCGCCCTTCGGCCACTGCCGTCAAAATCCCTGCTGCTGTGAACTGTTTGGAAACACTGGCCAACCGAAACATGGATGCCCCTGAGACCGCATCTCCGCCACTGCGCTCCACCCCATGGAACCACTGGCCCCAGACTTCGCCCTCACGCAATACCACCACCGCTCCTGCATGCAAGCCACTTCTATTCAGATCATCCAGCCAAGCCCCTACCTGTTCATGCGCAGGGCCCTGCCCTTCCAACTCCATTGGAGAAAAAGACGATCCACACCCTAAAGAAACCAACGCACCCACCACATATAGATTCCAAAACCGCATGCCCCCAATTTCGTCCATTCATATTAGAAGGGTCCCCGCGCCAAACATTTGACCCCCACGTTCAGCCAAGCACCACCGCATTGGATGGTCACCTACTGTGCGCAAGTCAGCGCTGGATTGAGGTCAAGCCACGGTTGAATCGTCCTGCGAAGGTGCAGTGAATCAAACACGTCTAAATCCGCGGTCTACAATGAAAAAAGGCGGCACATGGCCGCCCTTTTTTTTCAAAGTCTCGAGGTTTACTCTGCCTCCTCGCTCTCTTTGGCAACAGGAGCAGGGGGCGGCGGTGCAGTTGCTGCTGTCATCAAACCACCGGCATCATAAAAGTCACCTTCTTGATTGATTTTGCCTTCATCATTGAAGTTCCAATAGTGATAGGCGCGCAAGTTGATCTTGTTTCCATTGGCCTTTGACGTGGCCGTCCAATTGAGGTAGGCGCGCACGCTGCCATCGGCTTCAAGGCTCAAGGTGTCGACTCCGGGAAGCCAGACTTCGCGCGCGGTATTGATGCCCTCAAAGGCGTCGTGATGGCCTGCAAAAACTACGGCAGCTTCCTTCGCTGTGATTTTGTCAGTGCCGTAACCGGCGTCCCACACAACAGCATCCTCAGCGTGATAGCCAAGCCAAGCCTCATAATCCGCATCAATGTGCGCTTGAGTCGCAGCCTGAGCAGTGGCCAGGTTGTTCTTGTAAGTTTCGTTTGCTGCATTGTCCGGGGCTGTGGTGCAACCTGCGATCAATACCGCGGCAAGGATGGTGAATACTCTCATCGATTCAGATTTCGACGAAAGTAAAATGCTTTTCCTACGGTTCTGTTTCGCCCTCTTGATCTTGCCAACAATGGAAGATGCCTGAGAAAAATGGAGGCCCTAGAGGTAAACAGACCATGCGAAGTGAAAACAGGGCTCCCTGCACATGATATGAGTAGGGACTGATATCTAAGCAAAAGTCCCCCAGCCGTTGGGGCTGAGGGACTCTCGATTTGGGTTGGCGGTCTGGACGAGACTCGAACTCGCGACCCCATGCGTGACAGGCATGTATTCTAACCAACTGAACTACCAGACCTGGTCTTTCGACCTCCGCATTCGACTTCTCGTCTGCGGGAGCGCAAATATACGGTTGCGCTTTAAAGTGGTTACAAGTGGCATCGGTTTTTTTTGCGGAAAATGCCTCCGCGGTGATCAAAGCTCATCTTTCGAAATCGAGCTTCATCAGGTCCTTCTTTGTCAGGACGCTGAGTTCCAAGGTCCCCGATGGCCATTCGCGGGCATCGAGGATCAATTCGTTGGGGCCAGGCGCAAGGAGCCATGAGCCGCTTCTCAGTACCCTGCCGCCGGGCAAGCCGACCTGGTAGAGCACAAAATTCTCTTCTTCCATCTCTACGCTCAGCACAACATGCTCCTTTGAGTCAGTGTCGATCTGTATGCGTTCCAGAAGATGCTTCTTGTGGATGGGGTCCTTTACCGTGATGCGATGCGATGGCAGTGCGAATGCCGTTTCTGCTGTGGAAGCCAACGAATATGTGGCTGGGGCGAGCAGGGCAGCTGATGCTGCAGCTGTTCGTGTTGCGCGACGGATAAGGAAGTGTTTTGCCATGGCGTGCCCGAAAGCGGTTGTGAAGGGCGGGCAAGAAAGCACGCTATTCACAATTGCGCAAGGAAATACACTGTTGAAATGTTGATAACCCACTTATAGTACTAGTTATCAGCGTAAAGAAATTAACAATTAGCGCATCTTCTGCCGCTTGAGCAGATAGGCCGTCAATACAGGATTGACCCCTTTGGCAATGTCCACCTCTACCCAGTCAATCCCTGCGGAACCGCACCTTACATCGAGATCGCGCCGCAAACTTGACATCTTTGACACATAGGCTTCTCGGACTTCTGCTGGATTGGCTCGGACCTCTTCCCCACTCTCCAAATCGATGAAAGTGGTCGGGCGGTCAGCAAAATCGAACCGTTGCTCGGTCTGTTCGTCCAAGACGTGAAACACCACAACTTCATGCTTGGCATGGCGCAAGTGCGCCAAAGCTGCAAATACAGCATCGAGGTCTTGTGTGCGGTCGAGCATGTCGCTGAACAGCACGACGAGCGAGCGCTTGGACGTGGCTTCCGCGATGGTGTGGATGGCCTCGATGGCTGCGGTTTCTCCGCCGCCTTGGCCTACTCCTGCGAGCACCCTTTCAAGCTCAGCATACATCAGGTGCTGGTGGGCCTGGGTGGAACGGGCCTTGTGGTGAGCGTGCAAGCTGCTGTCAAACAAGCTCAAGCCCACTGCGTCGCGTTGGCGCTTAAAGAGTTCAATCAATGTGGCCGCCGCGTGGGTGGCAAACTTGATCTTGTTCATCCCCGTTTCTGGCGACACATCGGCCGGGTAGTACATCGAGCCGGAGGTGTCGATCACAATCTGACAACGCAGGTTGGTCTCTTCCTCGTAGGTCTTCACATAGAAGCGGTCAGACCGCGCATACAACTTCCAGTCGATGTGCCGCATGCTCTCCCCGGGGTTGTACAGCCTGTGTTCGGCGAACTCTACGCTGAACCCGTGGTACGGACTGCGGTGCAAGCCCGTGATAAAGCCTTCCACCGCTTGCTTGGCGAGGAATTCAAGGGATCCGATCTGGCGGAACTGGTGGGGCTGTAGGTTGATGGGCACGGCTGCTTCAAAGATACGGACACGAAAACGCCCCGCTGTATGGCGGGGCGTTTCCAATACTGGATTCGTTGAGGCCTTAGGCCATCAGCTTCTCAAGCTTTTCTGTCAGCACGTTCTCGGGAACTGCTCCGACCGACTTGTCGACCACTTCGCCGTTCATTAAGAACACGATGGTGGGAATGGAGCGCACGCCAAACTTCATGCTGATTTCTTGGTTGGAGTCGACGTCGACTTTGCCGACGACGGCTTTTCCTTCGTAGTCACCTGCGATTTTCTCGACGACGGGACCGACCATGCGGCAAGGGCCACACCATTCTGCCCAGAAGTCGACCATCACGGGCTTGTCCGTGTTCATCACGACTTCTTCGAAGTTTGCTTCGTTGATTTCAATAGCCATGGGGAGCGTTATTTGAATTCAAATTTAGCCGGCCTTGGTTAGCCCAAGGGGGCTCGAGTCGCCAAAGGGTGTCAACTTATCCACCGCTTGTGACAACCTTGTATTCTACACCCTCCAAAGCCTCCAGTCCTTCAAGCAACTCAGAGGAGAGTGCCACGCGCTTTCTCCGCGATGGCATTTCCAGTACGGCCTCGGGATGGTGCAACTCTACTGTGACCCCTACCCCTCCTTGATTGGACTCGATCAAGGCGCACACTTGCTCCACCAATCCACTGTCCAACTTGGCCAGGTTGACCTGTACCCTGAGCCTTCCCGCCATCTTCTCCAGTACGTCGGAGAGCAGCTCGATGCGGGTGACTTTGAACTCGAGCTCGTCCGCCCCACGGAACTGCTTCATCTGGACCTTGCCCTTGATGAAGAGGAACCAGCCCGAGACCATGTATTCCCTGAACTTCAGGTAGTCATCGCGCCAAAACATCATGCGCTGAGAGCCGTGGTAATCCTCTACGGTCATCCCGCCCCAAGGCCGGCCGTTCTTGCCGATTTTATGCTCGGCCTCTGTGACCATACCTCCGAATGAAATGGTGCGACCCCGGGCCGCGACCATGTCTTCTAGATTGGACAATCCTCCGGGCGTACAAAACTGGTCGAGCTGCACCTTGAACTCGTCCAGTGGGTGGCCCGAGAGGTAGACCCCGACCACTTCCTTTTCGCGGGCGAGTTTGTCAAACGGATCCCATTCATCACATACAGGCACTGGAGGTTCAGGGATCTCCATGGCTCCGGAGTCACCGCCAAACAGTGAAGCTTGTGAGGAATTCTCGCTCTCCTGTGTGGCTTGTCCGTAACGGATGGCCAACTCAATGGTGGTCCGCCCCTTGGTGTCTTCTGCAAAACATTGGGAGCGGAAAATGGCTTGTGGCAAATCGTCAAAACCACCCCCACGGGCCAAAGCTTCGAACACGCGCTTGTTGCAGTCCTTCAGGTTGACCTTGACCGCGAAGTCAAAAATGCTCTTGTACGGCTCCTCATTGCGGCTCTCCACTATGGAAGCCACCGCTCCTTCTCCTACGCCGCTCATAGCGCCCAAGCCAAAACGGATGGCACCCTCAGCATTCACCGCAAACTTGAATTCGGATTCGTTGACATCGGGTCCCAACACCGGGGTCCCCATGCGCCGGCATTCCTCCATGAAGAAGGTCACCTTTTTGATGTCCGACATGTTGTTGGACAATACGGCTGCCATAAACTCCGCGGGGTGGTTGGCCTTGAGGTAGGCCGTTTGATAGGCCACCCAAGCATAGCACGTTGAGTGCGACTTGTTGAAGGCGTAACTGGCAAAGGCCTCCCAGTCTTTCCAAATTTTCTCGAGTACCTCGGTATCATGGCCCCGCTCTCCGCCTCCTTCGAGAAACTTGGGCTTCATCTTGGCGATCAAGTCCGCCTTCTTTTTGCCCATCGCCTTCCGCAAGGTGTCCGCCTCGCCCTTGGTGAATCCTGCCAATTTTTGGCTGAGCAGCATCACCTGCTCTTGGTATACGGTAATGCCGTAAGTCTCGGCGAGGTACTCTTCGCAGGCATCGAGGTCGTACTTGACCGGCTCCTGACCGTGTTTCCGCCGCACAAAGGCCGGAATGTATTCCAATGGACCTGGGCGGTACAGGGCGTTCATGGCGATCAAATCCGCAAACTCCGTGGGCTTGAGGTCTTTGAGGTAACGCTGCATTCCGACCGACTCGTACTGGAAAATACCCACGGTATCGCCGCGTTGGAACAGCTCGTAAGTGGCCTCGTCGTCCAAAGGGAACGCCTCGGGGTCGAGCTCAACACCGCTGCGCTTCTTGACATTGCGCACGGCGTCTTTGATGATGGTGAGGGTCTTCAACCCCAAGAAATCCATCTTGAGCAAGCCCGCGTCTTCCGCCACCGAGTTGTCGAACTGCGTGCACACCATGTCGCTGTCCTTGGCCGTAGCTACCGGAACGAACTTGGTGATGTCGTCTGGGGTGATGATGACCCCGCAAGCATGGATGCCGGTGTTGCGTACCGAGCCTTCGATCACGCGGGCCTTCTTGAGCACTTCTGACTCCAGCCCATGACCGTCGTGAATGGCTTTGATGGCATTGACCTGATCCAGCCCTTCCTGGCCACGCAGCTTGTCTTTGAGCGACTTGTCGTCCAACTTGAACAGCTTGGACAACGAGATGTCGGGCATCTGCTTGGACAGTCTGTCTGCATCGCCCAAAGGCAGTTCCATAACCCGGGCCGTGTCCCGAATGGAACTCTTGGCCGCCATGGTGCCATACGTGATGATTTGCGCCACTTGATTGGCGCCGTATTTGTCGATGACGTAGTCGATGACCCTGCCCCGGCCCTCGTCGTCAAAGTCGATGTCAATATCTGGGAGTGAGACCCTGTCCGGGTTCAAGAAGCGCTCAAACAGAAGGTCGTAAGCGATGGGGTCCACATTGGTGATACCCGTGCAATAGGCCACGGCACTTCCTGCGGCAGAACCACGGCCGGGCCCTACACTCACCCCCATCTCTCGGGCGGCCGTGGTGAAATCCTGTACGATCAAGAAATACCCAGGGTACCCTGTTCGCTCGATCGTCTCGAGTTCAAAGTCAAGGCGCTGCCGCACCTCCTCCGTGATCTCTTCGTACCGCTTCTCCGCTCCTTTGTACGTCAGGTGCCTGAGGTAAGCATTCTCTCCACGCTTGCCTTTGTCCTCTGCGTCTTTGGGGTCCACAAACTCTTGCGGGATGTCAAAAGCAGGCAGCAAGACGTCGCGCTCCAACACATACCCTTCGCATTGGTCTACAATGTCACGAACGGTGTGAAAGGCTTCGGGAACGTCCGCAAAGAGCCGCTTCATTTCCTGTGGCGACTTCAAATAGAACTCGTCATTGGGCAATCCAAAGCGGAACTCCCTGCCCCTTTTGCCCACGTAACGCTTGGGTTGGCTCACGTTGGCCGCGTCCTTCACGCACAACAAAATATCGTGGGCATCGGCTTCCTTCCGGGTCGTGTAGAAGCTGTTGTTGGCCGCGATGTAACGGACATCGTGCTTGCTGCACATCTGAAGCAGGAAGTCATTGACCACCTTTTGTTCCTCCAGTCCGTGACGGTTGAGCTCGGCATAAAAATTCGGACCGAATTCAGCCTTCCACCACAAGAAAGCCTCTTCGGCTTGGCGGTCCCCCACATTGAGCAGCAAACTGGGCACCTCACTGAACAGACCGCCTGTGGTCACGATCAGGTCTTCCTTGTACTCCAGAAGTTGCTCCCGGTCAATCCGCGGCACGTAGTAGAAGCCATCGGTATAGGCCAGTGAACTGAGCTTGGCCAACCGGTGATAGCCCGCGCGGTTCTTCGCGAGCATGACAATGGGGTAGCCGTCGTCTTTTTTGGATCGGTCGGCGTGGTCTCTGCACACATTGAGCTCTGCCCCGACAATGGGCTTGATCCCCGCCTTGTTGGCGGCCCGAACAAAGTGAAAGGCCCCCATCATATTCCCCCTGTCGGTCAGCGCCATGGCGGGCATGCCGGCTTCAACAGCATGGTCGATCAGGGCCTGTACGCTCGAAGTGGCCTGGAGTACGCTGAATTGGCTGTGGACGTGCAGGTGAGAAAAGGGCACGTCATCTATTGCCGCCGCAGAAGAAGCGGCTACAGGCTGACTGCCCGATGGCGATTTACGGGGTTGGACGGTGGCGGATGGCTGCTGGGCTTGGGCAAAGTTGGCCACCTCCAATTGGGGCGCCTCATACTGAACCGCACTTCCTTTGGGAAAGCCCTCTCTCTGGATTACCCCGTGCTGGACCAAAGCAAAAAAGCACTTGGCCGTGGCGTCTACGTCATAAGCGGCATCGTGGGCATCACCAAACCCTGTACCAAACAGCTTCTGGTGGAGCTCGGTCAAAGTGGGCCATTTGAACTTGCCGCCCCTTCCTCCCGGAATCGCGCAAAATTCTGTGGCTTCATCCTTGGAGTCGATCAGGGCCTTGTTGGTGACGCGCTCGGCGCTGGCACCGCGGCGGATCCACTCCGCCCCCATGATGCTCACGTCAAAGCTGATGTTGTGGCCCATCACGAAATCAGCACGGTCAAGATCCCGCCCAAACTCTTCGAGCACACTGTCTAAATCGATCCCCTCAGCTTCGGCTCGGTCGGTCGTGATGCCGTGTACTTTGGCCGCGTTGAAAGGGATGGTAAAGCCGTCCGGGCGCACGATTCGATTGCCCCTGGACACCAACTTCCCTTCTGGCGTGTGCAGCTGCCAGGCGAGTTGAACCAGCCGGGGCCAGTTCTCCCCATCGGTCAACGGCGCATTCCAGTCGCGCGGCAGGCCGGTGGTCTCGGTATCATAGACGAGAATCATTGGAGCAATTTCGGCCATTTAGATGGCCCAACCGCGGATTGTGGATACCCGGTGAATTGAACATCACCGGGCGCCATTTGCTTTAGAGGGTACACCATTGCACGAATGACGACTTCCACTCCCCTCCCCAGCGGTGCATTTGAACGGGCCGCGCACAACGACACCATTGGTGACAACCATGTTGGCACCTCGGTGGATACCCCATTGCGTGCGGATGCATTTGCGTTGTCGGATGCAGAAAAGATGGCGCGCATCGCTCCATTGTTCAAGGAGATCATGGAGACTTTAGGGCTTGACTTGACCGACGACAGCTTGGCTGGCACCCCCAAACGTGTCGCCAAGATGTATGTGCAAGAGATTTTTCGTGGTCTGAATCCAGAAAACCACCCCGTGTGCAAGACGTTCAACAACACCTACCAGTATGGGGAGATGTTGGTCGAGAAGGACATTAACCTGAATTCAACCTGTGAGCATCACTTCT
>Ga0209715_1003387_pt1 | contig 11443 bp, 10 predicted proteins | sample COGITO_mtgs_1205_2_FD_184809 | JGI IMG/M metagenome (GOLD analysis project Ga0209715, IMG submission 184809) | Pelagic marine microbial communities from North Sea - COGITO_mtgs_120503 (SPAdes) (version 2) | ecosystem: Environmental > Aquatic > Marine > Epipelagic ...
TCCATGAAAATTATTACTTGGAACCTCACTAATAATGTTCTAGACTACGAGCTCTTTAATAATGGTTTTACTTTTACTATTCGTAAAAAAGAAAAAATGATTTCGCCTGTTGTGTCTGAAAAAAAACTACCATTACAACTTGAATTAGCAGGTCTTTTAGTCAGCCACATACACAATGATTCATTAAGGCTTGAATCGTCTACAATATTAAGCGTTCAAAATCTCTTTAATGTTGCTTTTAAGAAAAAGTCAAGCGCCCTTACTTTCAGCGGAACGTATAATGAAAATATACTCTTAAGTGGATCGTTTTTATTTAATGGAGACAAGCTGTCTGGAACATATTTTGACTACGTATATTTAGACACGATATCACAAAGCTTTGTTTCAGATGCAATAATTGTAAAATCAATAATTACTGAGTTGTATGGAGCTCCTTCTGACGTGGCTACGGTTTCTTTGTCCACGTCTTATAAATGGGGTAGCCCGCCTATCATTTTAGATATTTATGGTAATGGTTTTTCTATTATTCTTGAAAAAGAGGGGCTATAGCACTCTTTTTACAACCTCGCTTAAACATATTTTAAACCACTCTGTATAATTCTCTGGGTTTTGAGCAACCAGCTCCAAAACATCTTGAACCGGGGTGTAAATATATGCGTTAACTTCTTCTTTATTAAAGCAAACTTCCCCTTCGAATTCGCCGATAAAAACATGATCCAGCTCGTGCTCGGTCAGCCCTCTGTCTAAGTTTTTTTTATAAATAAAATCGAATGCTTTTTCTATATCACAATCAAAACCCATTTCTTCTTGCAGTCTTCTATGGGCAGCCTCTATTGTTGGCTCACCTTCTCTTGGGTGACTGCAACAAGTGTTCGTCCAAAGCCCTCCTGAATGATATTTTGAAAATGCTCGCTGCTGCAGCAGCATCTCTCCGTTACTATTGAAAATAAACACTGAAAACGCTCTGTGTAAAACACCTTTCTCGTGCGCTTCCATTTTTTCCATCGTTCCTAATGGGTTGTCATTCTCATCAACCAGTATAACTCTTTCCATCTTTAGTCTATTCCATTCATTCTTAAACGCTGATCTCTATTAGCAATTTCCCAGGCGGTATAAAAAACCATTCTTGCAGTTTTTTGAACCTTGTCAAAATTAATTTTATCCACATCATCTGTGGGTTTATGATAGTCTTTGTGAACCCCGCTAAAATAAAAAATAACAGGAATTCCCTTTTTAGCAAAATTATAGTGGTCTGATCGATAATAAAACTGGTTCGGGTCTGTTCGATCGTTATAAGTATAGTCTATATCGTAATTAATATATTTTTTATTTACCATTTCGCTAATCAAATGCAAATCCATACTAATTCGATCAGCGCCTATTAAATAAATATAATTATCATAATCATGCTCATCGTCTCGCCTTCCTATCATATCAATATTTAAGTCTACAACCGTTTTTTCTAAACTATATACGGGGTTGTCTGCATAATATTTAGACCCCCACAGTCCTTTTTCTTCTCCTGAAACGGTCATAAATAAAATGCTTCGGCGAGGCCCGTTTCCATCATTTTTTGCTTTTTGAAAAGCCTCAGCCAGCGCCATAACACTTACTGTTCCGGAGCCATCGTCATCTGCTCCATTACACACTTCTCCGTTATCATACCCTAAATGGTCATAGTGAGCTGTAATAACAATAAGCTCCTCTTTTAGGTCTTTCCCTTCAATATAACCCAGCACGTTATCCGAGGTAAGCTCTTCTTGAATATCTACTTTAATTGAAATTTTTGACTCACTAATTTTTGATAAAATTGTGTTAGCAGTACTGTTAGAAATATATATATTAGGTATTAACCCAGCCCCTCTTATGCCTGGATTATGCATTTGCATATTTGGATTTTCTATAAACCCTTCCATCCGCTCTGCTTCTTCTGTGTAATTTTTCTTTATTGTTATTAAACCTAAAGCGCCCTTATTTTTTGCCGTCTTAACTTTTCTTCTCCAACCTATCTGTTCATTTTGCAGCCCAAAGGAGTCAGGCGCCCCCTCTTTTATTAAAACATATTTACCCTTAACATTGAGGTTTGTATAATCAGTGTGGTTTTCGTTCTCAATTCCAAATCCCGCATATACCAATTCAGCCCCTGTGTGTTCAACGTCTTTTATGTTTCCTTTGTAATAAAAATCGTCAAACAAATTCCATTTAACTCCATTTACTTCAATAAACACGTTAGAGGCGTTCTTCGCATCAATAGCAAATGTTTGAAGAAAAGATTCTTTTTCGGCGCCTGGATCTACTCCTATTTCTTTAAATCTCTCCAATATATATTTGGCCGCTTTTTTCTGTCCAGGGCGAGCTGTTTCTCTTCCTTCATATTCATCAGAAGCAAGTATGGAAAGATCTTTATATAAACCCTCTTTTAAAATGGAGGAGGCATATACCTCCGCGATACTATCCGATAGTGCCTCCAGTTTTACTTCGGCTACTTTACTGTTTTTTTTTGTTAGTGAACAGCTAAAAACAGTAAACAATAATAAGGTTACTAAATATTTCATTTTATCTACAAGCTATTTTATCTACCCTTGTTTGGTGTCTTCCGCCTTCAAATTCGGTACTGAAAAAAGCTTCTATTATTTTCAAAGCACTTTCCTTACTAACAAAGCGAGCAGGAATTGAAACAATGTTCGCGTTGTTGTGCAACCTGCCAAGTTCAGCAATTTCTGAGCTCCAACTTAAGGCTGCTCTAATACCAGGGTGTTTGTTTGCAGCCATACTTATTCCATTTCCACTTCCACAAATTAATACACCATATTTATTTGTACCTTTTTCAATACTTTCACATACTGGATGAGCATAATCTGGATAATCTATACTCTCTTCCGAATAACATCCGAAATCCTCAACTTTATGTCCTTTATCCTTTAAAAAATCTATTATTACTTTTTTTAATTCGTAACCTGCATGATCAGCACCAACTGCTATATTCATAATACTATATTTAGTTTATCTTTACCTTCTACTCAAACCATTAATAACTTGTTAATAACCTGTTAGCTACTATATATAAACTTTATTAGGATTACAAAAATTAATTGTTCATTGACATTAGTTTTGTATAAACCTAATAAGTTAACATTATTTTTATAACTATTAATTAACAGATTTTGTTTAGTTATCAATACAAAAATGGTATAAAAGTTTTAACCATTTACTTATATAATAACTATTTTTCATTTTGTTAATAACATATTAATTACCTTTATAACAAAGATATCTATATAATAAATCATGTTAATTAAGTGTTATTAACTATTGATAAAATATAAAACCTAATTTTTTGAATACAAGTTACACACAGTATAAACAGCTTAATAATAATAGTAAAATATTTAAATTTAATCTCTTTTATTTATTTATAATATATATTGTTTATTTCTTTTTTTTAAGTGGCTCTATAATTCTCGCTCAAGAAATAGATATTGATCCAAACGGATATAACACTTTTTATTTTCAAAATGGAAATGTTAGCAGTGAAGGAATTTTAAAAGATGGAAAGCCGATAGGTTATTGGAAAACCTATTATGATAATGGCCAAATAAAATCTGAAGGTAATCGTAAGAATTTCTTACTAGACAGTATTTGGAAGTTTTATAATAATAAAGGCGCTCTTTTAGATAAAATAAATTATAAGGAAAATAAAAAAGAAGGAGTGTCAAAATTGTTTGATAAATATGGCTGTATAAAAAGTGAATCAAATTATAGTAAAAATGTCAAATCAGGTGAAGAAAAGGTTTTTTATTCTTCCGGAAAAATAAAAAACATTAATACCTATAACCAGAACAAAAAACATGGTTATTGTTATCAATTAGATAGTATAGGTAGAGTTATAACGATAAGTGAATATAACGGAGGTTTTTTAAGAAGTGAGGAACAAATCAATAGATTTGATGAAGAAGAAAAAAAACATGGTATATGGAAAGAATTTCATGAAAACGGAAAGGTAAAATGGGAAGGTGATTTTAAGCATGGTATATTAAATGGAATCGTAAGAGAATATAATAAAAAAGGAGGTTTAAAAACAATGAATATGTTTGTTGATGGAGCGTTAAAAGAAGATGCTAAAGAAGTTAAATTTTTTGAATTAAGTAAGGAAATTAGATCAAATGGATCTTACTTAATTGGAGGTTATGCTGATGAAATGAAGCAGGGTATATTTAGAGAATACGATTCTATAGATGTATTGATTAATTCTTATCAATATAGAAATAATATTAAAATAGCTGAGGGTATATTGGATTCTACAGGTTTAGAGCATGGAGAATGGAAATATTTATTCACCGACGGTTCGATTAAAGCAATAGGTAAATTTAATCATGGAAAAAGAGATAATTTATGGGTATATTATTACATAGGTGGAGAGATTGAGCAAAAAGGATTGTATGTTAATGGATTGCCGCATGGAGAATGGAAATGGTGGTATATGAATAAACAATTACGTAGAAAGGAATTATTTCGGCACGGAAAAGAGGATGGAGAATCCATTGAATATGACACTATTGGAAATTTAATAACAAAAGGAGAATTTATGGATGGTATTCGTGAAGGTGTTTGGTTTTATAATATTAATGATCATAAAGAAGAAGGAAATTTTAGAGATGGTTTAAAACATGGTATTTGGATATATACCTATAATGATGGGCAGATTAATTTTAAAGGGGAATATATTAATGGACTTCCAATAGATAAACATAAATTCTATTATCCTAATGGCCAGTTAAAGTGGGAGGGTAAATATGATAATGGAGAAAAAGAAGGAGAATGGATAAAATATAATAAAGAAGGAATCATTATTCTTAGAATACACTATAAAAGGGGTGTAGAATACAAAGTGGACGGCTATAAAATCAAACCTGCATTTGAAGCTCAATGATAAATAATTGTTTTAAAATATTTTTTGATTCGTATGGAGATTCGGAGGTATTATTAAAAAAGGATGATTTTACAATCGTTGATTTTAATAATAATAGAAAAGGTTTCAGTAAATAATAAGAGTAAAACCAACTAAAGAGGCTACTATGTTGATTGATAAAGAGTTTATAGACTGTATAATAAATAGTTCGTTAGATATTATTATAGCATCTGATGTAAATAATAAAATAACCCATGTAAGTCATTCAGCATCTTCTCAATTTGGATACTCAAAAGAAGAATTTAAACAAATCAGTCCGGTAGATTTATTTAAGGACAAAACAGAATACGAATCTATTGAAAAGCAAATAAAAGAAAAAGGATACTTTATTGGTAAAATAACGAATAAAAAGAAAAATGGTAAGTTATTTAATACCCATTTGTCTGCGTCTCCTATAACCGATAATAAAGGAAATAATATTGGATTAATGGGTGTTTCTAGGGATATTAAAGAAGTAAAAAAAATAGAAAATGAAATAATTAATAGTGAAAAAAAATATAGAGAATTATTCGAAAACTTTTCGGATGCAGTAATAATTGTTGATGAAAATAATGTAACGATTGATATTAATGAGGCGGGTAAAGCTTTATTTGAAGTGGAAGATAATACAGCGTATAATATTTATTCTTTTGTTTCTAATAAAGATAAAAGTATTGTTTCAGAGAAAGCCAAAGAACTCAGAAAAGAAGGAATTGTAAGGAACTTTGAAATTGAAATTATTGCAGCAAAAGGCACAAAAAAAAATATAGAAATATCCAGCAGTGCTTTTTATGAGGATGGTATATTTAAAGGATCTAGAGACGTAATTAGAGACATTTCGGAAAATAAAAAAAGAGAAGCTTTATTAATTAAACAGTCGTCTACTATACAATCCATTTTTGAAAATACGAGTAATGTTCTTATTTGGACCTTAGACAGTAAATTTAATGTTTCATCTTTGAATAGCGAGTTTAGTAAAATATTTAAAGATAGAATAGGTGATTCAATACAAGTTGGAGATAACTTTTTTAGTAAGATATCGGGTAATCTAAAGCCTTATAAACCGCATTTAATAAATGAGATGGAAGGTATATATACTAAGGCTCAAACAGGAGTATCTCAAAATTTTGAATCTATTATTTATAGTTCAGATGGTAAGCAAATGATTTATGCAACATTTCTTAGTCCGATTAAAATAAAAGGAAAAAAGAAATTTGATTTAGCTTGTCTGGCGGTAGATTTAACACATAAAAAAGAGACAGAACTAAAGCTAAGAAAACTTTTAAACGAAAAAGAAGTGCTATTAAAAGAAGTACACCACCGTGTTAAAAACAATCTTCAAGTAATATCTAGCATTCTTAACCTTCAATCATCTTATGTCAAAGATCAAATGACATTAGATATATTAAGAGAAAGTCAAAACAGGATAAAAGCTATGTCTTTTATTCATGAAAGTTTATATAGGTCGGATGATTTCTCTTTTGTTAATTTTTCTAGTTACATAAATAGTTTATCTTCAAACCTGGTTCAAACCTATATTATCAAACATGCTAATATTAATTTAGAATTAGACTTAGGAGACGTTAATCTAAATTTAGACCAGGCAATTCCTTGTGGTTTAATAATTAACGAACTAGTATCTAATTCGATTAAGTATGCATTCCCCTTGAATAGAAAAGGAAAAATACGGATTGAACTAACAAAGAAAGGGAATAAAATACATTTAAAGGTGGAGGATAATGGAATAGGACTACCGGATAATTTAGATGTAGAAAATACAGATACCTTAGGCCTTCAACTAGTATATATACTTGTTAGTCAGTTAGATGGAGATATTAAGGTGATTAACAAGAAAGGAACAACATTTTTGTTTAACTTTACAATGCAATAATAATTTAATAGACATTCAAGATTATTTTATGGGTAAAATAAATGTGTTAGTCGTTGAAGATGAGAGTATTGTGTCAAAAGACATTCAATACAGCTTAAAAAAACTAGGCTACAATGTTGTAGGTGTTGCCGCTACTGGGCAGAAAGCAATTGAACTTTGTGGAGAGAAGTTGCCAGACATAATATTAATGGATATTATGCTCAAGGGAGACATAAATGGTATTAAAGCATCTACTAGGATTAAAGAGGTTTACAATATTCCTGTTATATTTTTAACAGCTTATGCAGACGAAAACACATTATCTAAAGCAAAAGTTACTGAGCCGTATGCGTATATAATTAAACCATTTAAAGAAATTGATCTTCACACATCTATTGAAATGGCTTTTTATAAACACAGCAAGGAACTAGAAATCTTAAAAGAGCGGGACATGCTCTATAGTATTGTTGAAAATAAGGAAAATAAAGAATTTATTTTTGTTAAGAGCAAATCAAGATTAATCAAGCTTAACACTAAAGACATATTTTTTATTGAAGCGCTTAAAGACTATGTAGTAATTAATACACTAAACAAACGCTACACAATTCACTCAACAATGAAAGACATTGAGCGTAAAATGCCGCAAGATTTCTTTTTAAGAGTTCATCGATCTTACATTGTAAGGTTGGATAAAATTGCACAAATAGAGCAACCAAATCTTATATTAGAAGAGAATAATAAAATTATTCCAATAGGAGGATCTTACAAGGAAGAGCTGATAAAAAGAATTAATTTAATATAAACTTATACGGAAAAATGTATAATTTAAAAAAACAAAAAAAGGCTAAAAACGCTCTCTTAAAAAGTGTTTTTAGCCTTTTTTTGTTTTCCTGCTATGCACCTTTTTATACCCAAACATGGGAGTATACTATTTCTAAAGATTTTGAGTTTTCAATTCAAGACATGTGGGCAGAAAGTGGATTATATGAAGCTAAATTTGTTATATCTAACCAAAAAACAGCCTTTGTTAAAACAATTGAGATAGATGACAATAATATTGGAAAGTTGGTTTTTCCAGACGAGTTTAATCACACAAGAGGAAAGTTTAATAATGACACCACCACGCTGTTCAACTGGTATATTGAAGTAAAAAAGCAAAAAGTAGCTTCTGGAAAAATAGTTTACAACCCTAGTCCGAATGAGCTACTTCAATTATTTAAATATGATTTTTTGGACTTTAAAAAGAAGGAAGTAGTATGGGGAGATGTTGTTGATGGTTTTCGATGGAGTGATAAAAAAGGAGAAAACATACTTATTAGGTCGGTTGTAAGCGATATAAAAACGAATAGCAACCACTTATACATATACCATTTTTTAAAAGAGGATAAGGAGTTTAAACAAGTTAGAAAACTTACGGATTATGTAAAAAACTGTGATTTAGACTTATTCTCAAACCATAATATCGAGTCTATAGAACTAACAGATATTGATAAAGACACCATAGGGGAAGTCTCTTTTAGTTACACCAATGATTGTAGTTGTTTAGAAGATAGTTTAGCAATTTCGACCAAGCTAATGTTGACTACAAAAGGAGAAAAATATGCTATCAGAGGACTAATATATTCAAAAAAAAATGATGCCTTTTCAGAGTATGAGCTAGGCAGAAGCCTCAAAAAAAATGATTTATACAGGAGGTTTTTAATTAAAAAATGGAAAAAACTAACAGGTGAAGAAGAGACCATATATAATTAGCGGGCCCTGTAGTGCTGAAACAGAGGAACAACTATTAAACACAGCGAAACAGCTTGTTAAGTATAACTCTATTGACTGTTTAAGAGCGGGTATTTGGAAGCCGCGCACTCGACCAAATTCATTTGAGGGTGTAGGAGAAATAGGCTTACAATGGCTAAAAACAGCTGGACAGGAGGCAAGCCTGCCGGTCGCTACAGAGGTTGCTAACACGAAGCACGTTGAGCTTGCATTGAAAAGTGGTATAGATATACTTTGGATAGGCGCTAGAACAGTGGCCAACCCTTTTTCTGTTCAAGAAATAGCTAGCGCACTAAAAGGTGTAGATATTCCTGTAATGATAAAAAACCCAGTTAACCCAGACTTACAACTATGGATCGGCGCGATAGAGCGAATATCTCAAGCAGGATTAAAGGATATAAAAGTAATTCATAGAGGTTTCTCTAGTTTTCAAAAATCAGCCTATAGGAATACTCCAAAATGGGAAATACCTATTGAGCTTATGAGAATTTTTCCTGAAATTCCAATAGTTTGTGACCCGAGCCATATTGGAGGCAACAGGAAAATGATTAAAGCAATTTCTCAAAAAGCATTGGACTTGGAAATGGATGGCTTGATGATAGAAAGTCACGTTAACCCCGATGATGCATGGAGTGATGCAGAGCAACAAATAACCCCAAAAAATCTGCAAAAAATCTTATCTAGTCTTGTAGTTCGACAATCAGAGGTTAATAATACAGAGCTAAAAAACAAGTTAACAATTCTCCGAAACAAAATAGATGGTCTAGACGAAGAAATTATTAACCTATTGTCAACAAGGATGAACATTGTAGAGGAAATAGGTAGCCATAAAAAAGAGAATGATATTACAATTTTACAAGCGGAGAGGTGGAAAAAAATCATTAATGACAGAAAGAAAATAGCTAAATCACTAGGTGTTTCGGAAGGGCTTGTCCAAAGAATATTAAAGATAATTCATGAGGAATCAATAAATATTCAAACGAGCATTTTAAACAACAAAAAGCCCGAATAGCAAACCACTTACCCTTGTAAACCTTAAAGCATTCCTCTTGATTTCAATTCTAGGTATTTGTTGATTGTATCTACGGATAGATTTTCCGGTTTTGTTAACACGCTTTGTATCCCATATTTTCTCAGCTCAAAGGCTATTAACTCCTTTTCTAAAGCAAATTTACCAGCCAAAGTTTTTACGTAAATATCCTTTACACGATTGCCTTCCATTTTTGATGCCTTCTTTAACTCAGAATTTTCAAAAAACACAACCACTAATAAATGTTGTTGATTAATTCTTCTCAGTAAAGGAAGGTTTCTTTTTAAAGCATACATGCTTTCAAAGTTGGTAAACAACAAGATCATGCTACGTCCTTTAACGGTGTTTCTAAGCCCAAAATATAACCGTCCATAGTCTGACTCCATGAAGTGTGTTTTTTGCTTATAAAGAACATCTATTATTCTTCTTAGCTGCGTTGTGGTGTTTTCTGCAGGCAATCTAGAACCAAGCTTATCAGAAAAAGTTACCACACCCACCTTGTCGTTTTTACGTAATATTATATTTGAAAGAGACAAGGCACAATTAATAGAGTGATCCAACAAGGTCAAATTATCAAACGGCATTCGCATTGACCGGCTTTTGTCAATTACACAATATACTTGCTGAGAACGTTCGTCTTGATATTGGTTTACCATTAATTCCCCCTTCCTGCTTGTGGCCTTCCAGTTAACTGCTCTAATATCATCACCTGGAACATAAGTCTTTATTTGTTCAAATTCGTTGTTGTTTCCAATTCTTCTAATCTTTTTAATGCCTTGGAAAATTGCTGTTTTAGAAAACACTTGTAGCTCATATTTCTTCATTTGCAATATAGAAGGGTAAACAGCAACCTCTTGTTTTGCTTTTATTGTAATTCCTCTTTCAACAACCCTCAAAATAGTGGAGACGTAGATGTTAATGTCCTGAAACAAATAAACACCTCTTTTGTTGGGTTGAATTAAATAAATAAATTCTTTGGATTCTCCCGGGTTTAAAAACATCCACTCCTGAAAATCCCTAACCTGCAGTTGATAAGGCAGTTCGTCTATTATCCGCAAACTAACCGGCATATTATAGGTGCTGCTTACTTTTATTCGAACAGTGTTTTTATCCCCTAAAGAAAGCTGTTTGTTCACAACCCTGGTTGCCTCAACCCTTGACTTACTAAAGAACAGAATAAACAAATCTAGCATTGTAATAGCCAATAACGCAATAAAAGCAACTTGCGCAATTGGATACATAAAAGGTGCACCAAAACCCACACAAAATAGCGCAACCACAATTACCCAATAAAGGAAGAAGCGGTTGCGTATGTATAGCTGTTTAAAAAAAGTGGTCATGTTTGAACTATCTAGGGACCTCTACCTTTTGAATTATTTCTTGAATTATTATTGAAGCGTCCATTCCTTCCATTTCAGCTTCAGGTGTTAAAATAATTCTATGGTTTAATACATGAAAAGCAACATACTGCACGTCATCCGGAACAACAAAGTCCCTTCCCCTCATAGCCGCTATAGCTTTTGAAGTTTTCATCATCGAGAGTGAGGCGCGTGGAGAACCGCCTAAGTAGAGCTTGCCATGAGACCTTGTTTCATGGGTAATATTTGCAATATATGTTACTAAAGAGTCGTCTAATGTAACCTGCTCTATGCAGTTTTGGATCGTTTTCAACTCGTTTTTCGAAAACAAGCTTTGAACGTTTTCTAAATCTATGTCGTGTTTGTTTCTAAATCGAATTAATATTTCTTTTTCCTCTTCAAGGGTTGGGTAATGCAAGTTAACCTTAAAAATAAAACGATCTAACTGAGCTTCAGGAAGCCTGTAT
>Ga0209715_1003410_pt1 | contig 11393 bp, 10 predicted proteins | sample COGITO_mtgs_1205_2_FD_184809 | JGI IMG/M metagenome (GOLD analysis project Ga0209715, IMG submission 184809) | Pelagic marine microbial communities from North Sea - COGITO_mtgs_120503 (SPAdes) (version 2) | ecosystem: Environmental > Aquatic > Marine > Epipelagic ...
TATTGCTGGTGTTGCCTTAGCAATTGCTTTAGGTGGACCGGGAGCAACTTTTTGGATGATTATTTGTGGTTTAATTGGTATGTCATCAAAATTTGTTGAGTGTACATTAGGTGTTCAGTATCGTGATGTTGGAGATGATGGAACTATTTATGGAGGACCGATGTATTATTTAACGAAAGGATTAAAGGAGAAAGGTTTTGAGACTTTAGGTAAAATCGCTGCTGTATTTTTTGCAATTTTTTGTATTGGAGGATCGTTTGGAGGTGGAAATGCAGCACAATCTAATCAAGCCACTCTTGTGCTAAAACAATTGTTAGGTTTAGAAAGTACAAGCGCAGGCGCAATTATAGGGCTTGTTTTAGCAATTTTAGTTGGAATAATTATTATTGGGGGAATTAAAAGAATTGCCTCAGTTACAGAGAGAATAGTTCCTTTTATGGCTCTTCTTTATTTGATAGCTTGTCTATATATATTGTTAATAAACTTTACTTTAATCGATGATGCAATTTCTCTTATAGTAAATGAAGCCTTTAATCCAACTGCAATGGGTGTTGGAGGATTTATTGGAGTTTTAATGGTAGGTTTTAAAAGAGCTGCCTTTTCAAATGAGGCTGGAGTTGGTTCAGCATCAATAGCTCACTCAGCAGTAAAAACCAAATATTCAGCTTCAGAGGGTTTAGTTGCTTTATTGGAACCTTTTATTGATACTGTAGTGATTTGTACAATGACAGCTCTTGTCATCATAATTTTTAATTTTGGAGGATATTTTGAATACGGAGGAGATGGTATGGGAACAGTTTTAATTGATGGTGTTCCTTTTGAAGGAGCTGGAATTACATCCCAAGCATTTGCACAGTATATTCCTTTTTCTGATATATTTTTAACAATAGCAGTTGTTTTATTTGCGGTCTCTACAATGATTTCATGGTCCTATTATGGATTACAATCTTGGAAATATTTATTTGGAAGAGGACAAGTGGCAGATATTACCTACAAGCTAATTTTTTGCATGTTTGTTGTAATTGGTTCTGCTGCTAGTATGAATTCAATATGGGACTTTTCCGATGCAATGATTTTTGCCATGGTTTTTCCTAACATGATTGGATTATTTTTCTTATTTCCTGTTGTTAAAAAAGAATTGGAAAAGTATTTAAAAGCAATCAAATAATATTAATTATTTATAATTCTCAGTTTTTTTTAAAAATTAACAAATAATTTTTTAGGAACTAAAAATGTTTTTATATTTGCCACCTATTTAAAATTAAATATGTTAATTATTCCGGTAAAAGAAGGTGAAAACATTGACAGAGCTCTCAAGAGATTTAAACGTAAGTTTGATAAAACTGGAGCAATGAAAAACCTTAGATCGAGACAAGCTTTCATTAAGCCATCAGTTAAAAATAGAGATAAGATCAAAAAAGCTGCATACGTGCAGAATCTTAGAGATCTTGAAAATATATAATTTCTCTTAAATTTTTTTTCATTTAAAAGTTCTTAACTTTAAATTCTGTTAAGATCTATATGTATTTTTCAAACTTTTTTGATTATCTCTCAAACGAAAAAAAGTATTCTGAAAATACTATCACCGCTTATAAAAAAGATCTAAATACATTTCATGTTTTTTGTAAAGATGAACATGGTATAAATAACATTTCAAAAATACCTTATTCAATTATTAGAAGCTGGATAGTTAATCTGTCAGACTCCAATTTATCGCCCTTAACAATTAATCGAAAAATATCAGCTCTGAGTCGTTATTATGATTTTTTGATTAAACTTGAATTAATTGATGAATCACCAACTAAAAATCACAAAAGGTTAAAGGTTCAGTCAAAAATTATAATACCATTCACCGAGGATGAGGTGTTTTCCGTAATAAATGTTTTTGACGATACGTTTGAAGGTAAACGAGATATGTTAATTATAGATACGCTATATTCCACTGGAATCAGACGAGATGAACTTATCAAAATAAAATTAAATGATCTTTTGTTTGATGAAAATTTAATTAAAATTCAAGGAAAAAGAAATAAGGAGAGGTTAGTTCCATTACTACCATCACTATTACAAAACATTAATAATTATATTAAACTAAGATCTAACATTAAATCATCAATTAACAACCTATTTATCACAAAAAAAGGAACACAAATCGGTCCATCTTTAGTGTATAGGGTTGTAAAAAAATATTTCTCAAAAGTTTCTTCAAAAGTTAAAATTAGCCCCCATATCTTAAGACATTCGTTTGCAACACACCTTTTAAATAATGGAGCAGGTATTAATACAATTAAAGAAATTTTAGGACACTCAAGTCTTGCTTCTACTCAGATTTATACGAAAATTAAGTTACCAAAAATTATTAGTGATTATAAGAATAATCATCCAAGAGAAATTAAAAAGAGCTAAGTTTATTTTTTTTTAAAAAATCGTTAATTTTCTTTTGATTGAAAAAAAATAAATCTATACATTTGCCATCCATTGAAAAATGGAAAAGCCGATGTAGCTCAGCTGGCTAGAGCAGCTGATTTGTAATCAGCAGGTCGTGGGTTCGAGTCCCTCCATCGGCTCACAATGATCTTTAACATACTGGGGAGATACTCAAGCGGCCAACGAGGGCAGACTGTAAATCTGCTGTTTTTAACTTCGCAGGTTCGAATCCTGCTCTCCCCACTAATTTTTTAAGCGAGAGTAGCTCAGTTGGTAGAGCGTCAGCCTTCCAAGCTGAATGTCGCCGGTTCGAACCCGGTCTCTCGCTCAAAATTTTCTGCCGATGTAGCTCAGGGGTAGAGCGTTTCCTTGGTAAGGAAGAGGTCTCGAGTTCAAATCTCGACATTGGCTCTTCAAAAAAGTAAAATCTACAAACTTTTTTATTTTAACCCACCGTTATGAACAAAACTTGGTCAGTTTCTAATAAACAACAAATAGAATGTTCTGTTCAGAGTTTGTGGGCCCTAATTATTGAGCCTGGAAATTTAAATTTAGTGCATCCATTCTGTCGTTCAAATGAAATAATTGAGTGGCAAAATGGTAATTATCGTGATGTTTTGGTTTACCTTAATGGTGTAACATATTTTAGAGAAATAATAAAATCTAAAAAAAACAAAGGTTACACACTTTTTATTGGCAAAAAAAGCGGAAAAAAATCAAAAGTTATTTGGGAAATTACTAGTTTCAAAAATAAAACATATCTATCAATCACTGTTTATCCTTATCTTCTTGGCTCTTGGCCAAAAATTTTGTCATTTATCCCATATGTTTTAGTTATTAACCCTTATTTAAAAAAATATTTAAATTCTGTTTTAAAAGGAATTAATTTTTATGTTGTCAATAAAACAACCGTGCCAAGAAATCACTTTGGAAAACACAGATGGTTTTCTAAATTCTAAAAAAAACTAAATTTTTTAAAATAAAAAACATTGAGTTCTTAGTTTATATTCTTTAAAAAAAATAAAATTTATTCATTTTTTCGTATAAAATTTATATATTTGCGCTCATTTTAAAAGTAATAAAACATAAATATTATGGCAAAGGAAACTTTCGATCGTTCAAAACCACACTTAAACATTGGTACAATTGGACACGTAGATCACGGTAAAACAACTTTAACTGCAGCTATTACTAAAGTACTAGCAGATGCAGGACTTTCTGAGGCTAAAAGCTTTGATCAAATTGATAACGCTCCCGAAGAAAAAGAAAGAGGTATTACAATTAATACTTCTCACGTAGAGTATCAAACTGCTAATCGTCATTATGCACACGTTGACTGTCCAGGTCACGCTGATTATGTGAAAAATATGGTTACTGGTGCTGCTCAAATGGATGGTGCAATTCTTGTGGTTGCAGCTTCTGATGGTCCAATGCCACAAACAAGAGAACATATATTATTAGGAAGACAAGTAGGTATACCTCGAATTGTTGTTTTTTTAAATAAAGCTGATCAAGTTGACGATGAAGAATTGTTAGAACTTGTTGAAATGGAAGTTAGGGATTTATTAAATTTCTATGAGTATGATGGAGATAATGGTCCTGTAATCTTAGGATCTGCTCTTGGAGCATTAAATGGTGAAAAGAAATGGGTTGATACCGTTATGGAACTCATGGAAAACGTCGATAAGTGGATTGAACTCCCTAAAAGAGATATTGAAAAAGATTTCTTAATGCCTGTTGAAGATGTATTTTCTATCACTGGAAGAGGTACTGTAGCAACTGGTAGAATTGAAACTGGTGTTGCAAACACTGGAGACGCTGTTGATATCATTGGAATGGGTGCTGAAAAATTAGGTTCTACTGTTACTGGAGTTGAAATGTTTAGAAAAATTCTTGATAGAGGTGAAGCTGGTGATAATGTTGGTATCCTTCTAAGAGGAATCGAAAAAACGGATATAACTAGAGGAATGGTTATTTGTAAACCAGGTTCTGTAAAACCTCATGGTAAATTCAAAGCTGAAGTTTATATTTTAAAGAAAGAAGAAGGTGGAAGACACACCCCATTTCATAACAATTACAGACCGCAATTTTATGTTAGAACAACTGATGTGACTGGAAATATTGAACTTCCTAAAGGAGTTGAGATGGTTATGCCAGGTGATAACTTAACTATTACAGTAGATTTAATATCTCCTATTGCATGTAGTGTAGGATTAAGGTTTGCTATCAGAGAGGGAGGAAGAACTGTTGGTGCAGGTCAGGTTACTGAAATTTTAAAATAAAATACTAATAAAATCTATGAAAGGTATTTGCAATATGCAGATACCTTTTATGGCTAAATATCTAGGGTGTATTAAAAGGCACCATTAATAGAGACGGGTTTAGCTCAGTTGGTAGAGCACTGGTCTCCAAAACCAGGTGTCGGGAGTTCGAGTCTCTCAACCCGTGCAAAATTTGAAAATGAATATAGTTTCTTACATCAAGGAGTCTTTTTCAGAATTGAAAGAACACGTTTCTTGGACACCTGCAAACGAACTTTCTAGACTTACGGTTGTTGTGTTAGTTTTTTCTATAATTTTTGCGTTGCTTATTTGGGCTGCAGATAGTGTTTTATCTAGAGTAATAAAAGTTTATTTTGATTTAATTAATTGACATGACTGATACAGATATTAAAAAATGGTATGTTGTTAGGGCAGTTAGTGGCCAAGAAAATAAAATTAGAGCTTACATGGAGTCCGAGATTAATAGGCTTGGTTTTTCTAATCTTGTTGAAGAGATGTTAGTACCTACCCAGAAAGTTGTTCAAATTAGAAAAGGGAAGAAAATTAATAAAGAAAAGGTTTATTTTCCAGGTTACATCATGATTAAAGCAAATTTATCCGGTGAAATTCCTCACATTATTAGATCGCTTCCAAATGTAATTGGATTTCTAGGTGAAACCAAGGGTGGTGATCCAATTCCAATGAGAACTGCAGAAGTCAATAGAATGCTAGGTAAGGTTGATGAACTTTCTACTGAAACTGAAAACATTTCAATTCCTTTTGTGATGGGCGAAAATATAAAAGTTATTGACGGTCCTTTTAATGGGTTCAATGGAACGGTTGAAAATGTTAACGAGGATAAAAGAAAGTTAGAGGTTATGGTTAAAATATTTGGAAGAAAAACTCCTTTAGAGCTTTCATATATGCAAGTTGAAAAAATATAAATGTTACAATATAAATCGATTCTTAAATAGCTTCCAATTGTTTAAGAAACCTTAAATATTAATAATGGCAAAAGAAATAGAAAAGGTATTAAAACTTCAAATTAGAGGAGGTGCTGCTAATCCATCACCGCCGGTTGGCCCTGCACTGGGAGCTGCTGGTGTAAACATAATGGAATTTTGTAAGCAATTTAATTCAAGAACACAAGACAAGCCAGGTAAAGTTCTTCCTGTTGCTATCTCTGTTTTTAAAGATAAATCATTTGAATTTGTTGTTAAAACTCCTCCTGCAGCAGTGCAATTATTGGAAGCAGCTAAGGTTAAAAAGGGTTCAGGCGAACCAAATCGTAGCAAAGTAGCTTCGGTCTCTTGGGATCAAATTAAAGTAATTTCCGAAGATAAGATGGTAGATTTAAATGCTTTTACTGTCGAATCGGCGATGAGAATGATTGCTGGTACAGCCAGATCAATGGGTATAAAAGTTAAGGGTAAAGCTCCTTTTTAATTTATTATTATGACAAAAATTTCAAAAAAACGAAAAATTGCATTAAGCAAAGTTGATAATTCAAAGATTTATTCATTAAAAGAAGCATCTTCAATTGTTAAGGAACTTACAAACAATAATTTTGATGCCTCAGTGGATTTAGCAATACGTTTAGGAGTCGATCCTAAAAAAGCTGATCAGAATATAAGGGGGGTTGTTACTCTCCCAAATGGAACAGGAAAAGATGTCAAAGTTCTAGCACTTGTTACACCTGATAAAGAAAAGGAAGCTACTGAAGCAGGAGCTGATTATGTAGGTCTTGATGAATATCTTCAAAAAATCAAAGATGGTTGGACAAATGTTGATGTTATTGTAACCATGCCGAGTGTAATGGGTAAACTAGGTCCTTTGGGTAAGATTTTAGGACCAAGAGGTTTAATGCCTAACCCTAAGACTGGGACTGTTACTATGGATATTTCTAAAGCAGTTTCTGATGTAAAAGCTGGTAAAATTGATTTTAGAGTTGATAAGACAGGTATAATTCATGCCTCAATTGGAAAAGTTTCATTTGGTGCAGATAATATTTACATAAATTCTCTTGAACTAATTCAAAATATAATCAAGTTAAAGCCAAATTCATCTAAGGGTACTTATTTAAAAAGTATTTCAATGTCTAGTACTATGAGTCCAGGAATTAATATTGATACTAATATTTAGTAAAAAAAATAAAATGACAAGAGAACAAAAATCTAAAGTAATAAAAATATTGACTGCTGAATTAGCAGACAACACCAATATTTACTTGACAGATGCCTCAGGTCTTAACGCTGTTGAAACTAGTAAATTGAGAAGAGCCTGTTTCAAAGCAAATGTTAAACTTTCAGTTGTAAAAAATTCTTTGCTTGCAAAGGCAATGGAGGCTTCTGATAGAGACTTTGGAGAATTAAATCAAGTATTAGTCGGAAATACCGCACTAATGTATTCTGAGGTTGGTAATTCTCCTGCAAAATTGATTAAGAATTTTAGAAAAAAATCTGAAAAACCAATTTTGAAGGGGGCAACCATTGAAGACGCAATCTATATTGGAGATGACCAAGTTAGTGTGTTGGCAAATATTAAATCTAGGGAAGAATTGATTGGGGAAGTAATTTCGCTTTTACAATCTCCGACTAAAAATTTAATATCTGCTTTACAATCTGGCGGATCAACATTATCTGGGGTTATTAAAACCCTTGGAGAAAGAAAAGAGTAATTAAAAATTAATAATAACAATAATAAATATTTATAAAATGGCAGATTTAAAAGATTTTGCAGAACAATTAGTTAATCTAACAGTAAAAGAAGTTAACGAGTTAGCAGAGATTCTAAAGAGTGAATACGGTATCGAACCAGCAGCAGCAGCAGTAGTTTCAGCTGGACCTGCAGCAGGTGGAGACGCTGAAGCAGCTGAAGAGAAATCAGAATTTGATGTAGTATTAAACGCAGCAGGAGGTTCAAAATTGGCTGTAGTTAAACTTGTAAAAGAATTGACAGGTCTTGGCTTAAAAGAAGCGAAAGAACTTGTAGACAATGCACCAAGTAATATTAAAGAAGCAGTTTCAAAAGATGAAGCTGAAGGATTTAAGAAGTCACTTGAAGAAGCTGGAGCTGAGGTTGAATTAAAATAATTCTACCGAGCTTTAGTTTTATTTTTAAACTCAATGTATTTCGGGTTATAAACTCTTGCATTTAGTTAAATGTTCTTTTAATTTAAATTGATTTTAATGCACAATATTACAAATAGATTAAACTTTGCTTCAGCTACTGACATTCCAAATTATCCTGATTTTCTTGATATTCAAGTTAAATCGTTCAGAGATTTTTTTCAATTAGAAACCAAATCCGATGAAAGGACTGATGAAGGGCTTTTCAATACTTTTTTAGAAAACTTCCCTATTTCAGATTCTAGAAATCAGTTTGTGTTAGAATTTTTGGATTATTTTGTTGATCCACCGAGGTATTCGATACAGGAATGTATAGAAAGAGGCTTAACGTACAGTGTTCCTTTAAAGGCAAGGCTTAAACTTTTTTGTACTGACGAAGAGCATGAAGATTTCGAAACTATTGTTCAAGACGTTTATTTGGGTGTCATCCCTTATATGACCCCCAGTGGAACTTTTATCATTAATGGAGCTGAACGTGTTGTAGTTTCTCAACTACACAGATCTCCTGGTGTCTTTTTTGGTCAATCATTTCATGCAAATGGAACTAAATTATATTCTGCAAGAGTTATCCCCTTTAAGGGCTCATGGATTGAATTTGCAACTGATATAAATAGTGTAATGTATGCTTACATTGACAGAAAAAAGAAGCTTCCTGTAACGACTCTATTAAGAGCTATAGGTTATGAAAGAGATAAGGATATCTTAGAAATATTTGATTTAGCAGAGGAGGTAAAAGTTTCTAAGTCAGGTTTAAAAAAATATATCGGCAGGAAACTAGCTGCTAGAGTTTTGAATTCTTGGTTTGAAGATTTTGTTGATGAGGATACAGGAGAGGTTGTTTCAATTGAAAGAAATGAAATTGTTTTAGATAGGGATGTTATTATCGACAAAGAAAATATTTCTGAAATTTTAGAAACTAACACTAAAACTATTCTTTTACATAAAGTTGACGGTCAGTTTTCTGATTATGCCATCATTCATAATACTTTACAAAAAGATCCTACTAATTCTGAAAAAGAAGCTGTTGAACATATTTATAGACAACTTAGAAATGCTGAACCGCCTGATGAAGAAACAGCAAGAGGAATAATTGATAAATTATTCTTTTCTGATCAAAGATACAATTTGGGTGAGGTTGGTAGATATAGAATGAATAAGAAGTTAGGACTCAATATTGAGATGGATAAGTTAGTTTTAACAAAGCAAGACATAATTACCATAATTAAGTATTTAATTGAATTGATTAATTCTAAAGCTGAAATCGATGATATTGATCATTTATCAAATAGAAGGGTAAGAACTGTTGGTGAACAACTTTCATCCCAATTTGGAGTTGGTTTGTCCAGAATGGCAAGAACCATAAGGGAAAGGATGAATGTAAGAGATAATGAGGTTTTTACACCAATTGATCTTATAAACGCCAAGACATTATCTTCTGTTATCAACACTTTTTTTGGGACCAATCAGCTGTCTCAATTTATGGATCAAACTAATCCATTAGCAGAAATTACTCACAAACGAAGACTTTCTGCCTTAGGCCCAGGTGGTTTATCCAGAGAGAGAGCTGGATTTGAAGTCCGAGATGTTCATTACACGCACTATGGAAGGTTATGTCCAATTGAAACACCTGAAGGTCCAAATATTGGATTGATATCTTCACTAGGTGTATTTGCTAAAGTCAATAATTTAGGATTTATAGAAACACCTTACAGAAAAGTGGAGAACGGAGTTGTTGACATTAAAAATCATGCATATTTAAGCGCTGAGGAGGAGGAAGGTAAACTTATAGCACAGGCAAATATTCCCAAAGATAAAAACGGTAAAATACTTTCTGAAAAAGTAATTGCAAGACAAGAAGCGGATTACCCAGTAATAGATCCAGTTGATGTAAATTACACCGATGTTGCTCCCAATCAAATTGCATCTATTTCTGCATCTTTAATTCCATTTTTAGAACATGACGATGCTAATAGGGCTCTAATGGGATCTAACATGATGAGACAATCCGTTCCCCTATTGAGACCTGAATCTCCAATAGTAGGTACTGGACTTGAAAGACAAGTTGCATCTGATTCTAGAGTTCTAATAAATGCCGACTACGATGGTGTAGTTATTTACGTAGATTCTCAAAAAATTACTATAAAGTATAAACTCACAGAGGAACAAAAGCTAACAAGTTTCGACAATGATGAGAAAACGTATAACTTAGTAAAGTTCAGAAAGACCAACCAAGGTACTTGTATAAATTTGAAGCCTATTGTTACTAAAGGCGATGAAGTTACAAAAGGTCAAGTCTTGTGCGAAGGTTACGCTACAAACAAAGGAGAACTTGCTTTAGGTAGAAATTTACAAGTTGCATTTATGCCTTGGAAAGGATATAATTTTGAGGACGCTATAGTTATTTCTGAAAAAGTAGTTCGAGATGATGTTTTTACTTCCCTGCACATTGATGAATATTCTCTTGATGTCAGAGACACAAAGCTTGGTATGGAAGAACTTACTAATGATATTCCTAACGTTAGTGAAGAAGCAACATCTAATTTGGATGAAAATGGTATGATTAGAGTTGGAGCTGAAGTTCACCCTGGTGATATTCTCATTGGAAAAATAACACCAAAAGGTGAATCAGATCCTACCCCTGAAGAAAAACTTTTAAGAGCAATATTCGGTGATAAAGCTGGTGATGTAAAAGATGCTTCCTTAAAGGCACCTCCTTCATTAAATGGTGTTGTAATTGATAAAAAGTTATTTACAAGACCTATTAAAGATAAAAGAAAAAGATCGGAAGATAAAGAAGTTTTGAACCAACTCGAACTTCAATATGAAGAAAAATTTAAAAATCTTAAAAGTAAATTAGTTGAAAAATTGTATGTTATTTTAAACGGGAAGACTTGTCAAGGAATTTTTAATGATTTAGGAGAAGAGATTTTGCCTAAAGGAAAAAAATATTCATTAAAAATGCTTAACCAAGTTGAAGAATTTACTCACATTGTTTCAGCGGTTTGGGCTGTTGATAAAAAAATTAACAGCTTAGTAGTGTCACTACTTCACAATTATAAAATCAAAGAGAATGATTTACAAGGAATGCACAGACGCGAAAAATTTACAATTTCTGTAGGTGATGAACTTCCCCCTGGAATTTTAAAATTAGCAAAAGTATATATTGCTAAAAAAAGAAAACTTAAAGTTGGGGATAAAATGGCAGGTAGACACGGAAACAAAGGTATTGTCGCTAGAATTGTTAGACAAGAGGACATGCCATTTCTTGAAGATGGTTCACCTGTGGATATTGTTTTAAACCCCCTTGGAGTTCCTTCCAGAATGAATATTGGTCAAATTTATGAAACAGTATTGGGTTGGGCAGGACTTAAATTAGGTAGAAAGTTTTCTACTCCAATTTTTGATGGTGCTACTTTAGATCAAATAAACGAATTAACAGATGAGGCTGGAGTTCCTAAATTTGGACATACGTACTTGTATGATGGTGGAACAGGCAAAAGATTTGATCAGCCTGCTACTGTTGGAGTAATTTACATGTTAAAATTAGGTCATATGGTTGATGATAAAATGCATTCAA
>Ga0209715_1003415_pt1 | contig 11387 bp, 9 predicted proteins | sample COGITO_mtgs_1205_2_FD_184809 | JGI IMG/M metagenome (GOLD analysis project Ga0209715, IMG submission 184809) | Pelagic marine microbial communities from North Sea - COGITO_mtgs_120503 (SPAdes) (version 2) | ecosystem: Environmental > Aquatic > Marine > Epipelagic ...
CTCAAACAACTGAGGCTCGATGATAAAGGACTGCTGAATGCCAAGATGCGTAATCTTGGTGATTGCACGCCATTTCGAAGTACGCGCAGTCAACGCAAAAGGCTCGCCGATCGGATAGGCATCCTCAGCGATACGATACACCTCGCGAAAGCCGAGAAACGGATAGATCGTCAGATAATGCTCGCCGTCTTGGCTGCCCATATACTGCCAAGGTTCATAAAATTTGCCGCCATGCTGCAGCGTCATTCGCCACAAATCTGACTTCGTCACCCGCGGCGCATACCACTGCATCACTGCACCGACAGTCGTCGAAGGGGCCGGCGAGGATGCGGCATCGAGAGATTCCTGCAGCGCAGGCGAGCGGCAAGCACTGAGCACCACCGAGCACACCCCGCTGAGCAGTAGGCCGCACAACAGTTGCGCTTCAACCTTCACCAGCCAAACGCCCCCTGTCGCACACAGCAGGCAAATGCTTGACCGCACTTCGGGCATTTTCCCAATTCGTCACGACTGGTCATCTAAGGCGATCTCTTAGGTCCTCAACAACCACTCAGCGGCACTGGCATCGCTGCCGGCATTCAGCAGCTTGCGCAATTCAGCTGCGCCGTCGGCAGCGTCTTGTGCCGCGCGTGGGTCATCCAAAGCACGCAGAATTTGCTTGGCCAAATGGTCCGTCTTGGCCGCGCCTTGAATAAACTCTGGGTGCAGCGGACGCTCGAGCAGCAGGTTCGCAATCCCGATGTAAGGGATCTTCACCAGCATGCGCCCCAGCCAATAACTCAAAGGGTTGAGGCGATACACGATCGCTCCGGGAATTCCAGACAACGCGCAGGCGAGCGACATCGTACCGGAGCTCATCAGCACCGCACTGGCCGGCATGCCGCTCTCCGCATTGGGCACCAGCTCAATCGATGTTTTCAAATCGCTATACTGCTCCAGCACCGATTCCAATACTTCACGAATGCGTTGGCTCGGATAGACGACCTTCGCTTTCAGGCCAGGCTTGGACTGTTGCGCTTGTCGGAATCCATTCAGCAACAAAGGAAAAATACGACTCACCGCCGCGGTGCGACTACCGGGCAACAACAACACCGGAGCACTGGCATCGTAGCGTAGCGGCTGTTGGTAGCTTTCACGCACAAAGGGATGACCGACAAATTCAACCGGCAGTTCGGTATCGGCGAAGCAATCCACTTCAAATGGAAAAATCACACCGAGGCGATCGAGGGTGCGGGCCATTTTGAAGCGGCGCTTGGCTTTCCAGGCCCAGACCTGTGGGCCGATATAGTAGCTGATGGCGATCTCGCCGCCGCCCTTTTGGCTCAGACCGCGTTCCAGCAGTTGCTCGGCTACACGCAGATTAAAACCGGGATAGTCGACAAAACAGATATGCTTCGGGCGGTAGCGTTCAATCCAGTCCAAGGTGCGATCAAACAGCGCTTTAAAGAAACCGTAGTGCCGCACCACTTCAGCGAAACCGACGACCGAGACGGCGGTCAGGTCATACAGCAATTGCGCGCCGACAGCCTGAAGCTCTTCCCCGCCCAGACAGGCAATTTTGAGGTCCGGCTGTTTTGCCCGCATGTCGGCAACCAACTGCGCGGCATGTTCGTCACCGGAATGCTCACCTGCGACGATGAGTAAATCCGGCTGACCGTCACGCGGCGCGGCAAATTCAAGGGGGGCTGGTAATGGATCAGACATCACTTATAAACCGCTGACTTTATTGCCCAGCTTTGATCAATTCGGAAATTTGAATCGCCAGTTCGAGCGCGGATTTACCCAGCTCAGCACCGACCTTGGGTTGACCAGCGTCCTTCACGACTTCGAGAAAGGAAACCAGCTCCAGCTTGAGCGGCTCGTCTTTCTCGATCGGAATTTCCTCACGAACCAGTTCGGCCCCCTCTTTGCGTAAAAAGTGACCGCTTTGATTCATAAAATCAAGCGACAGATAGTTCGCAGGCTGGAAGACGCGAATCTCGCGCACCTTCTTCAGACTGACGCGGCTGGTGTTCACATTGGCCACGCAGCCGTTTTCGAAAGTAATTCGCGCGTTGGCAATGTCTTCGCTATTGGAAAGCACATTCACACCAACGGCATCGACCTGCTTCACTGGCGAACGCACCAGCGCAAGAATCACCCCAAGGTCGTGAATCATCAAGTCCAGCACCACGCCGACTTCCGTGCCGCGTGGATTAAACGGAGCCAAGCGATCGGCAGTGATAAACTGCGGCTTGCTGACCGCATTCTCCAGGTAGCCCATGACCGGGTTGTAGTGCTCGATGTGGCCGACTTGGACGATCCGCCCCGCGGTTTTGGCGGCGGACAGAATGTCTTCGGCCTCTTCAAGGCTGGTGCATAGCGGTTTCTCAATCAGCAGGTGACAACCCCCTTGGAGTAGCGGCACCGCGACATTGCGGTGATGATCGGTCGGCACAACCACGCTCACCGCGTCACAAGCCGCAGCCAGTGCGTCGAGCGACTCGAAACGCTCGCAGTTGTGAGCGGCACACATTTCCGCTGCTCGCGCATCATCCGATTCGACGATACCGACAAACTCACACTGCTCCAGAGAGGAATAGATACGAGCATGGTGTTGACCGAGATAACCGGTGCCGACGACACCACAACGAATTTTTGAGTCTTCAGGCATTGCGCCATCAAGCGGTAATCCTTCTCAGATGACAAGGCGGGATTCAACATCGACCACAATCCATCAGTAAAGTGAAACGAACATTCCTATCTGTTAGCCGCAAAGCGAGTTGAAATAGACATTCCTGTCTGTGATCATCAACAGCGGCAGCCACTCAGCAGCACCATCCGCGCGATGAACCTACTAGCGTCTGTCCCGTTTCGCACAGGTGCGATAAGTGCGCAACAGGTGCTGCACCACCTCGGGAATCGTGCGCCCATCGGTCGCAATACAAGCTCCAGATTTCATATAAATCGGCTCACGCTCAGCCAGCAGTTGGCGGATACGCGTTTCAGGGTCTTCCACATTCAACAGGGGACGATTCTTATTACGGCTGGTGCGTTCCAGAATACTCTCCACTGACGCAAACAAACACACCACAACGCCTTTGGATTTGAGCAGCGCTTGCATACCTTCTTGAATCACTAATCCTCCGCCACACGAAACAACGCAGCCTTCCGACGGATGACCGGAATCGATAAATGCACGCTCGTAGGCACGAAAACGCGCTTCGCCCTCCGCAGCGAAAATTGCCGGAATCTTCTGGCCGACCTGCTGCTCGATACACTCATCGGAATCAATAAATTTATAACCTAGTTCACGTGCCACACGCCGCCCGATAGCGGACTTACCGACGCCCATAAATCCGACTAAATACAGATTTGGCTTGGTTGACTGGCTTTTTTGATTCACTGCCTTTTATTTTAGGTGAGGTCGTGTTCGGTGCGACACTATTTTCAATACAATTTCAATTCGCCTATACACTTGAAGCCATGCCGCTTCAGCACATACTTAAGTTCTATGAATAACAGTGTCGCCGCAGTCAGCGTAAAAGGAGTCATGCCCACATCTAACGGATGTGCAGTATTCTTGGGGAGCGACGAAAAGACCTTTGTCATTTATATGGATCGAGGCATCGGCGAGGCCATTCAGCGCGCCGTCAATGGCGAGCACGCCGAACGGCCGATGACCCACGACCTGATGGTCACTATGCTCGACGGCTTGGGTGCGGAAGTCGAACGCGTGGTCATCAACGATGTTCAGGACGGCACATTCTTTGCACGGCTGATCATCTCGATGGAAAACGAACTCGGCCATAAAATCGTCGAAATCGACGCCCGCCCGAGCGACTCGATCGTACTCGCGCTGACCACGCAAAAGCCACTCTATGCAGCCCGCCAAGTGCTCGACGCCGTAGACGACATGACCGAGATCCTAGCAAAAATCCTCAAGGAAGGCCAGGCGTAACCAAACTGCCGCTTCGCTTTAAATCCTCTGTGCCTTAGTCGCCTTCGTGGAAATCCCCATGCCCCTCACCCCACTCCCAGACGCACTGATCTCCGGCCAGCCATGGACCGCACTTGCCCCGATGCAGGACGTTACCAACCTGCCCTTTATGCAACTGCTGGGCAAGTATGGCGCACCGGACCTGTTATTTACCGAATTTTTCCGCGTGCACGGGCACTCCGCACTCGATCAACCGATGATCGACTCCATCTGCCAGCACGGCACCGGTCGGCCCGTCTTCATCCAGCTAATAGGTGAAAGCCTGCCCGACTTGGAACGCACCGTGGCTGAGATCGATGCGCGCAAACTACCGGTCGCAGGCATCGACCTCAATATGGGCTGCCCAGCACCCAAGGTGTATAAGAAAAACGTCGGTGGCGGCCTGCTGCGCGAGCCCGCAAAAATCGACCAAGTACTCGGCTGCCTGCGCAACGCCATTGATGGCCGGTTTACCGTAAAAATGCGCATCGGCTTCGACGGCGACGAGCATTTCGATGCGATCCTCGACCTGGTCGAAAAGCACGATGTCGACCTACTCAGCCTGCACGCTCGCACCGTGAAGGAAGCCTACCGTAGCGATGTGCATTACGAATATATTAAACGTGCGGCCGAGCGCCTACCCTGCCCGGTCCTCGCCAACGGCAATATCACGTCCGTCGCCAAAGGCCAATGGACGCTGGACGAAACCCACTGCGCCGGCCTGATGATCGGCCGCTCTTGTATCCGCAACCCGTGGATCTTTCGCCAACTGCGTGAGCACTTCGCCGGTCAGCCGGTCTTCCGCCCTACGCTGGCCGATGTGCGCGACTATATCGACGATCTCTTTGAAGCGACGACACACGGCAAGCGCGACGCCCTCAGTCACATCAATTACATGAAGAAGTTCCTCAACTTCGTCGGCCTCGGGGTCGATACAGACGGACAATTCCTACACGATATGCGCCGCACCAAGAGCAAAGCCGACCTGGATGCCGTCTGCCAGCGCCACCTGATCGAGCACGGACGCGCGCAACAACTGTTCCCCGAAGAACCGATCAAAGGCCTGATCGCGCGGCCGAACTGCGAAACGCCACAAGGCTGCCAACTCTAGTCGGCTGATTCGCCCGCCGCTGATCCGGCATAGCCTGCCTACCTACAGAGAACGACTGATGGACGTGCAGCGGGCACCCTCCATCGCCATTTAGCGGAAATAATCGGTCAATGACTCCGATTCATACTCGCCTATTTTTCCTTCTCCTAAAACCAAGTGTAAAATGGTTGCGCCCAAGGATCAAGCTTGGCATTAAATCAGCTTTTGCGACCTATAAACTAACCCACAACAGATGAACATTCACGAGTATCAGGCCAAACGCCTTCTTAAGGAATACGGAGTCCCCGTCCCACGCGGTTACGCCGCTCAAACTTCCCACGAAGTCGACAGTGCAATTTCCAACTTTGGCGAAGACGATATAATCGTCGTCAAGGCACAAATCCACGCAGGTGGACGCGGCAAGGGCACTTTCACCGACGGCTACAAGGGAGGCGTTAAAGTGGTCAAAGGTCGCGCCGCAGCACTCGAAGCAGCCAACCACATGCTGGATAATACGCTCGTCACCGCACAAACCAGCGCTGAAGGGCGCAGGGTGCAAACCCTTTACTTCACGGAAGGTTGCGACATAGAGCACGAGTATTACCTCGCCATCGTACTCGATCGTGAAACCGCTCAATCCATGATTATCGCCTCGACGGAAGGCGGCATGGACATCGAAGAGGTCGCCGAGAAGACTCCTGAGAAATTGATCCGCGTACCCGTCTCCCCAACGATGGGACTTCGCCACCACCAGTGCCGCCAAGTCGCCTTTGCGCTCGGCTTCAGTGGCGACCAAGTCAAGCAATTCGGACGCATCCTCACAGGCGTCTACAAAATGTTCTGGGAAAAGAACGCAATGATGGTGGAGATCAACCCACTGGTCACCGACAAGGCAGGCAACCTCAGCGCACTCGACGCAAAGGTCTCCTTTGATGCAAACGCGCTTTTCCAGCACCCTGATATTCAGCAGCTACGCGACCTGAACGAAGAAGACTCGAAGGAAATCGAAGCCTCCAAGCACAACCTGGCATACATCGCACTCGATGGTAACATCGCTTGCATGGTCAACGGTGCAGGCCTCGCCATGGCCACCATGGATATCATCCAAAGCTTCGGCGGCTCGCCGGCCAACTTCCTTGACGTCGGTGGCGGCGCCAACGAAGACCAGGTTACCGCAGCCTTCAAAATCATCCTTTCCGATCCCAACGTGAAAGGCATCCTCGTTAACATCTTCGGCGGCATTATGAAATGCGACGTCATCGCCCGCGGCATCGTCGCAGCAGCGAGAAATGTCGACATCACCGTGCCGCTCGTTGTGCGCCTAGAAGGCACCAACGTCGAAGCCGGCAAACAAATCTTGCGCGACAGCGGCGTGGCACTCACCCCTGCAGACAGCCTGGTGCAAGCCGCCGAGGCCATCGTCGAGCAAGTGAAGTCCAACGCATAATCCTGACAACGATCACAGTTAAACACACATTTCAAAATGAGCGTTCTTGTAAATAAAGACACACGTCTAGTCGTCCAGGGTATCACCGGTAAGACTGGCACCTTTCACACACAACAGTGCATCGAGTACGGCACCAACGTCGTCGCTGGGGTCACTCCGGGCAAAGGCGGCCAACTGTGGGAGGGCACCGTGCCCGTCTGCAACACCGTCGCTGAAGCCGTCAAGAAACACGGTGCCAATGTATCGGTCATCTACGTGCCACCTGCCTTCGCGGCCGACTCCATCCTCGAAGCAATCGAGGCGGAAATCCCTCTAGTAATCTGCATCACCGAAGGCGTCCCCGTGCGCGACATGGCTGAAGTGCGCCGTCGCCTTAACTTCGGCGGCTGCAAGACCCGCCTGATCGGACCGAATTGCCCTGGAATTATTACTCCGGGCGAATGTAAGATCGGCATCATGCCGGGCTACATCCACAAGCCGGGTCGCGTCGGCGTGGTGTCCCGCTCGGGCACACTCACCTACGAAGCGGTCTGGCAGCTCACACAGCGCGGCCACGGCCAATCCACCTGTATCGGCATCGGCGGCGACCCAATTAACGGCACTTCCCAACTCGATGCAGTGCGTATGCTTAACGAAGATCCGAATACCGATGCGATCATCATGATCGGTGAAATCGGTGGCAGTGCCGAAGAAGAAGCCTGCGCCTACATCAAGGAGCACGTCAAGAAGCCTGTCGCTGGATTCATCGCGGGTGCTTCTGCGCCTAAGGGACGTACCATGGGCCACGCCGGTGCGATCGTCTCTGCAAGCGGAGCGGGCACCGCTGAGGCGAAGTTTGCCGCGATGGAAGACGCTGGCGTATCCATCGCCCGCAACCCATCGGAAATCGCCGATGCACTGCTCAAGATCTATAAGGGCTAAGCCCACATCACGAATCTAATCAATCATCCGCCTGTAGCATGCTGCTCAGGCGGATTTTTTGTGCCCGTTGGTTTATCTCCGCGAAATGCGTAATTCCGACCGCAGCTTGTAGTAAAGAGGAAACAAATGAAGCGCGGCTGCAACTTCTTCGCATTTCCGCCGATCCTTACAGTGCCACCTTCGCCTGGACCACGCACCACGCACATCGGACGCCATTGACAAACCACGATGAAAAATTAGCCTCAACACCCGTTGGCCCATGCCGACATCCCCGCTAGAAAGGAACCGACTATCTGCTTATTGACTAAATACATTGCCCGCGTCACAGCCACTGCGCTACTCCTGATCGCACAGCCCGCCAGTCTTTCGGCACGCATTTTCACCAGTGTCGAGGGGAAAACGGTCGATGCGAAGCTGGTCTCGATGTACCAGGAACAAGTCACCTTCCGGCGCACCGATAACGCCAGGGCTTATACTTTACCGTTGTCCGCATTCTCAGCCAAAGACCGCGCCTTCATCCTCGCCGAACAAGAGGTCGGGCGCCTGAGCCGCATGGCCTACAGTGGCAGCCAACAGCCCAAGATCGCAGCGGTCAAAAAGGTACAGTCCCATTTATCCGCCAGCCGGAAAATCGACCAACTGCTGAACAAATACCGCGCAGGACAACAGCGTGAAGCCGCGCCGATCGTGGACGACGCCACCTACTTGCGCCGCGCCTACCTCAAGATCATCGGCCGCATTCCCACCCACGCGGAGGCGGTCCATTTCCTCAACAACCCTCTGCCCGATAAGCGCGCCACACTGATCGACGACCTACTTGATTCGCCGGGCTACGTGAGCCACAACTTCAACCTGTGGGCCGACATTCTACGCGCACGCACCACCGGCCGCGATGGCAGTCGGTATGGGGGCGTGCACTACGTACCCTGGCTCAAAGACCAGATTCGCCGCAATGTACCCTACGATACCTTTGTCAAAACCCTGCTGACCGCGGAAGGCTATCCTTGGGATAATCCGGCAGTGGCCTACTACCTGCGCGATTTCGGCATGCCACTCGACAACATGTCGATCACCGCACAAATCTTCCTTGGCACTCAGATGCAATGTGCCCAATGCCACGACCACCCCACGGATGTCTGGACCCAAAAAGACTTTTACCAGCTCTCGGCATTCACCTATGGACTAAAAACCGGGATTACCCCACGGGATCAAAAGAACCCGAAACTAAGCCAAGTAATGCGCGACCTACGCAAAAGATCGCAAGCGCAACAGAACCCACAGCAACCCCGAGCAGCGCAAACCTCCCCGCACAAAGCCGCCAATGAGTTTTTCCAACCACTGCGCTGGGGCGTCGTCCACACCAACCGTCAACTGCAACTGCCGCACGACTATCAGTACGAGGATGCTTCGCCTAAAGACACAATGGAGCCACAGGTCCTGTTCGGCAATCTAGCCGATCAAGCGCTGCATGAATCCGCCTCACGCGTGGAAAGCTATGCCGACTGGATGGTTTCCAAAAACAACAAGCGCTTCACACTGGTGATCGCCAACCGGATGTGGAAGCACGTCATGGGCAAGGGCTTGATTGAGCCGATCGACCAGCTGACCGATGAATCCGAAGCCGACATCCCAGAGCTAATGAGCTACCTGGAATCACTCATGCAGGCACTCGACTACGACCTGAAACAATACCTGCGCATCCTCTACAATACCGAACAATTTCAGCGAGCCGCAGTCATCGATAATCCCGACTTGGAAGATGACTACTTCTGGCAAGGCCCGATCTTCCAACGCATGAGCGCGGAGCAATTCTGGGACTCCATTGCCACGCTGATGGACCCCGACATCGACCTAAAGCTGCAACCGAGCTACCATAGCACCTTGGGAGGCATTTCATATGAAAGCGGAAAAAAGCCAGCGCCTGTACACATTGCCGAACAAATGAATGCCGAGCAACTCACCGAGCACATCATCGGCATTAGCGAGGTCTACCAAGAATTAACCTCAACACGCAGTGCAGTCAGACAGGCACAACGCGACCCAAAACTCAAAAACCCCGAGGATCTGAAACGAGCAAAAAAAGCCAATCAAAGCGCAAGTAGGGAATGGAGAAAAATACTGAACCCCGACCTGCAGGCACTCGGTCTCGATACCTCAATGGAAATGGGCTCTATGATGGCGGGCACAAGCATGACTTCAGCGAGCCAGACCAAGAAAAAACGGAAGAAGCCCTCAAAGCAAGGCCTACAGCGCGCATCCGAGCTGCAATCGCCGCAACGCAATGGTCACTTACTCGAAGTATTTGGTCAATCCGACCGCATGTTGGTCGAAAACTCGGATGATGGCGGCAACGTGCTGCAGGCGCTGTTTCTGATGAATTCGCCAAAAATCAACAGTGATCTGGCCAACCATTCCACGCCCGTGCTTGAAGCACGCCTAGCCGAGACCGCCGAAGCGAAGCTGGAAGCACTCTACATCGGCTTCCTCGCCCGTAAGCCGACCGAGGCTGAAATCGAAGCCTTGCTGCCGGCATTTAAGCAAGACCCTGAAAAAGCACGCCAGCGCATTATCTGGGCTATGCTCAACACTCAGCAATTCATCTTCATTCAGTAATCCGAACCCCGCACTGCCATGTTTGACGAACTCAACAAAATGGACGAGCTGTCACGCCGCAAGTTCATACAATACTCTGCCAAGGCCCTGCTCGGCGTCGGTCTCTCCACCGGCAGTGCGCCGCTGTGGGCATCGCAAACCGTCCGAAAGCCGACTGCGCGCAACGTCATCTATATTTATCTAAGTGGCGGCATGAGCCACATCGACACCTTCGACCCCAAGCCGGACTGGAAAGACCAAGGCCCAGTCAGCACGATCGAAACCAATGTCAGCGGCATTCAGTTTTCCGAATTCTTGCCTAGCCTCGCCAGACACGCCGACAAGCTGGCAATCATTCGTTCGATGTATTCCAATCAGGGCGCGCACGAGCCGGGCAGTTACTTCATGCACACCGGCTACGTGCAGCGTGGCACCATTAAGCACCCCGGCCTCGGCGCATGGCTAAATAGTATGTCCGGCAAAACCAACTCCACCCTGCCGGGCAACATCCGCATCGGTGGCAGTAATAACGCCCCAGGCGGCGCTGGCTTTCTCGATTCAAAATACGAACCGCTCCATCTGGGCAGTCCCGATGACGGACTGCCGTTTGTCGACCGCCATCACAGTGTCGACGACGTCGAGCTGCGCGAACGCCTCGCGATCGCACAGATGATGGACCTGTCGTTTCATCAAAAATATCCGGCCAAACAGGTGCGAGCCTACGGCGACGTCTACCAAGAGGCGATCAGACTGATGAACAGCAAAGACCTCGCAGCCTTCGACCTGAGCAAAGAGCCGAAATTGGTGCGCGATGTCTACGGCGACTCGCGTTTCGGCAAAAGCTGCCTCCTGGCCCGTCGTTTGGTCGAGCACGGCGTGCGCTTTGTCGAACTCACCCTCGGCGGTTGGGACACGCATAACGACAACCACGACCAGGTCGCGACACTGACCAACCCGCTCGACGTCTCGCTCTCAGCGCTGCTTGACGACCTGCACTACCGCGGCCTGCTGGATGAAACGCTGGTCGTGATCGGCACCGAGTTTGGACGCTCCCCCGAAATCAACAGCAACGCCGGCCGCAACCATCACCCCGCCGCGTTTTCCTGCGCGCTCGCCGGCGGTGGCATCCGCGGCGGCCAAGTGTACGGCTCGACCGATGCCAGCGGTCACTCGATTGCCGAAAACGGCGTCACCGTCCCCGACTTCAACGCCACGATTGCCTACGCCCTCGGCTTGCCGCTTGATAAAGTCGTCCACTCCCCCAGCGGACGCCCGTTTCGTGTCGCCGACAAAGGACGCCCCCTCACCGCACTTTTTTAAACACGTAGGACTCGCGCTTGCGCGATGCCGCCCGAAGCTCTCTCACCCTCCCCCCTCAG
>Ga0209715_1003418_pt1 | contig 11375 bp, 23 predicted proteins | sample COGITO_mtgs_1205_2_FD_184809 | JGI IMG/M metagenome (GOLD analysis project Ga0209715, IMG submission 184809) | Pelagic marine microbial communities from North Sea - COGITO_mtgs_120503 (SPAdes) (version 2) | ecosystem: Environmental > Aquatic > Marine > Epipelagic ...
TAATCATTAGGGACTCTTCCAGTATTTTAGTACCCTTCTCTGTGACCCAGGTATTTTTACCTTTGCCAGTTAGGGACTTTACTGGTAGCTTTTGAGTTGCTATCTTCATTGCTTCCTCAAACGTAACCTCTTGTTCTTTAGCGATTTGTGTTAATTTCTTCTTGGGCATTAATATCCTCCTTTGTTTGTTTTAGTTGATTGCATTGATGAGTCCGACATAAAGTCCGGTCCTTCTCCGCCGTTCGACATTCGCAAATAACGAATGACATCGAAGAAGTCCTTTAGGGCTTCCTCTGGTTTTCCACCTGCATTGTAGTTAATTAGACTGTCCACTAGGTTTCCGCAATCGGAATGGATGTAGCACCTTGGACGATTTGCCCCATCAATATCTACGTTTGGGTTGTAGTTGAACCAGTCATCTAGGGCAGTAATTCCTCGCTCCTCCATCTTACCATCGGATGGAATAAAGCTTAGACCAAAGTCATAGAAGGAGGTAAAGAGATCATCATTATTCTCATTCTCGCGGGCGAAGAACCGGGAGTCACCGATGCGCTCAGTTACTTCCATACCTAGATCGTCCTCGATCTCCTTAAATAGTTCACAGTATCCCTCTACATTTAAACCAATCTTTTTAGCTGCGGGTCCGTACTTCCACTTGGGATCCCCAAACAAAGCCCACTCTCCGTAGGTGTTGCGGTCGGGCCACTCCCTGCGGATAAAGATTTCTCCACTCTCGTTTACCCCAGCCCAGATGGCTGTGTAGTTCCTTGCGCCAGCGGGGTCAACCACTTGATAGCAGGTGAACTTCGACTTATCCGATATGTCGGGGAACGTCATCCCGTACTTATTGGGTTCCTCGTTGAGAACATTTACTTCTGTATTGAAGTAAGGTAAAAGGGCATTCGCTGATTTTACCGGTAGACCATAAGCACGAACTTTGATTTCATCATCGGGGCGACCCTTTAAGTCCTTTGCAATTCGCTCGTATCCGCCGAATGGATTCTCGTCGGAGTGGAGATAGATTACAGCAGCATCCCTACTTGGGCTGTATTGGCGGATGGGTACTTCTAGGTCACGAAGCAAGGCCGCTGGCCTTGTCTCATTGGTTTCCGCGCCCTTGAGGTATTCAGCTATGAAAGGAGTGTATCCATCAATTGGTGTAAAGCCAATGATCATCTTGGAGTCCCGGGTAGCAAGTCGGAACCGCAGGGTGTTGACTAGGGCAGCGTCACCTAGATATTCGTCAAGCCAAGTGCCGATATTCAAACCCTTGGGGTTCTTGAAGCCGAACTCAAAGCCCTCTAGGATGGTGGAGTTATTGGAGTACTGTGTGTAAGTCTTGAAGTCCACCCGTGTGCGGGTGTCCGGGAACACGAAGGAACTCCCTGTGAACCCATTCTGCATTGAATAGTTAATGTACCCCTCGATCCCTTTAGTCTTCTTCTTGTACTCCTTGGGCATCATCTCCCAGATGGCTGGCTGTTGAACCTTGATTGACGTATCCGCATTTTGCGAAAAGCAAACAATGTGTCCATCCTCGGACTCGGTCACTGCTTCCATTATCATCTTGGCGCAGCCAGTAGTCTTTCCACTTCTGTTTCCGCCGAGTGCAAGGCACTCGTTGTACTCCTCCATTGCTTCCCTGGCTCTATCCCAGCCTGGGAGGTCGAACCCATAGCGTAGGGGGTCACTGGTGGATGCCTTGATCCTGCCCTCGTGAGCAAGATATAGCTGCTCCAGCAGCTTTGGGTCATTCTCGGCTAAGTAAACAATTTCTCTATCAGTTGGGGCTGATAGGATTGGGTGCTTGGTAAACGAAAGCTCCATACCTAGAACAATCTCTCATCGTCCTCATCGTCATCGTCATCATCCAGGAGTTGCTCCCAGTCTAGATCATCCACTTCGGAGTTTAAATCCTCGATGGCTTCCACCATCAGCATTTTACCAACCCTGTGGTTGGTGTAGTCATAGAAGAGATCCCCGTCCTCATCGAGGACAATGAAGCAGAAGTTCGGCGAAATATCTGCGAGCATTCGGCGAACGTGGTTAAAGGCGATGTCCGGATCAATGTCTGGTGTCTTACTCATTTGCTTGATTTGGGTTGTTCGGTTCTGGGAGCAGGGGGTTTCTTGCTCCAATCAATATCGTCGTAGTTCTTACGTTGCTTCTCCTGGTTATGCCCTTTGCGGGGTCCGCTTCCTTTAGTGCTCATCTACTTCGATTACTTCTGCTTGTTGCATTTGCTCCAGCCGTGAACGAGCAGCGGCCAGCGTCTCCTCGTAGTCCTGCTGTGTGATTACCTGCCTTTCCTCAGTAATAGAGGATGCTTCACCCCTGGAGGTCATAGCCTCCCGGAAGGAATTAGCCTTGGCTATTGATAGCTCCTTGAGGTCACGGAAGCTGACATCGAACTCTGGGTCTGTCTCCATCTTGTCCCGCACCTTTTCAATAAGATCCTCCTCCAAGGAGGATATGTTTAAATAGTTCTTTGCGGAAATCTTACCCGCAATGTCCCGCAATTTCCCAAGGTGGTCAGCGTAATCCACTAGAATATTCAGTACAGTACAACGGGAGTACTTGTACTTCTTTACTAGAGCAGTCTGGCTGGTTCCCTTGCTGTAGAGGTACAGAATCTTGGCGACCTTCTCTGGGTCGTACACAGAGAGGCTCTTGATCTTTGCAACCTCCTTTACTTCAACCACTTGCGCAATGGCATCCTGGATCTCATTGCAGAGTTCCTCCTTTGCGCTTTGGTTAATAGTGTCGGTCATACTGAGAATGTGTCTCATTAACATATAGGATGTCAATCATAAAAATATAAAGTACGCAATATAGCATATAGCAATTGACAAATTGCGAACGCCGTGTGATATAATACAACCATAGTCAGGAGGTAAACCCCAATGCGGGCGAAAACGATCTCCGAGGATAGCCACTCGTATGACATTAAACTACACGGCACTACTTTGGGAAGTTCGCCTCTTGGGAACAAGGGTCGCCCCACTGTAGTATAGGTTGTTTCCCCTGATGATGCCAAGAAGGGAAACATAAAATATATGCCTGTAACTTATGGATAACTATTCGATAGTACCTAGTCCGACCCTTGAGTCTACGTTACAGCAGCTTTGTAATGGCGAAGCTGTGTCTATTAACATAGCAATGACAGCAATGATAGCAATGACAGCAAGCCCCCCTAGGGGCTTTGTGCGAGTTTACAGTTTACCCAGGTGGCTCCTTGGGGGAGCCTTGAGACGCAAATTTTTTTAACTGGCAGTATATATATATAATATAATATTTTTTGTTAAAGCTTGCATCCCCTCCACCCCGTTTTGCTTGCAAAAACTTTTGCTCGCCGTTATCCCGTTAGAAACCTGGCTCACTGTCATCCCGTTAGGAATCCTGGGCTCACTGTTAGTACGTTAGACTTTTGCTTACCGCTGCAACGTTAGTAATTGTCTCACCGTTAGCACGTTAGTTTGTATTCAGTATTCTGATACAAATCTGGCTCACCGTTTACCCGTTAGGTTGTATTCGAATTCCCGATACAAATCTTACTCGCCGTTTACACGTTAGGTTGTATTCAAATTCTTAATACAAATCTTACTCGCCTATAATTTGTTAGGTGTATCCGGTTTTCTGATACAGGAATTACTATTTTTTCTCACGTTAGGAATATATCAGCAGCACTGTGGTCCATACTAACGGGTGTCAGATTAGGCAATAAATAGGCTAAAAACGCGAAAAAAGGCACTTACTAACGTACTAACGGTGATTCATATTTAATTATTTTCAACTTTTTTTCTTCTGTAAATGCCTGACGATCAACGTCTTAAGGAAAATACACTTTTAAAGTTAAAAAAAAGATTCGCTATTCGGAAAAAAATAGTCACTTTGGTTGTCATCGCTGGCTTAGTCATTGGTAGGCGGGCTCTTCGGAGTTATGGGAATGATTCGTTTTTCGGGATTTTTTAAGTGATTAAAATTCAAGTATCGGCTTATGGCGTTTTTCATCTTTTGAATTCATCGCGTCACCTTGCGAATTCTCAATATTCACATTTTTGCGAACACCTTATCACTTCGACTTGTCAGTTAGTAAGGTTTAAATTGCCCATTGAATAAGTACACAAATTGAGCGGATTTTTGAACGTTTGGCAACGCGATAAAATTTAGGCATCCCAAGTAGGCACACCGAACGGGATGCGTGTAAGCCCACTGGCAATGAAGCCAGCTGTTACAAGTCAGCACAAAGGGTGAGTACACATTATGAAAGCAAAGAACACTCCAAACCTTTGGCGTGAAACTGCGACAAAGCCCAAAGTGGCTGACTGGTCGTATGATCGTACCAAAGTAAAACGTAAATACCACAGTAAGCGTAAGCCTACTGTTTCAGCAAACAAGCCCAAGGTGAAACCACAGGCGAAACCATACAAGACAATAGTCAGCAGCATTACACTCGAAAGCTTAGGGCTTTCGTTCAAGGCAACAGTGCAGCGGAAAGCTACTATCACTGGATAAAGCATATGACTACAATTCAAACAAAGTACGGTGCAATGCACATCTACGAAACCATAGAAGAGCTGGATAGTTTCTCATATGAAGATTGTGTGAACTGGCTAGAATTCAATGATCGCAACGGTTGTTATTCAACGCAAGACCAGTTGGATGAGTTCGGAGATATTTTACCAATATGGGTTATGAAACAAATGATCCTGAGGCAATGTGATTAACCCAAACGAAAGGAAAATATGACTGAATTGAAACGAACAATCGACGCAATCAAAGCAGAGCTTGCATACTGGCAAGGCGAGAAAGAAAGCGATGACGAATCACAAGCGGATTATGCAAGGTGGGAAGCTGCCGAGTGTATGGAAAAACTTGACCGAATCAAAATCGTATCTGGGTACGTGAAAAAGTACAAAGGATATACGAAAGATTAACCCAAAAGAAAGGAAAATATGAACAGCTACAAGACAGAATTATACAAGGTTAGCTTTGGAATAGATGCCCGGCGAGACATCACCGAAGTGACACTGACGAAAATCGGAAGTGAATTCTACGAGAGTTACACAAACTTACCGATACTAGCACACAAGCTTTGCGCACTGATCCAAGAAGGAAGGATGAGCCAAAAGGAAGCATCTAAAACCATTGCCAAAGCAATGATTCACCTAACTAACTAAAGGAAAAATATGAAAATGGATAAAATATTCGGATACTACAGCGAGACCGAAGGGTGGGCGCAGATTTATGATGGATCGAAGCGCACTCCTACCAATACCGTTGTAAATGGTAGGGTTGGCTTTAGCATACCAAAAATATTTGACGGCGAATGTACAAGGGAAACATTCGACCGAATCATAAAAGAACAAAGCCTATGAAAAGAACAATAGCAAAACACAATGATCGTGAGATCACCCGCAACCTGCAAGCCTGGATTGACATTGCAACTCGACAGCAAATGCGAGAGGGCAAAGCGTGGTACAAGGAAGCGCAACGATTCACTCGAAACCTATCCAAGATTCACAAGGTGGATAAGTATATCGTGGCTGCAGTGACAAGCGCACTTAGCCCGAATAACAAGTGGCTGCGCAATAAACTGGACGCAAACGCACTGATATCCGCCTTTATGGAAGGGCGAAGCATCAACAGTTTCAAGGTCTGCACTTATAACGCCAACAAGCGCAAAGCGTGGGCAATAATGACGGACGGCGAAGAGATAGCGGCGAAGAGTCCAAAGACTCACGCCTTTGCAATGAACATAGGAAGGCTCAGTGAGAAGCACGTGACCATCGACAAGTGGCACATAAGGGCTTGCCTATGCAAGCCAAGCGAAGGCATCGTGGACACCACCGAGAGCGTGACGAGCGCACAGTACAGAAGGATCGAAGCAATCACCGCCGGACTGGCAGAGAGAAACAAACTCAAGGCATACCAATTGCAAGCTGTGATATGGGTAGCCATAAAACAAAACTGGAATAGATAATGGAAGAGACAACTACGGATACGATAGAGATAAATGACCGCGATGTGGATGTACGCATCACGTGGGAAGTAGAGCAATGCGAGTGTACAAGTAATTACGGCGAAGGCGAGGTCACTGAAAGGTGGATCGAGGCATTCCCGCTACTCGCTGAACAAATCACAACCACAACCAACGGAATTGAAATTGTGCAGCACGCATACGGATTTGAGGAAGATCCCATCGGGGACTTCGACCTAGCAATTGTGAAAGCAATTGATAATGAAGTAATAACCTACTAAAGAAAGGAACAAAATGAAAAATCCAGGACACGATTACCTAATGAAAGTACAGAATAATGAAGAGGGCTGGACCCTCATTAAGGAAATGCGCAAGCAAACAAAGGCTTGCAACTCCAAGTACAAGATTGTACTCAGGGGTAGCCGACCGCTAACGCCTTGGGGAAATCGAGTCAGTATCACCCTTGACCAAGCGCAGGACATTCGCCTGTACATACGACTGAAGGATTAACCAATAACGAAAGGAATAAAATGGAAAGCATAAAGGAAGTACTAATGGATCGTGATGGAATGAGTGAAGACGAGGCAATCGATCTAATCTCTGACGCACGGAATGACTTCAACTATCACGTAGATCGGGGCGAGTTAGACGCAGCGGAGAACATCTGCTCCGTATGGTTCAACCTTGAGCCGGATTACTTAATCGAATTCTTTTAACCAATAACGAAAGGAATAAAATGACACTACACCAAGAAGATAAAAAATTAGCAGCCGACCTAGCGGAGGCACTAGTCGAGGATAGGATGCCCAAGGGTACAGTATGGGTAGACCGAGAGGACGGCAGCGAGGGCTTTACCGAGCCAGCGCAGGATATGTACAACGAACTGTACGACATCATCTACACTAACCTAACATCCGAGGGCTAAACAATGGAAGCAATGGATATATACCACATACTGGTGGAGGATAGCATCGCAACCCCGGAAGAAATCTCGCTTGTGACCTCGGTCACTAGCTTATACGAAGAAAGTTATCTTGACATCTTGTTCTTGCGAACGGGGTGTCGATCAATAGAAGAATACAAGAAGGACTAAACTATGACAACACACACACTAGAAACAATCAAGGCAAGCACCTGCAAATTAATGCGGGAGGACATCAATGAAGCACTCCAAACTGTCCAAGACAAGTACGGAGTTAGCGCAAGGGTGGAGGGTACAGTTAAGTACGATGCACACACGGCCACTTTCAAGGTGGAAGTGGGCGTAATCCAGGACGGGGAAGTAATGACCAAGGAGCAGCAGTTCCTCAATAAGAACTGGAAGATCATTGGTCTAAGTGACGAGCGTATGCTCAACACTATGCTCCGATGCTCCAAGGGTAAGTTCTACTACCTCCGAGGGTACAAGCAACGTGCATACAAGCGACCCTTCATCATCGAGGATGCCATCACTGGCAAAAAATATATGACTACACCTGCTCACGTTGAGTCAATGGACTTAGCCGACAGTAAAGTTTAACCCATACAAATATGAATAGAGAACAAAAAGAAGTAATTGAATTATTATTCGCTCATTCGGATGAGAAGTATAACTTCTACTTAATCCGTGAGATTGCAGGAATCCTAGGAATAACAGAGGATAAACTTCTATCCGAAGTCAATATAACCCGAACAGAAATATAAATATGAACTACATTATACTAGACATCTCAGACCCTGATCAGTGCAAGACCCTTGCGATCTTGATTAAGAACCTCAACGAACAGCACGTAACATACAAAGTATTCTGGCAGGCTGGCATCAGCACGGACGTGACTGTCGAAATCACCAATGGATACTAACATCAACCGAAATATAAATGTGGATACTACCAAAACAATTAATCACCTCAGCCTATGTTCCGGATACGAAGGAATCGGGCTTGGACTCAGAAGAGTTCTCCCAAATCTGCGAGAGATCGCTTACGTGGAGAGGGAAGGATTCCCTGTCGCGAACCTGGTTGCAAAGATGGAAGAGGGAAAGCTGGATGCAGCACCTGTCTTCACGGACGTTAAGACCTTCCCTTACGGGGAGTTTCGTGGGTGCGTGGACATCCTCTCTGGCGGATTCCCGTGCCAACCATTCAGTGCTGCCGGAAAGCGTAACGGCGTTGAAGATCCGAGACACCTCTTCCCCTACATCGCCAACGGAATCAGAGAGTGCCAACCTCGAATTGTTTTCCTCGAAAACGTTGAAGGAATCATCTCAGCCAAGACAGCAGACGGGGAATCAGTTCTCCAGTATGTCCTCCGAGAGTTGGAAGGCTTGGGTTACCGAGCAACGGCGGGAGTATTCAGTGCGGCTGAAGTCGGCGCACCTCATCAGAGAAAGCGGGTCTACATCTTGGGCTACGCCTCAAGCATTCGATCACGTGAACATCGTGCGGACACCAGAGAAGTTAGCTCAGACCAGAGCGGAGAAGAACGCAGGGTGTATGAACCTAAGGGAGCAGGTGCATTACCCAGAGATGGATCACAGCAGGAAGGCGGCGAAGAACTGGCCAACCGCAACGACGAGAGACCACAAGGGCGGATACGTGGGGGGCAGGATACGCAATGGCAAGGTGTCGATGGACACGCTGGATGTAGCAGTGCAGGCACATACCAAAGGTGGCCTGCTAGACCAAGCGAAGAGCAGTACGAGTGGGAAGAGCCAAGAGTCACATCAGTGGCCGACACCAAGAGCCAACAAAGTTCATCCAGTAATCACCGAGGAGAATCGGCAGCAACTGGCGAACAGGAAGAAGGCGAACTTGGAAGAGGAGATAGCGGGTCACTGCGGCAAGGCACAGGGCAAGCTGAATCCAGACTGGGTCGAGCAACTGATGGGTCTGCCAACAGGGTGGACAGACTTCGCCTTCTCGGAAATGGAGTAGTTCCTGCTACTGCCGCCAAGGCATTTGTCACATTACTGCAACGTCTAAATGACTGAGTATAAAATTGAAACACATCACGACGATATGCCCAAGGGCTACGTTGGAATGACTTACAAGTGGGCGCACGATGAGAAAGAAGCGGTGCGCCTACTTCTCAGGAAGATGCCGGACAAGACGGGAGTATGTGTCTTCAAGCGCGGAGGCACAGGTAAGATACTATCAGTCAAACAGTTATGAATAATTTTTAACTACGGCAACAACTACTCTATTGCCAATGCCCGGCTTGTACTTGATCACGCCATCATCCGTGAGCAGTAGCATCCCCTTGGATGCGCTCACTTCCTTATAAAAAATATCATCACCTTTATTAGCATAGATAGTTTTAATGCTTGCGGTTGCACGAATCAAACCGCTGCCACTCAGCACCTCAACTGCCGCGCTATTAGCGTTGGCTGTTACACTTGATGTAAGTATTAGTCCCACTAGGATTGATAGAATTTTCATCCACCAATAATAAACTAACTTCGGGTCAAATCATATGGAGTGAATCACGTATATTCTCACCTTTGATTCCGTACTAACTAATAACCAATAGATAATAATGAGTAAACGAGCAATCAATGAAGCCCTCCTGGGCGTAATTCAGGGTTTAATAATGAGCGTACTAATATTCTCAGTAATGTACGCTATAGCACACATATCGTCAGCACTTGGTATATAACTACAAGCCTACTATGGCTGCGCCGTAGGCGTTACACACATCGTGTATCGTGCGGATGTAATCCAAGGGTACTGACCTAAAAATAATCCGTCAAGCATATAATTTGTGCTTGCCTTACACCAGGTATCTTACATAAAAGAAACAACACTAACAATAAAAGATTAAAACTATGACACCGGCACAATTCAGAAAAGCATACCACTTCCAAGAGGCCATCGAGAAAGTACAGGAATCTCACGAAGCACTTGAGTGTGGACAACTAATCATCAGGTCAAACGGGGAGGACTTTGACATACACATCCCAAGAACTGATAGGACAAGGATAACCAAGGAGGTTCTAAAGCTCCTCAGTAAGGAGCGAGCTAAACTAAAGGAAGTATTTTCTAACATATAACAAATGAAAACTATGAGACATACAGTACAATTCCACACATACCCGGACGGGGACGCAGAGTTTATGAACAAGGATGAGATTGTCCTTCGATTAACCGAGCGTGGTTCAATCAATGACTGCTACGTAGGTGACCTATCTGATGGTGACCAATACTGTCAGCGACTACAGACTAAGCTACAGAAGCGGACAGCATCTGACATACTTAACTTCATTGCTGACAGGGAGATATGCATCTCCTATGAGTTCGGTCGTGAAGAATCCCAAAACTCTTGGAGTGGCAATGATTACGCTACCGTTAAGCTTTCGGATGCCAGCGGTCAATCACTCACCAAATATCCATACGATAATGCATCAGCATTACGTGAGGCAGTTGAATTTGTTATGGATCAGGAGGAACTATAATGGAATCACCTACAAATAACTACGTCATCGGTCAGTTCTCTGACCTATATGAGAAAGCAATGTCCAACAAGAAGATTATGGATGAAGGCCGCAAGGCTGCTGAATTTTTTAAGAAGCTTGGATGGATGGAGAACGCTCGACTGACTAAGACTGGTCGAGCAACTTACCCAACATACGGAAAGAAAAGAACATAATGGCACACTTCTACACAGCGGAAAGACTTCCCAAATTTTTACCAGAGATCGAGACCCCAGCCCAGGCTGTCAAGGACAAGAAGGCTTGGCCTTCAGTTACTACAGTACTGAGTATCATCAGGGATGAGTTCATTGACTCAATCTTCCAGCCCCAACAGTTGGTCACACTTGCACGTGAGCATCCGGATATGGACTGGCGAGACATCAAGGATATGACCTATGGTTTTCGTAAGCACCCTTGGACTAGTGCTATGATACCAAGCTCCGAGTTCGGTACAGCAGTACACAAGCGCATCGAGGACATCATCAAGGGAGTGGAGGATGATGCTGCTACACCTTGGGATGATTGGGCTATGCCCTTTGTCCATTGGGTGAGTGACAACGAGATCAGTGTAATGGGAACGGAGTACGTCATTGGCAACAGCGATCTTAAAATAGCTGGCAGCGTTGACTTCATCGGAACCGGTAAGGACGGTAAGATATTCCTAGCGGACTACAAGACACGCAAGTGCAAGGGTAAGGGCAATTACTACGGCAAGGACTGCAAGCAGTTAGCAGTTGAAGCTTGGATGCTTCAACAATTACTTGACCTTGATTACCTGCCGGGCTGTATCTCTGTGTGCATCTGCACTGAGACGGCTGAACACTATCACAAGGTCTGGAAGGATCACGATGTGCAATACCATTTGGACGGAGCAATGCTGGCAGCGAAAGTTTACTGGCAGGAACGTATGACCAAAGCAACAAGCTACAAATAACAACAACTAAAA
>Ga0209715_1003421_pt1 | contig 11370 bp, 5 predicted proteins | sample COGITO_mtgs_1205_2_FD_184809 | JGI IMG/M metagenome (GOLD analysis project Ga0209715, IMG submission 184809) | Pelagic marine microbial communities from North Sea - COGITO_mtgs_120503 (SPAdes) (version 2) | ecosystem: Environmental > Aquatic > Marine > Epipelagic ...
ATGAGCGGCTGATCCGCAATCGGGACACCGAACTGCACGCGATCCCGCGCGTACTGGAGTGCGGTGCGGAGTGAAGCTTCTGCGATGCCGATGCCCTGAGCCGCAACACCGAGCCGAGCGTTGTTCATGAGCGACAGCATCGCCTTGAAGCCTTCGCCCTGCTCGCCAACAAGGAAGCCTTCAGCGTGATTAAAGTGAATTGCGGCGGTCGGGGAGCCATGGATGCCGAGCTTCTCTTCGAGGCGCGTGACGTGTACGCCATTCTTCTTGCCCGAGGAGTACGTGCGAGGGACCAGGTAAAGGGATAGACCCTTAGTCGTGCCCTTGCTCTCGTCGTAGTTAGCTGCATCACGGGCTAGCACGAGATGGATTTCGCATCCGCCGTTCGTGATGAAGATCTTATCTCCATCTATGAAGTGACGATCGCCTTCGGTCGTAGCCTTTGTCTGAATTGCGCCGAGGTCCGAGCCGGCTTGGGGCTCTGTTAGGTCCATGGCACCCATCACTTCGCCGGAAGCGAAGCGCGGAAGAAACTCTCGTTTGAGCTCCTCGGATCCGAATGTTTGAATGTCTTCTGCGACGCCCGCTTGAAGGCCGAGAATGGTCATCAGGCCCGCATCGGCACGGGAAACCATTTGCAAGATCACGTTTGCAACAAAGGAAGGGAGTTCGAACCCATCGTATTGTTCCTCGACGCCAAAACTGACCAAGCCAGCTTCCCGAAGCTTTTCGAGGGTCTCTTTGATATGCGGCGGGTAAATCACTTCGTCGTTAACGAGTTGGGCGCAGTCATCCCAGCCCGCTCGCAGTTTAGGCTCCTGCTCTTCGCAAATGGCGGCGGCCGTTTCGAGCACTTCCTGCAATGCAGCTCGGTCGAGTTCAAGGTCACTCGTCTCGCCCTTGCGCCAATTGAAATACGATTCCCAATCGATCAGCTCGTTGAGATAGAGGAGGACGGCGTCGCCCATATATGCGCTCATGATTGAGTTCCTTGGCTCGCGCGGAAGTGCGCGGGATGCGAGGTGAGAGATGCGAGGCGCGGCGTACGAAGAATAGAATATGCTAGACCGCTCACAGCCGACTCCAAGTCGGGAAGCGAATTTGCGGAAAGGAAACCCCCGGCGGGTTCAAAGAGCACCAACTGGGGAGTGCCCTCGCCGGGCTGCGGTTCCAGGTCAGGAATTGAGATGGTGCCGGCTGACGTTGTTCTGGACGCTGCTGCTTTGCCGTTGCGTCGTGGGGCATGGGTCCTTCGGCTCAGCTCCGCCTTTGAATTCGAAGTCAAAGCGTCGTCGGACAAGAAATGCACGATGCCGAAGCCAACTAACATAATGCTGCCAGGGCGACGGCCAGGGGCCGCATTAATGGTGAAGCGCCGAAGCTCTGGATCTCGGCCCAAGTTCGGAAAGGCCTCGCATAAAACCCGCGTCGAGTTCGGACAATTTTTGAGCGGCTGCCTCGAGTAACATGCTTTCGCAGGACGCAGAGCTTTCACTAGGTACGCCACCCGTATACGTGTGAATGGCCAAAGCTGCATGGGCGCTGAAGAGTTCCGGCGCTTAGCATCTCGTGCGCTTGAGATACTTGTGGGTGTATGGCGGAGCGCAGTCTCGCGGAAGCGGGGCGAATTCAAGTTGGAGTGTTTAGATTCGATCGAGCCGCCAGATGAGAAGTTGATCACCTTCGTTAAGCGCGTCGCTTTCAGTTTTGATGCCGAGTCGTGCGAGGGGCACGCTCTGGACCACGGGGGTGGCAGATCGCTTCGGTAACTGAGAATCCCATCCAAGTGATCGAGGGAATTTTCGTCGGCCTTTTGAGCTGGGTCGATCACGGTTACGAGGGGGAGGGTCGTTCGCGAGGATTCCCCGGATAGGGCTGGATCTGGAACGAGTGCAATGCGCGCTTTGTCGCCGAGCAATTTGGGAAGCGCACGCGCGAGACTAGTTTTGCCCATTGCTGGGCAACCGTACGTACAGACCCTTGAAGCGCCCTCTGCGATTTCCGATTCAATTGCGGCGAAGGCGTCACTGATCGCTCGCGTCCCGAGGACAAGATGAGCTTGAGCCTTCGCGTCGGAGGGAGAGCATTTGGAGTCGAGGAACTTGAGGTGCGCGGACAGGGGAACTCCAGTCTACAGGCGGTAAGTTTCCGGGTTTGCATGAGAAATCGGCGTTTCGGAGAGTTCGCTTGAGTTTTTCGAGTGGACCTGATGACTGTCAAAGTTCATGGAATAATTACTTCGGCGTAGTTCTGCTTACGTGTTCTTCCCTGATTCGCCGCGCAGAAAACGCGGGCTCGGAACCCTCTTTGGCTCCTCGGCCCATAAAAGACCGGCGATTAAGTGACGAAAGCTTCCTTCTAAATGAGCGCTTAAGCGTTGCTCATAGACGTGGATCTCTTTGCTTCCGATGCGCGCCCGCATAGAATCGCCATATCGTTATCCGAGCGATCCGCTCTGGGGAACGCCGGAGGGGTAAATCAGGTTGTCGATCCGAGCCACGTTGACTGTGATGGGCGGTCTTCCCGATCAAGCGGGGCAAGTTTTCGAGGTGGGTGCTGGGTCAACCACTCTCGGACGCGGTCTGAATTGCGGCATCCGACTCGCCGACCGGAGCATTTCGCGCCTGCACGCGGAAGTCGTCTGGGAAGGCGAGACCTTGGTTCTGATCCACAGGAGTCAGGTCAATCGCACGCTGGTGAATGGCAACCAGATTTTGGAGCGCACGCCGCTTGCCGGAGGCGAAGAGATCCAGCTGGCAGATCGCGTCGTGCTTCGATTGAAGCTCGAGGTTGAGGCAGTCGCGGCCGAAGCGGCTTCGGCGACCCCCGATCCCGAAGTAGACGCGACCCAACTAGGATCCGTCGAAGCGTCTGCCGTTCCGATTGCAGATTCGGGACCGGCCCCGCCGGTTGCAGAGCCCGCCGAGCCGGCACCGGCTTCTGAATTGGCATCCCCGGCCGCTCCCGCTTCGCCTCCGGCTGCCGCAGCCGAGGGGAGCGTTGCTGAGCCGACGACCGCACATCATTTGCGGCCTGTGTCTGTCGACGAGCCGCCGCCGGATCCGTCTAGCATCAATATCGCGATCGTCGGTGCGGGCCCGGCAGGGATCGCCGCAGGCGTGCGCGCAGCAGAGCGTGGACTGAAGCACACGCTCTTTGAGCGATCGGTGTTGGCCGACACGATTGTGAAGTACCAGAAGGGCAAGCTCGTTATGGCCGAGCCGCCGCAGTTGCCGCTTCAGGGCGACCTTAAGATGGTCTTCGAAGAGGCTGTTCGCGAACAGGTCCTTGCTTGGTGGAGCGAAGCGGCGACGAATGCGGGCACGAATTTGGTCGAGGCCACGGAAGTGCTTTCGATCCAAGGCGAGAAGGGCGCGTTCAAGATCGAGATGCGTGGGCCGGGGGGCGCAAAGACCGTCGACGCGACGCATATCGTTCTGTCCATCGGTGTGCAGGGCGATCTTCGGAAGTTCGGTGTGCCCGGGGATGACCAGCCCTGGGTGACCTATCAGCTCGACGATCCCGGCGCGTATGAAGACAAGCGAGTGATTGTCGTTGGCGTTGGCGATGCGGGCATCGAGAATGCGATCGCCCTCGCAGAAAACGGCAACGAAGTTACGATCGTAAATCGTCGCGACGAGATCGATCGCGCAAAGCCAATGAACAAGGCTGCCATCGAGGCGAAGATCAAAACCGGCGAAATCGCTTACCTCACGCACGCGAGCGCGGATCGCTTTGAATCCGATGCCGCTGTCTTCAAGACGAAGGCCGGCGAAGAAGTACGGCTCGATACGGATCTCGTCATAGGCCGTCTGGGCGCTACGCCGCCGCGTTCCTTCCTTGAGTCTCTAGGTGTCTCATTCCCGAGCAAGGACAAGGAAGCGATTCCAGACGTTTCGGATCGGTATGAATCGAATGTTCCCGGCATTTATATGGTGGGTGCCCTGGTCGGATACCCACTGATCAAGAACTGCATGAATCAGGGGTTTGAGGTCATAGAGCATGTGCTCGGCGAATCCGTGAAGCCCGCGGATGAGCCTGTGCTCGCGAATAAATTCGTAGAAGTGGGCGGAAGCGTCAGCGAAAATCTCGCGAGGATTCAGGAGGCGGTGCCTACGCTCGCGCCGCTCACCATGGTTCAGCTGCGGCAGTTATTATTCGAGTCGAAAGTGCGCATAGAGAAGCCTGGGGTGGTCATCTATAGCCGCGCCGACTTTGACAACACCTTCTTCTCGATCATCGAAGGCGAAGTCGAACTCGCGTATCTAGATAACTCTGATCCGACGATTCCTGACGACCTGCGCACAGAGCGCCGAACCAAGCGTCTGGCGGGGCAGTTCTTTGGTGAGGATGGTTTGATCTCGGGGCGTCGCCGCGGCGAGACGGTGACGACGACGCAGCAATGCATCGTGATCGAGACGCCGCGCAACACGATGACCAAGTTGACGCGTTCGGTCGAAGACGTGAAGAAGGTAATCGACGCGGCCTACGTAAATACCGCGCTCGCGACACTCTTCCCGTCTCTTGATGCGGCTGCGCGCAAGCGACTCGCCGATCGCGCGGAAACTTTGATGCATCGCGCTGGAGAAGTGATCTTCGGTGAGGGGGATGAGCCGGATGGTCTACATCTGATTCGTCGCGGGACCGCGGAGATCTACAAAAAGCACGAGGGTTCTGAAGAACAGATCGACTCGGTTCGCGCCGGCTCTACGATCGGCGAACTCGCAGTGCTGCATCCCGGGCGTACTCGAACGGCGACCGCGAAAGCGGGCGTCGACTGCGAGACGGTGCTCTTCCCGACCGAGATAATCCTTCAGTACGTCGAAAGCTCGCGAGAGATTCGCGAATATCTTGAGCTGAAGGAGCAGGAATTCATCATTGCGGATGCGCGCCGTCAGCATGGTCGCGGCACGATGATGTGGCTGCAGAAGGCTGGCGGTAAGGAAGCCACGGATCTGCTGATGATCGACGAGACGTTATGCGTCCGTTGTGACAATTGTGAGAAAGCCTGCGGCGAGACTCATGGCGGCGTTTCTCGCTTGAATCGCGAAGCCGGCGCGACGTATATGACGAGCGCGGGCAGTGCGCTTCATCTCCCGACCGCGTGTCAGCACTGCGAAAATCCAAAGTGCATGACCGACTGCCCACCGGATGCGCTTAATCGCGATCCGAACGGCGAAGTCTGGATCAATGACGAGACGTGTATCGGGTGCGGCAACTGCGAGGCCTACTGTCCTTACGACGTGATCAAGATGGCCAAGGTCGACGACGAGCCCGGGCCAGGGCTCTTGATGCGACTGCTCTTCCCCTCGCGTGCGAAGAAGAAGGCCGCGAGCGATGCGAAGCCGGCGGAAGGCGGAGCGGCGACTGTGAAGAAGGCCGTGAAGTGCGATCTCTGCCGGGAGTTGCCCGCCAAAAAGAGCGGCGCGCCACGCGCGGCTTGTGTTGCATCGTGCCCGACCGGCGCGATCGTGCGAATCGATCCCGGCGAATACGTCGACGAAATTTACGAAAGGCAGGGCTAGTCGCGTGATCGGGCCGCGTACATTCCTTGAATACCAGAACTATCGCTATCTCAAGGTGGCGCTTAGTACGCTATTTCTGTCGATCGTGGTTTATGTCGTGGACGATCCGCCGGGTGGCCGGAGTGGTAGTTCTTGGACTGGCTACGGCCTTGGGACGATCGCGGCGGCAACGATCTTCTGGCTGATGTGGCTGGGGATCCGGAAGCGGAGCTACTCCGCGACGGGCGCGTCGCTTAAGGGCTGGGTCTCGGCGCATGTCTATTTAGGGACGGGGCTGCTCTTCCTCGTGCCTTTGCATTCGGCCTTCGAATTTGGCTGGAACGTTCACACGCTCGCTTATGCCCTGATGTGCGTTGTTTGCATCAGCGGGATTCTTGGCGTGGCGTTCTACGCACTCGTTCCGACCTCCATGACGCGGAACCGGAATAACATCACACTCGATGCCATGCTCGAGAGAATCGCCGAGATCGATTCTGAGTGTCGGATGGCCGCAGATGGCTTGCCCGACTACTACGCGCATGCCGTCGTGACCTCTATAGATGACACGCGAATCGGTGGCACGTTTCGGTCCCAGCTCTCCGGGAAAGATGCTGATTGCGGGACGTCGCGCGCGCTTCGCAGCTTGCGAACGTCGGAGGTTGATCTGGACGACGAGGCCAAAGAGCAAGAGCGGAAGCTGATTGAGTTGATTGCGCGCAAGGAACTACTTCTGAAGCAGATTCGGCGCGACGTTCGATTTAAGGGGCTTCTTGACCTCTGGCTGATCGTTCATGTTCCTTTTGCGTTCGCGACCTGCGCGGCGCTGATCGTTCACATTTTCGTCGTTTTTTGGTATCACTAAAATGAAAGTTCGCCTAACAGAAGTTCGGTTGCGGCCAACGGGCAAGAAAGTCCGCCTTGACCGCGACATCGAAGTCGAGTCCCTCTTTGTTGGACGGGGGCCGGATAACGACCTCTCGCTCAAGGGGCTGACGATCTCGCTGCATCAGGCGACATTCCGCATGGCGGATGGTCGCTTGTACGTTGAGGCCGCTGCTGGGCAAGAGGTCAACGTCAATGGCCTGGTGACGGGTGGTGAGCGGATCGGCCCGGGCGATGTCTTGAAGCTCGGATCTTGGGAACTTCGGGTACTGCAACCCGAAGAGGGTGCTGAGGTTGATGTTGCGCTCGAATACGAGGAGACGGATCGAGGTCAAAGTGAACGTGCTTCACTGGAAGAGCGAACGACGCTAGGCCTTGAATCCGGCATTTTTGCACGTCGCCCTCTGGCTTGGATCGCGATCGGCACGATCTTGATCGGATTCCTGTTAGTTCCGCTCTTTTGGTCGCCAGCTCAGTCGCCTTGGAATACGGGCGATGTGAGCCGCGGTCATGCCTACGTCGAGAGCGATTGTCAGAAATGTCATTCGGGGTTCTTCCAGGCCGTGCAGAATGATGACTGTATGACCTGCCATCACGATATTGGCCGGCACTCGCCGCTGGAAATGAGGATGGCTGAGCTCGATAATGCCGACTGTGGGACCTGCCATCTAGAACATCGCGGCCGGCAGGTCGACCTAGCGGATCTCGGCTCTGGCTTTTGCTCGGACTGCCATTCTGATCTCGGCGGCAAGCTCGCCGAGACTTCGCTCCGGGACGCGAGCGATTTCGGTGAAGACCACCCGCCCTTCCAGCTCGCACTCGTGACAAACCCTCTTCTCGAGGCGGTCTCAGTCGATGTCACAGACGATCTCGTCGAGATCTCCGGCCTCGAATTTAGTCACCTTCGTCATGTCGGAAAGGCAGTCACCGGCCGCGGCGATTCGAAGCAATATCTCCAGTGCGGCGCGTGCCATGAGCCGGATGCGGGTGGCCTCTACATGAAGCCCGTCGTGTTCGAGGAGCATTGTCAGGACTGCCATCGGCTCGACTTCGACGCCACGGCTCCTTCGGGCTTCACCCCGCACGGGGATCCGGCCGACATCAGGGCGAAGATTCGAGGGTTTTACGCTACACGCGTGCTGAGTGGCGAAGTGAAGGATGCCGAGGCCCCGCGTAGGCTCCGGATGCGGCGCCCAGGTGCGCGACTCAGTTCGGAAGAGGCTGAACTCTCTCGGCGATGGGTCGAGAGCAAAGTCGAGCGTGCGGAACGGCGCTTCTACGAACGTCCTGGAACCTGCGACCTCTGTCACGAACTCGATCCGGGAGGAGCGAGTGACGGAGGGATGGGCGTGGCTCCGGTCCAAGTCCAAGATATCTGGGTGCCGGGCTCGGTGTTCAGTCACGGATCCCACGCCCCCTTCGCCTGTGTAAAATGCCACCCGGGTGCAGCGGTCTTCGATCCCGAGCCGGACAGCGCGCTTCCGCGACCCGAATGGTCCATGAAGGACTCGATTCCTTATGAGTTGATTCTAAGGGAGCCGACAACTCGGGTCAGCAATGAGGCCGGGGATATCTTGATCCCGGACATTACGGTTTGTCGCGAGTGTCACGCGGGCGCGGATGCTTGGGGCGGCGAAACGGTGCCATCGCCTTGCTCTATGTGTCATCCATTTCATGTGCGCGGGAACGGCCCGATGGGGCCGAGCGTGACGTCTGGGTCGGCCGCGGCGACATCACCGCCCGAAAGGTCGGGCGAGCCTGCGGCTGATGCTGAGCCCACGGCCGAGGGCGACGCCCCGTCGATTCATGAGGCGCATTCGGATCACGCGGCGATGCCGGCGAATCATCTCGGCGTCTCGCGCGATGGTTATGTGGGGATCGGTCGCGCTGATGCCGACTTGCCGTGGAACCCCCATACGGACCTCTTCGTTCGCCTAAATTAGGCACGGCAATTCCGTTCCAGGGATGTAGAATCGAGCGGACGCGTGGGGGCGCGCTGACCGGTTTGATTTCGTATTTCGGCAACGGCTTAGGTGTCGTTTTCGGAACTTTGAAGTCGTCGCCGAATCGACTCGCCCACGCTCGTTGCGTTCGTTCTTCCAGCTTTTAGCTGAACTAGGTGAAGGAAGAGCCGGCGTGTTGTTGCTGAGATTAAAACGGCGCACGCGGTCGATCGCGAGATAGATGTAGGAACTCGGGTAAGAGTTCCATCTAAATCGCGAAGGATCGTGTCGAAGCCGGAGGCTTTTGATGATCGCCCGTTTTATGAGTGTCGGTCGACGGCAGCTACGAACCGTGATTGCACTAGCGGCATCGGTGGTCGTGTCGTTCTCGCTTCCCGCCTGCCAAGACGGCGAAGTTTCGCGGACCCAAGTCTGCCAATTCCAATGTGACTACCAGCAGCGTGGTACTGAGCCCGGCTATCCGGCGGCTACTGTAGGCGTCGAAGCGCGTTTAACGGTTCAGGACGTCGTGCAGGTGATCGCGAACGCGATTTTCGAAGCCGAAGCGAACGGCATTCCGGATATCACAATCGTGGTGCTGGACCACTTGAGCAACGTGCTCGCGGTCTATGACACGGATGCGGCAACGACAAACTACTCGCTCATTACCTCCGTGGAGAGCCCTAACCGAACGGCAAACACGCCCTTTATTGTGGAGAACAACGGCGGCTCCGCAAACTTCACAGCCATCGCGACGAATGCAGGCCTGACCTCTCTGCAGACCGCTCTCGACGGAGTCTTTATTCCGGCCGGCTACGCCGCGATCAGCAAGGCAGGTACGTCCAACTACTTCTCGACCCAGGGCAACGCCTTCACTTCGCGAACTGCGAGCACGCTGATCCAGCAGAACTTCTTTCCTGGCGAAACCGATCGCCCGGGCGGCCCTCTCTTCGCGGTTCAGATCGCACAGCTTGCGTGCAGCGACATCAATACGCGCCAAGGCGTCGACCAGATCACGGACACGACGGACGTCGCGCCGTTAGCGACGGATTTGATCGGCCCACGCCGCTTGCCGGTTGGCTTCGCGGCCGACCCCGGCGGCATCTCCCTCTATAAGGACAATATCGCGGAGCTTAGTGCGCCACGGAACCTGGGCGGAGCTCCGACCGGCCTGACAGGCAAGGTCGTCGTCGGCGCCGTCGGCATCGAATACAACGGCGTCTACAGTCTCGACAAGGACGCAACAAACAGCGACCGGAATATCGAAGAGCGGATTGCTTTTGGTGCCACGAAGGGACGAAACGCAGCGACGAGCTACGACGCAGATGTTGAGCGACGGGCGGACCGCATAACGGTCGCTGGACGAGCGCTTCGCTGGGTCGACGACACAGGGCTGCGAGGCTCGCGAGCGAGTGCGCCTGTAATTTCGACGGACGACGCTGACAATATCGGAGCGATCACGGCCCGGCTGAACGGACTCATCACGCTCGGCAGCGGTACTGGCACCTTTGTCTTCGATCAGTTCTTCTTCCCGTTTACCGCGCCCCGCGGCGGCGTATTCTTTCTCGACCCGACATCAGGGGTGATTGAGACGACCTTCAATGGACTGACTGGCTTGTTCCCTCAGTCGACGAATGGCTTTGCGGGGACCGCGAACGGTGAAGAACTCGTCGACCAAGCGACAGCTCGGCGCTACCCCGCCAGCCCGAGTGTGAATCCCGCCCCACCGGCGAACGCAGTAGCTGTCGCCGCACCGGCATTGGCCGATGGTCTCTCGGCTGCGGACGTTCAGGAACTGCTGATCCAAGCCCTTAAGCTCGCCGAAAACACCCGCGCGCAGACCCGCCGACCCATAGGCGGTCAGGCGCGAATTGATGTCGCGGTTGTGGACCTCGACGGAAACGTACTCGGCTTTGCGCGGTCGCAGGACGCGTTGCTCGACGGTGTCGACGTGACGATCTCGAAGACGCGGCAAGCGGCGTTCTGGTCGAAGGCGAATGCGCGGGCTCAGTTGGAAGCTGCGCGTGACCCGCTCGGAAATGCCGGCGTTCTAAATACGAAGCCCTTTTCTCAGTACGTCACCGACTCTCGGGTGTTCTTGGGGCTCAGTGGAGCGGATCCCATATTTGACGGCGAATTTGCTTGGTCTTCGATTTCACTCGGCGGAATCGCAAACCCCGATTTCCCGCCGGGTGTCGCTTCGGGTAACAACGGTCCGCTTTCCCGAAATCCCGACGCGACGACCGCGAGTGTTCCGCCGGCGCCGACTAATAACGGAGAGTGGAGCATCTTCAGTACCGGGATTCAGACTGAGATTGTTCTTCCAGCGATTGCCGTTGCGCTCTGCGAAGAGGTGCCGGACTTGGCTGCTGCGCTCTTCGATACGACGGGTTCGCTTGCGGCGGTGACGCGACCGGAGCTCTTTACGAATGCGGTTCAGCGAAACCTGTATTGCGATGCTGCACGAACCGCATTGATCCTCTCGCCCGACGCGGGTGCCCAACTTGACTGCATGCAGGGCATTCAGGACGGCAATGCCGGCCTGATCACCGGCCTCCAGAACGGCTTCCACATCTTCCAAGGTGCGGTTCCGATCTATCGAAGCGATAGCGCCGGCAACAGCACTTTAGTTGGCGGCTACGGTGTCTCGGGTGATGGCGCGGAGCAGGATGACTTCGTCCCCTTTGTTGCCCTGGACGAAATCGGGAAAGCGCAAGCCGCTCGTGGCATCGCGAACCCGATTGGCAATGCGCCCTTTGGACTTCGCGCAGACAACATTTCGGTCGAGAACGTGAACCTCCGGTACGTCGTTTGCCCGCCCGCCCCCTTCTTGAACAGCAATGAACAGAATGGCTGTGGGGGACGATGAGCATGATTATTGAACGCGCGCTCACGAATGGCCCTGAGGCTGCAACTGATTTCGCAGGGAAGCGGTTAGCGACGCAAGCGTGCAGACACGGTGTAGCTCTGCTGTCGGGGTTACTTCTGTTAGGTGCCGATGCCAGCTGGGCCGCACGGCCGGCTCCGGTTGCACCTTCTCC
>Ga0209715_1003462_pt1 | contig 11280 bp, 9 predicted proteins | sample COGITO_mtgs_1205_2_FD_184809 | JGI IMG/M metagenome (GOLD analysis project Ga0209715, IMG submission 184809) | Pelagic marine microbial communities from North Sea - COGITO_mtgs_120503 (SPAdes) (version 2) | ecosystem: Environmental > Aquatic > Marine > Epipelagic ...
CGCTATAATCAAAAGCGTGAGCCATCCAAAGTTGCTGAGCCGGCTAATGCGCCTTCAACCATGCCAGATGTTACAGCTCCGGTTAAAAGCTATTGGCCAAACAGCTATAAGGTTTATAATATCAAAGGAAACGTTTCTGAATGGCTGATGGAAGAGAATGTACACGCTGGAGTTTCATGGCAAACACCTTTTGCAGCAAATGAGTCGCTCAAGCTAATGACAGATAAAGCCTCTCCAGCTATTGGGTTTAGATGTGTGTGTGAAATAGCAGAGAAGGCACCTTAATTGTAATCGAAACTCTTTCTTAAATCTTTTACTATGTTTTTTGATCTGGCGCGAATGCCGCTTGATTCATCGTGGTCCAAGTCTTCTAAAATCATTATAAGCTCCTCGGCTATTTCTAGATAATTCTTAGCGATGTTGTGAGCGGTTTTCATGGCGTGAACTCTAACAGCTACGGGATGCATTTGAGAAGGAATAATGCGCATTGCTCGATCAAATACATCTCCTTCTAGTTCCTCGTGTACGACCAAAAATGACCATGATCGCCAGATGTCGCGCAACATGCCTTCATGTTCAACTTGTTTGCTAAAGTTCCAAAATAGCCTTTGTTTCACCAAGCCTAGGTGAGAATACTCTTGAAGATAGTGCCCTAAGTTCCATGTTAGATACCACTTGACGGGCAATTCAGTTCGCTCAACAATATTCAAATAATCTTCAAAGTCATAGCCATGCTTAGCCATTTCCAATACGATACGATTTACATTGGCTTTACTACGATCAGCTTCAAGCGATTTTGCTATTTCGATTGCTTTGATCATCAGTGTTTACTCAAATTTCAAATGCCGTACTGATCGTCCTTCTTCTCGTATTTCCTTGAGTGAGTCAATGCCAATGCTGATGTGGTCATCTACAAAGTCGCGGCTGACTTTTTTATCAGAGTCATCCGTCTTTACACCTTCAGGAATCATTGGTTGATCTGTGACTAAAAGCAAAGCACCAACGGGTATGTGGTTAGCGAACCCTACTGAGAAAAGCGTAGCTGTTTCCATGTCAATGGCCATAGCGCGTACGCTCCTGAGGTATTCTTTAAACTTTTCATCGTATTCCCAGACTCTGCGGTTAGTCGTAAATACAGTTCCAGTCCAATAGTCTTTATGGTGATCTCGGATCGTTGAAGAAACGGCTCGTTGCAATGTAAAAGCGGGTAGAGCAGGCACTTCTGGTGGAAAGTAATCGTTGGACGTTCCTTCACCACGGATTCCCGCTAAAGGCAAGATAAAATCTCCCACTTGACTTTTTGTTTTTAGTCCACCGCATTTGCCTAAGAATAAAACTGCTTCCGGTTTAATAGCGCTTAGCAGGTCCATTATAGTTGCTGCGTTTGGACTGCCCATTCCAAAGTTGATGATGCTAATTCCATCTGCAGTAGCGCTAGGCATTGCCTTATCCAAACCATGAATTTCTGTGTTATGAATCTTGGCAAAGCGCTCCACATAGTTATCGAAATTGGTTAAGAGTATATACTTAGAAAAAGATTCAAGTGGAACACCTGTATATCTTGGTAACCAGTTATTTACAATATCCTCTTTTGTCTTCATATTCTGTTTTTTTAAAGCATGGAATGGGTCTCCAATTGCGAAAGTACACTTGATAAACTGAATCACATCGTTCAATAAAATTCATCGATCAACATTTTATTTTAAACGATCAATTCCGTTGAATAGTTATTTTCGACTCTATGATATACAATATACTGAAGCCTTTAGTGAAGCTTTCGATTCAAGGCTTCTTCAAAGACATTCATTTTATTGGAAAAGAGAATTTGGAGCACGAAGGGGCCATATTGGTTTCTAACCACCCCAGTGCATTAATGGATCCTATCGTGATTGCTGCGTTTTCTAAGAAGCAACTTTCCTTTATAGCTGGAGCTGAGTGGTTTGGAAGTGGATTGAAAGATTGGTTATTCAAGAAGTATTTTAAAATGATTCCCGTTCAACGACCTTGGTTAGTCAAAAACGGAGAGAAGGTGAGCAATAAAGACATGTTTGAAGCATGTTATACCAGCCTTGATGAAGGAAACCGCATCATTATCTATCCAGAAGCCAGCAGCTTAACAGTGCCCTGGATTCGTGAATTGAAATCGGGTGCAGCAAGAATAAAGATTGGAGCAGATGCTCACATGAAGGGCGATAAAGTGACTAAGGTTGTGCCCATTGGAATGAACTATACGAATGCGCATCGTTTTCACAGTGATTTATTGGTGAATATTGGCGAACCGATTGATTTTGGAGATATTCTTACTGATCAAAGTATTGATGATAAAGAACGTTCTGATCGAATGACTGAAGTAATACGGAGAGAAATGAAAGCTCAAGTGCTTCATATCGATAGTGAAGAGGATGTATTGGTTGTGAAAAATGTGCTGAAGCTCTTGTCTGATATATTATTGAAAGACATTGGCTTAGATTATAATGATGCGGGTGCTGTTTTCCGAGTTAGGAAAGACATTATTTCATCAGTGGAGTATTTTAAAGCCAAGAAAACAGATGAAATGGAAGTGCTTGAAAAGCGCCTTGATCATTATATAAAAGAATTTGAAAGCGAGGGTTTCTGGAAGTTTAATCCGTTTGAGAAAGCAAGTTCGTTTGTATTAAGAACAATATTGATTATGCTTTTTGGATTTCCCATTTTCTTCATTGGCGCTTTGATGAATATCATCCCTTTTGCCTTTTCAAAATGGGCTTTTGTTAAGTACTTACTCATCAAAGTATCCGGTGAGACCAAACAAGGGGCTGTTCATCCAGCTTTCGCGGGCTCTTTTGCATACGCCTTGTCTTTTGTAGTTTTCCTCATTTGGTACATATTAGTATCAATAGTGGCTTCAAAACTGTATATAGCCTGGGTTGCGATCCCTGTTACCTTATTTGTTGGTTATCAAACAGGCAGGTACGCCATTCGCTATGTTCGATTATTCAGGAAACTGATGAAAGTGTGGAGATGGAACAGGTTAAAGAGAAAGAATCCTTCAAAGGTCAAGCACTTGCTATCAGAGCGCGCTGCAATAATTGCTGAGTTGATGAAACTTCGTAAAGACTACGAAAAGGCCACCTTTTAATTGAGTTTGCTTACATTCTTGAGTTGAAGCTTATCGATCATCTCGATGCTTACGGGGTCTGAATCGTGGCCGTAGTCATTTACTATGTAACCTTTGATGCCATTGTTGGTCTCTATTAGAAACACGGCTATAACATCGTCATCTTCCGTTATTTCTTCGGTAGATATGACCTCAAAATCAAAGGTATCAAATTGCTTTTTTGATTCTAAGGCTGTAATTGTATCAAAGCTTAAACGAAATTCTTGGGCAAAGCCTTGCTGCTTATAATAGGCAATCGCCTTGTCGAAGCTTTTGAATTTTTTCATTGTGAATAAAGGAAATTTTTGGTGAATTGTTCATGTGATATCTATATTTCTAATTCAACTTTGAAAACCGAACCAATGCAATCATTAATTATGAACCTGATCTAAACCACAACCACCCAACTATCAACCTCCAGCCCTGTGTTAACAACTATTCTGATGGCAGATAGCACGTTAAGCTTGTCGTTTCACATTTGTATTCATGTCAGCACTTACGGTCATCTCCATAATAGTAGGCTACTTTGCCCTACTCATTCTTATTTCTTTTTTGACGGGCAAGGACGATTCGAATGCAGCATTTTTTAGAGGAAAAAAGCAGTCGCCTTGGTTTGTGGTGGCCTTTGGTATGATTGGCGCCTCCTTGAGTGGAGTTACTTTCATTTCCGTTCCAGGTTGGGTGGCTACAAGCCAGTTTAGCTACATGCAAATGGTGATGGGCTACATGGCGGGTTATTTGGTCATTGCAACCGTCCTAATGCCGCTGTATTACCGACTAAACCTTACTTCCATATACGGTTACCTCGAGCAACGCTTTGGCTTTTGGAGTTATAAAACGGGAGCTTTTTACTTTTTACTTTCCAGGGTTATTGGTGCCTCATTTCGTTTATACCTCGTAGCGATAGCCTTGCACATTGCTGTGTTTGAGCCGATGAATCTGCCGTTTTGGTTGGCAGTGTTGGTGGCGGTGGTTTTGATCTGGGTGTACACTTTCCGAAGTGGAATCAAAACCATTATTTGGACAGACACCTTACAGACAGCATCAATGCTATTGGCAGTGATTGTCACCATTTTCGTCATCAAGGATTCTATGGATTGGGGATTTGGTGAAATGACTTCCGCGATTGCTGAGTCAGATTATTCCAACGTTTTCTTTTTTGACGATTGGAATGATAGCAAACATTTTGTGAAGCAATTCTTGGCAGGAATGTTCATTACTATCAGTATGACAGGCCTAGATCAAGATATGATGCAGAAGAACTTGAGCTGCAAAAACATTGGCGAAGCGCAGAAGAATATGTTTTGGTTCAGTGCAGTGCTTATTGTGGCTAACTTGCTTTTCTTGTCTTTAGGAGATCTGCTTTATTTGTATTCCGCTCACATTGGGTTTGATATTGCAATAGCAGGGGATAAGCTGTACCCATCGTTGGCGTTGAGCGGTGAGTTAGGAATGGTTGCAGCAGTGTTATTTATTGTTGGGCTAGTTGCTGCGGCTTATTCAAGTGCCGACAGCGCACTTACAGCGCTCACAACATCTTTTTGTGTTGATTTCTTGGGAATGGACAAAACGGAGAAACCAAGCGATAAGAAGGTGCGTAAAATCGTTCATATAGGATTTTCCTTCTTATTGTTTATTGTGATCATGGTATTCAAATCAGTGAATGACAATAGTGTAATCTCTGAACTTTTTAAGGTTGCAGGGTTCACGTATGGTCCGCTCTTGGGACTCTATGCGTTTGGGTTATTTACAAAGCGAAAAGTAAAAGACGGTTGGGTGCCAGCTGTAGCTATTGCTGCGCCAATAGTGTGTTACATTTTACAAAGCAACAGTGAAGCTTGGTTTAATGGCTATAAAATTGGGTTTGAGTTATTGCTAATCAACGGTTTGATCACCACTTTTTTACTCTTCCTAATCTCTTCTCGCAATGCCGCTGAGTAGCATCTTTGGCTTGTAAATGGCCAATTTTTTTTGCTTGCACCCAATAATCGCAGGCTAAGTCTTTTTCGTTCAAATTGAAATAATTCACACCGATATTGAATAGGGCAGCGGGATAGTTTTTATCCCCAATTGTGATTTCACGCAGCAAAGCATTGCTTTCAGCATATTGTTTTTGTTGCATGAGTGCGTTTGCGTGGGCAATTTTTATGTCAGTGTCGTTGGGAGAGAGCTCCAAAGCCTGAGCAAAGAACATGGATGCATTGGAAAAGTTATCTGTGTAAAAACTAGCTAAGCCAGCGTTGTAATAAGCAAGTGGTTGATTAGCTTCTAATTGAATTGACTTTTGGAATCCATTGATTGCCAAAGAATAGTTCTGCAGCCACATATGAGAAAGAGCCAAATAGAACCAAGCCGTTGAATTGTCTCTTATTTTAGTGTATTCACTTAAATGAACTATCGCTCCATTATAATCGTGTTGTTTAAACCGCACAATTCCTTTTAGGTATTCAGCTTCTCCACAAATACGATTCAAACTGCAAAAGCTATTGAGATCAACCATCGCGGGATCGTAATCTCCTCGTTCAATTTTCAATTTGGCCCTTTTGAGGTAGAGTTCAGCAAATTCAGGCTTTTTGCTGATGTACTTGTTGAGTTTTTTGACTGCTTTAACCGTATCACCTCCGGCTAAGTATTTATCTACCTTAACTACATACCTACTCTGGGCCTGACTTTGCAAGTTAATAACGGATAACAACGAAATAATGCAGAGTAGGGTGCGAATCATAGTGCGATATTCAGAAAAAAAGTTGGTATCAAAGTAATCTAACCTTCAAATTTGAACCTGTATAGTCTGTTACCTTAATGCGCTGTCCCTTCTCTATAAAGCCAGCTTCAGACGCAGCGTCATACAGCCGATCATTTATCTCAACTTTACCACTGGGCATCATATCTGTGTATGCAAGCCCTTCACTGCCTATTAAAGCGGCATCTTCACTACTCGCGCTTGTGTAACCTTCTGATTTGTTTTGAACAGCATTCAGCACTAAGCTAGCGAATGCATTGGTTTGAAACAGTTTGACGGCCAATAAGATAGACCCTGCCACGGAAACTGTGGAGGCAATGATGGAAATGAGAAAGGATCGCACCAAAACATTCATTTCTACCGGTCTAAAATCAAATCCAACATTTCCTACCATGGCAAGTGCCAACGCAGTGATCGTTAGTGTTATACCAGCAATTCCAGCTACACCGAAGCCTGGGACAACAAAGAGTTCAATAGCGATTAGGATTAACCCAGCGATAAAAACAAGGATTTCCCAATTCTCTGCTAAGCCTTCTAAGTAAAGTGGAGCGAAGTATAATACTGCCGCTGCCAATGCAGCAACAATTGGAAAGCCAAGTCCTGGTGATTGTAATTCAAAATATATCCCACCGAAAATTACCAAGATCAGAATGCCGCTAAATGCTGGGTTAATTAACCACCCGATGATTTTATCAGTAGTGGTTAGTCTTTGTTTTATTACTGAGTATTCACCAATTTCAGAATGAAGCAGGACTTCGGCCATTGTGTTGAATTCACCGTCACAAAAGCCAAACTCAATAGCCTCGGTGACAGTAAGTGTGATTACTTTTCCTTTTTCGCTTACGCCTTCAATTTCTTTGTCGGGGTCTACCATGCCCTCTGCAATATCAGGATCACGACCAGTTTCTTCGGCCGTTGCGCGCATCTTCTTGCGCATATAGCTTTGATATTTATCAGGAACGGGTTCACCACTTTGATCAACCACTGTGGCTGCTCCAATCGTAGAACCTGGCTGCATGAAAATACTGTCGCATGCTATGGAAATCAATGCTCCAGCTGATGCTGCGTTGTTTTGAATAAGCACATAAACGGGAATCTTAGATTGCAAAATTTTCGTGCGAATCGAGTCAGCTGCGTCTACGGCTCCCCCGTAGGTATTCATATTGATGAATATTAAATCAGCTCCTATTTCATGCGCTTCTTCCATGGCGAGTTTGGTTGTTCGCCAAACTGGTGCGGCAATTTCCTCTTTGATTTCAAATTGATAAACCTTTTTAGGTTTAGTATTATCCTGTGCTAGCAGCGATAAAGAGAAAAAAAGAGAGAAGAAAATTAGGACTGCTTTTTTCATGATGCCATAAATGTATGCTTGATTCGTTGAATCGGACAATTGACATGAGAAATAGTTTCTCAAAAACAACAATATCATGAAATAAGAAATACTTATTCAATAATCAAACTGCTCTGATCGAAGTACTTGTCATCCAAAGAAAATGAAAGATAATAGACCCCTTTGCTTAACGCACCTGCTTCAAAAAGTTGTACTTCATTTTCACCTTTATGGATCACATTGATTACCAGATCGTGAATGATTCTTCCTTGAGCGTCCATCACCAAAATAGCTCCTTTACCTGATGCAGGTGACGTAATACGAACGTTTACTTTTCCGTCAGAAGGGTTAGGAAATAGCTCGGTATTGAATCCGTGGCGCCCATTAACCTGCTGATCACCCAATGTGTTTGTAGGGATTAGCCATACTTCAAATACAGACTCATCAGCTGAGGTTTGTGCTGTTGTATTATTTGAAAAAGGATTAGTACTAGATGATTTGATGCCACCATAGATATAGCCAATCATAATAGAGTCATCGCTTGTTTCCCCTATAGGGATGATGTCATGATCATTCATCAATAGACTTTCTACAGGAATAAATTCGGAACCAGCACCTTGAAGGTTTGGCATTTCAATTGGTAAGTTATACTCGGTTAATTGATCAGTCGCATCTCGACTTACTCTTGATATCGTTTTAACGAACGGAACTTGATCATCCTGCATTAATGTTCCGTTAGCGTAATAATACTGACTCATTCCACCAAAAAATAGGCTGTGATTTATCTGATTGACCGTATCATACAATGTTGCTGAGGCAGAATGATAATTAGATAAGTACTGATTAAAAGATGTTCGTGCGTTTATTCCGTTAGGTGAAATATCAACTGGATATAAATAGGGTAGGTCCACATTAACTTGAAAAACACCCGAAGAAATGGTATAACCTTTTGCTCCATCAGGAAAGATTTGCGGTATCAGGTTGTAATCTCTACGGTGGAGGTTTACACCATCAATAATTTCGGAGAAGGAATGAATCACTGGATTGTTGTTGCTATTATTCACCATAAAACTGCGCACAGCATTGGTATATGTCTGAACATAGGTATTGTGCCCCATTGGGTTGTAACGACCGTCAAATTTATGACCACCAACCAATACCAGTTCATTGTCCATTTCGGCTAAATGTCCTCCAGTTACAGCCATTCTAACATCTTCGGTTTGTTTGATAAAACTCGTTTTGCTCTGATTATTGATAATGGCGTCAATAGTTTGACTTACAATAATTGTAGTGAGATAAGGGAAGGTAATATGATCTGCCTGACTTGCGCTGTAAGCATATCCTCCGGCAATGTAAAGAGTATCTTCAATTTGATGGAAGCACATGTTGGTTGACTGCAGCTGCTCACTAATACTTTGATTGAGTTCAGTCATGTTCGCTGACCAAACTTGTTTAGATATAGGATCAACCACCATCATTTCTTTATTGTTCAGCGCTTCAGGGAAAGCATTGAATGGTTGTCTTGCGTGAAGACCATCTTTTCTTCCACCTATTATGAGCCATTTTCCATTGTGTTGGCCAAAGGCATAAGAGTGCGTTCCGTCAAGATTGTCTATGGAAACTGGTTCAAGATGAATCTCATAATTGAAGGGTTGTGCAAATGCTATGTGAGCGCTCAATAACGCAACAAGGCTGAGTAGTGGTAATTTCATATCACGAAAATATCTAGGTTGGCACGAAGGGTATGTGATAGGAGTTACCAAGCAAAAAAAAAAGCCTCATCAATTGATGAGGCTTTTTTTAATGGGATTGTATCAATTATTGAATGATCAATCTGCGGGTAACCGCGTTGTTTTCAGTTATAACTTTAACAATGTAAGTTCCAGAAGCAAAAGCAGAAGTATTTACTTCTAATCTGTTGCTCACAGGATAGTTTGTATAAATCATCTTACCTGTAAGATCGAAGATTTGAACCTCAGACATTTCTGTGTTCTCAGCAGTAAACGTCACTAAGTCATTTGCTGGGTTAGGAAAGAGGCTCACATTGGAGTTATTGATGTCTTCATCAATTCCTACACACTGCGAGTACTCAACAACAACCGCATCTTCACCTTCACAACCATTGTCACCAGTAACAGTAACTGAGTAAGTTTGGTTACCTACGGTAGTTACTCCAGCCCCTACAACAATGTTAGGTGTCGTAGCTCCAGTGCTCCACAAATAAGAATCAAAAGAGTTACCTGCAGAAAGTAGCTGAGTTTGGTTGAATGAAATACACAATTTGAAGTTTGCACCTAAATCAACAACTGGAGTTTCAAGCAAAGTCAAGTTAATGTCTTCTTCACTGATACATCCTTCGCTGTTAGTTACAGTAACACTGTAGTTTCCTGAGTTTGTTACTGTGTTTGTTTGAGTGCTAGTTCCATCAGACCACGCAAAAGTAGCGCCATCTTCACCAGCGTCTAAAACATATTCATTGGCACATAAAATAGTGTCTTCTCCCAAAGTAATAACTGGGTTGTCAGCAGTTGTAACCACAATTTGATCAGCAGATACACACTGAGGAGGGCCATAAGTAACTGTTAAGCTATATGTTCCAGGTTGGTTAGTGATGATCGTTGGAGTGCTAGCTCCTGTGCTCCAGTTGTAACTGTTATATACTTGATTTGACGGAGAAGTGTTCTCAAGAATAATAAAGTTTCCATCGCAAGCTACTTTGTCGGGACCAAGGTCAAATTCAGTAGTGATTACGGAATCAATAGCTAAGCTAGTTGTATCATTAGTATTTACAGTGTCCATATTGCCATTAGGCATAGTAGTCCAAGCTATAATTTCAGAATTTCCGGTAACATTTATCGTTCCTAAATTAACAGTGTCAACTGTGTTACCCACGCCACCGAAAGTGTCAAGAAGAGAAGCATATGACACAGTTGGTTGGGGGACTCCGTCATAAGTCCATTCAATATCAAGGCTGTTAATTTGATTAGAGCCGAAGTTTTGAATAATTACATCTACCTGTGAAATTCCAGCACAAACAGTGTTGTCTACAAAGCTAGGGTTCACTATCATAGTAGCACCAGTGTTATTGGGGGCAGGTGAAGAGAGAGCTGTAATAATTACTTGGCCATCGCCAATTCCTACACCCGCTGTGTTCGTTTGGTTTACTCCAGTGTTCAGAGAGCCTCCGCCTCCACCACCTAAGTAAGGATTAGAACCATTAGTTCCGCCACCGGACCAGCCACCGCCACCGCCACCGTTGCCAGTAGAGTGCCATCCAGATCCAGCACCACCAAAACCACCTTCACTTTGATTACCAGGAACATATTGGCCACCTTGACCTCCATTAAGAAATGCGATACCATTAGCAGTTCCGCAACACCCACTATTAGAGGTTCCATCTGTTAAAAAACCAGCGCCAGCTCCACCATTACCAGTTGGAGCAAACCCACCATTTCCATTCAAACCGCCTGTTCCACCGGATACTCCTGCAAGACCATCAAGTCCAATCGAAGCATCAACTCCAGGTCCTCCTCCAGTTCCTCCAGCACCGCCACCACCACCAGCAGCGATAAGACATGTGTTTGTTGATGTAACTACAAAAGATCCACCACCACCACCATAATGCTCTACGCCAACCGTAGCACCACCTTCTTGACCAACAAGAACTTGAATAACCTCTCCAGCAGTCAAATTAAAATCTCCGACCATTCTGGCTCCATAGCCTCCATGTCTTGTAGGGTCGGGATTAGAGCCACCTTGGGCGCCAGTAACAGCAATTTGATAAAAACCGGTTGCAGGTACAGTCCAAAGTTGTATTCCATTTGAAGAGGTTACAGCACCCGCTAAAGAGTTAGGAGCCGCATAGGCTGCGTCTAATTGTGCTTGTGTTGGGCCTGTTTTACCTGTTGCTCCTGCCGTTGTAAATGTGTAAGAGCTTTGGGCGCTTACCTCCGTAAACAGCGCTGCAACTAAAAAAAGAAAGAATCCGTGTATAACTTTTTTCATAGGTTAAAAATTTTAATTTGTCGTGTAAATATATGAACTAATTGATTCAATTATATTTTCAGTAAT
>Ga0209715_1003468_pt1 | contig 11273 bp, 7 predicted proteins | sample COGITO_mtgs_1205_2_FD_184809 | JGI IMG/M metagenome (GOLD analysis project Ga0209715, IMG submission 184809) | Pelagic marine microbial communities from North Sea - COGITO_mtgs_120503 (SPAdes) (version 2) | ecosystem: Environmental > Aquatic > Marine > Epipelagic ...
TATTTTTAGTTTTGCGAATTTGTACTTCATCACTCAATAGTTTCTTTAACAATTCAAAAGCTACATTCTTTTGTTGCATGTTCTGCACCTCCAATAAAAACTCATCAGAAAGAATACCGATATCTGGAGTTTTAATTCCAGCAGCTTCAAATACATCGATAACTCCATCACTACTTAATGCCTCATCTACGATTTGTTTAATGGCAGTATCTATCTCATAATTTGATTTAACGCCTGAAGGATTGAACTTATTTATCCTTGCCTTCACCGCTTGAAAGAAAGCAACATCGTCTTTAATGACATCTGCTTCAAAGCTCGGGAGAGCGAAGCACGTAGTCATTTGGGTTCACCTTTAGGTGAATTGTGCAGTATCGGATGGCGTTATTGTTAGTAAGGGGTTGCGGGCTTTTTACCTATCAAGAGTTACAGCAAAATTTGGAGCGGGTTTATACGCCTCGAAAACCACTGAAACCCTTATTAACTATACCGCGTGTTGGGCTTAGTTCCTTTTTTCTAGCAATATGGATTGATTAAAGTTCTTAATAATTTGATCCATATAATATTTTATTCGTGAGTATTCTTTGGCTACATAAGTCGGCTTTTTAAACTTATAACTACCTTTTACTTTCAAAGTACTGTCATCAAGTGAGTAGTTAAGATTTATTTCTGCTAGTTCATTTTCAAAATTGTAATCTCCTGGAAGTTTAGATACGTAAAACCCAGAAGGTATCTCCAAGATTGATTCAAATTCTTTCTCCCATGGATAAATAAAATCAATTGGATATGTTCTTTTCTTTTGGGTCAAGCTGTTTTTTGCTAAAGGCAAATTTAAAAAAGGCTTTAACACTATATTATCACCTAATTTTTCGGTTTCATAGATTGTCTCGAAATCCATAGAATAAGGGCGATTCGTGTTGTTATACCCTATTGTTTGTAATTTTAAAATTTCGCCAATTTTATCATCGTAAAATTCCTTGATTTTTAAAGAATCATTTTTAAACTTATTTCGTGTCATTAATGATTCATATTCAGTGTTTTGGATGTTTACAAGCGCCATAGCATCCATACTAGTGGTGTCGAGTGTTATTCTTATTGTACTCTTTTCGCTTGAGATAGTATTATTACCTAAGCTAATCCATCTTGGATTATCTTCTTTTTCAACAACTAAACCTTTCTCATTATTACACCTTATTGGAAGTTTATCATAGGCAAGCATTTCCTCTGTACCATCCACTAAGAAAGGAGAATCAGAATCTATTAAGGCAATGACATAATTTGTGAAATGGTCAAATGGATAATCGCTTGGAATTTTTCCATGATTTCTTGTGCTCAGTATTAGAGGTTTTGTGTTAATCCCAGCAACATTGAGAAGAGTAATCATAAATAAATTAATATCAGCCACATTACCCTTCTTATTATTATAAAAATCCTTAGCAGATTGCGATGAATACTTACCGTAGTAACCATTCCATTCAAAACTATTTTTCACATAATTAATTATTTCTTCTGCTTTCTGTTTATTATCCTTGTTACCTAAATTCAAGTCTTCTGAAATAATTTTTTTCGCAATTTTTGAGCTTCTTTTTAGATACTTACCAAACTTTTCATGTTTTAGGAGGGACTCATTAAGGTCTGGCCAAGTTGATATTATATCAGAGGTTCCATATCTTGGACTATGAAACTTAGCAAGTTGAAAGTCCATTTGGATAATATAGTCACTGACGGAAGAGATGTATGATTCATCATTAAAGGCAGGAACATCTTTCAAGACATAGGTATGAACATAATCTTGAAATTCCACGCCACTACCCATATTTTTTCCATGAGACATTACAACTGAGCCCCAAGTCCTTTTTTCTTTCGCCACTACCGTGTTTTGATAATCAAATCTGGATATGCCTTGAACAACAAATACATATTCATAGAATGGAATCATGCTAACTTGATATTCACTGTAAATAGTTGGAATCTTATCTTGAAAAGTCCAATCCGGTAAATTAAAATGGAATGGTGTCTCTAAAACGTAGCGATATTCTATTATTGCTCCATCCTGAACATCAGGGAAGACGAATTTTTTGTTATACCATCGTTCATTGATTCGTTCTTCATAAATAGTTGACGGGTCTAACCTCTTTTTGGTCAACCTACCATCTACCGTATTATAAGTAACAGCCTCAATGGATTTTACAGTTTCAGTTTTCCCATATCCGTCAACATAATAAGGAATAGAAACTTCCGCATTTTGAGATTCGGATTTATCGAATATTTTAATTCTTTTGTGCCTTGTAAACCGAATATCGTATCCATTATCAGTATCGAAAAAAATGGATAGCCCTTTATCATATAGGATTACTGCTTTTGCTCCTTTATCTTTTGTATAATTCTTCATTTCTATCTCTTGCTGAGATATTTTTCCGAATTCATTTTCAGTTTTTTGAGCGTAAGCAAATTGCCCGAAGAGAAGGATGATAAGTAATAATTTTTTCATTTTATAAGTATTGATGTTTTTTTCTTGTAAGTGTTTATAGAATCTATGAAATCATAAAAGTTCATATAATTGTCAATTGAAATCTTGTTAGCAAATAAGGTAAACTTCTCAAAAACTATTAACTCATTGTTCTTTTTTTGGAAAACCGCAGAGTATACTCCGTATTCGCTCTCAATGTTTATACCTTTAGGTTCTTGTATTTCTTTTTGTCCGAAATTTTGCAGATTGTATACACTTTTATCCAATTTATTAATTGGAAAATTGATTACAACATCTAATTTCCTTTCATTAATATTTTCAAAATTTGGTAATTCTACTCTGAGAGGATTAATAACATGAAATGTGCCTATTTCTCTTAAATTCGAAGAGGAAGTTCCTGCAATATTAAGATGTAAAAATGTGCTATCCCTATGGAAATCGATGATATTCCAGTTATCGATATTAAACCCCTTTATCCCGTGATGCCTATTTATTTCATTAATTTGTAGGTCTTCGTTCTTCTCAGATATGAAATGTCTAAAATTCTCAAATGAATTTCCTCTTAATATTAAATCAATATCTGCCTGTACTTCATTGTTGCTTGTTACCTGGAAATTATAATTTCTTTCTGTCAGTACATCCTCAATTGAAAGTTCAGGAGTCTTTACCAGTTCACTTTTCTCTCCATTAATAGCCAAACCAAACCTGTTTTGGGTAAAAGTTCCGAGATAATCAAAAGGTAAAGCACTGGATGTATTCTCAAGCCATATTGTATCTTTCTCAGATGGAATCATGAGTATCACATGGTTAAACTGTTGACTTGGAAGATTTATATCAATTTCTGAGTTGTTGTCACCTGCTTTGATAATAGTATAAAGTGATTCAATTCCTACACTTTTAAGCATTGCTTTCATATAAGTTGCAAGAGCCTTGCAGTCTCCATACTTGTTTTCACAGACATACGATGCGGGATAACTTTTCAGTCCACCAACATCAATAGCAACATTGACATATTTAGTTTGATCTTGTAGATAATGATATATGGCTTTAATGATTTCATTTCTTTCTTTGATATTATCCACCAGTTTTTCAATTATCCATTTTTCCTGTAATGTTAGCTGATCAGTACCATAATTTAACTCATCTAACCAAAGCCCAAAGGATGCCCAAGTGTCTGTCTTGCCTGTTATACCATATTTAAATTCATTTGGAACAAGCTTAACAAGAGGTCTCAAATTCTCAGTTGCAGGAGAATAAATTTCATTTCGGAGTTGGCTCACTAAATCGGATGACCAACTTAGTTTTTTCATATCATCCTCTTCAGATTCTTTGAAAATAACATTATCCGAATGATAAACTTTGACTTTAAAATCAGAAGGTAGGATAACTTCTAATGAACTTTTGATTGTTATTACATTTTTAAAAAGCAGAGGTGACCACCAAGCAACATTCAGATATTCTTTCTCCTCTATCGTGTAGGAGTATTCAATTCTATAAGGATACTGATTCCAGAACAGATCAAACTCAGTAATTAGATCATCTTGATAAAATGCTTGATAAGAAAGATAACTTCGAGTGATAAGCTCCTTGTTTTTGAGTTTTCTAACAGTATTACCTTCTTTATTTAGTAAGAAGGCATAATTAAACGAAAACTCTTGATTAGGATTGTGTCGCAGTTCAACATGAGACAACCAGTTTTCATCTTTACTATTTATTTGAATCAAAACAATTCTTTCGGTGTTTTTCTTACCATTGTTATCAATTGTCACTTTGGTCTTATAGTCCAGTACTTGACCATATGTGAACTGAAATGATGTTCCAATGAGGTAGGTAAATAAAAAATAGTGAAAAAATTTAGTCATCAGTGTTTAGTTTCTTAGGACGGTTCAGAATTAAGCCCAACGCCGCGCTATACGCAGTGACGTTCTGGGTTTTCAATGGATGCATTTTAATGCGATTCATTAAAAAGACAAAAAGAACGTTATCAAATTGCGGTATAACGACATGATATGCACTATTTTGTTCGATACCACCTCAAGGTGATTGTTAGCTAGTCTCCTAATTCCTACGCCCAACGCAATTTGGTAGAGCGCGGCGATATTGCACAATCCCAAAGGGTGGGAGTGCGAAGCACGTAGCCATTTGGGTTCACCTTTAGGTGAATTGTGCAATATCGGTTATGTATAAGAATAGTTGCGTGTGCAAGCACACTAACTTACTAAAAATGGAACGAACCAGAGGGAATTCGCAGGATTTTCCACTTAGGTAAGAACCAAGCAATTATTTTTATACTTTGTTGTACAACGTTATTGTATTAAATTCAGTCTTTAATAATTTTACGCGTTATTTCAGTATTATGTAAAGTTCTAAATTTTATAAAATAAATTCCTTTTGGAAGTGTAGTCAAGTCAATTTTACTATTTACGGTTTCATTATATTCTAAAATTTTTTTACCTACCGAATCATATATTTTAACCTCTAATACGCTATTATCATCAGAAAACTTCCATTGTAATTTATTTGAAAAGGGAATTGGAAAAACTTTAATATTCGAAATTTCCGAGCTGTCGTTTTCAATTATCGAAAGTGTTGATGAATTCACATAATAACCTGCTTTTTTTATAAAATAATAACTTGTTATAATATCAAATTTATTATCGTTGTTGATGTCATCTAAAATAATGTCTCGATTTAAACTTAACAAGTGACCAACATTGTCAACTAACACCTTAGAATCAAAACCCGAATCGTCATTTAAATAATAAAACACTTTTTCATCACCACCCTCACTCGCTGATTCATAATGAACGCAAACTAAATCTTTATATCCGTTATTATCAATATCTTCAAATGAAAAATCTGTTACTCCAGTATTATTGTCTATTGTATTTATAAATGAGGAAAAAGTACCTTCGTTATTTTTAATCCAATAGATTTTTTTATTACCAATATGATATCCTCCAGAAATAATATCCAAATATCCATCATTGTTAACATCTTCTAAAGATATAGGAATGGTTGTAATAGATTCCATTATTAAAAAATTGGTAAAATCCCCAAGCCCATTATTTTTCATGAGGTATATCCGCGAATAGTTTGTTGAACTCACAACTATGTCAATGTCTCCATCATTATCTATATCACCAGCAGTAATTTTATTTGGTCTAAAACCATATGAATTATCTGTAAAAACAGATATGTCTCCAAAGCTTAAGTCTCCATTATTTTTTATCCAAGCAACCTTATAATTTCTATCGATATCGTCATAAACCCGAACAATTATGTCTTTATTTCCGTCACCATCAATATCTTCTAGAATTATGTTCTTATTTAGATTTTCATAAGGATAAAATGTATTTGAAAAAGTATCACTTCCGCTATTAACAAATACCTCAATACCATCATGTCTTAGTCCTATTAGGTCTTTGTTGTTATCTGAATCTAAATCAAAAATAATTGAATCGATGTAAGAATCGCTATCTTCTGTAGAAGAAATAAGTTTATACGAACTAAAGTTTGCGTCACCATGGTTTTCAAACCAAAGAAGGTCTTTGCCGGTTAAAATAATATCTTTATTTCCGTTATTATTCAAATCGGCAGATTTTATATCATTTGGAACCCCATAATCATAATTTATAATAGTTTCTTTAAAGTCATTTCCTGAATAATGATTTTTAAACAAAGATACCTTTGATGAAGAATAAGAAGTAGATATAATATCGTTGCTATTATCGTTGTCAAAATCATCAACAATAAATGATTTGGGATTACTAATATTATTTGTAATTAGAAAATTATTGCTAAAACTACCATTCCCTAAATTTTTATACCAACTTATATTATCATTAGTCCAAGACGAAACCACAATATCTTTTTTACCATCATTATCTATATCTTTTGCATTTAATTCATATGGATCTTGGATAGTATTGTCAATAATGACAGCATTATTATTGTCAAAAGTTAGTCCGTTTTGATTTAATATATATCTTACATTATCTGTACTATAATTGTTTGCTGTAATAATGTCTAAAAAACTATCTTCATTTACATCAATAAAATCTATGGCAGTTCCATCATCAGAACCACCGGTTATATATTGTCTATTATCATAATTATTGTCTCCTAGATTTTTTGCCCAATATATTGTTCCATCATCGTGACTAGAAATAATGTCTAGGAGATTATCGTTATTTAAGTCAGCAGTCTTTATTTTTCGTGTATTATAATTCCCATCATAGATTGTTACTGGATTTTGAAAGTTACCTACATTTAAATTTTCTAAAAGTATTACGGTATCATCTTGTCCACCTGTTAGAATATCCATGTCTCCGTCATTATCAATATCACTTATGTTTATTGCTAGTGGACCATTGATTGTATTTGAAATTATAATTTCATTTGAAAAAAGGCCATTACCTAAATTTTCAAACCAAACAATTTTATCTTGAGCACTACTACTAGTCGCAATTATATCTTCAAGACCGTCATTGTTTAAGTCTCCGTGAGCTATACAACTTGGGATATCCACTATTTGAGATGAAATTATTTGACGTTGAAAATGAGAAAAATCCCCATCTACATTCTTATACCACATGATTGTATCATCATATGAAGTAAGTACTAAATCTTTTAAATTATCATTGTCTAAGTCAACTAATAACAAGCAAGTTGGATCTGAAGCAATATGTGTTTCATCAATTAAAATTGTTTCATTTTCAAAATTTATTTGCGCATACATAAAATTAGATAATGTAAGTAATAAGATTGCAATTGGTTTCTTCATAAGTTTTGTTTTCTAATGTTGTACAACGTCTCGGCTATGGTTAGTACGGGAATTAAAAGTAATTAATTTACGATTAAGCACTTAGCCAAAACTTTTTATTTTGTTTTATCTTTTCTTTTTTAAAGCCAAATCAAAAGATTTGGCGGACTTAGTTAAAAGCACTAAACTTTGGGTTAGGCACCAAAACCCGTATTAATTATAGCCATTGTTGGCATTTCGTTATTTTTTATTTCTTTTAATCGACTGTTTTACGAGGCTTAAAATGTATTCCAAATTTTCATCATCTCTTATCTGGATTTCATAATCTCCATTTCCCCAATGTCCAGTTGTTGATACATCTCTGGTAATTCCTTTTGTGTCGTCAAGTTCTCCTTTGCTCATATTAATCCACATTTTCAATGCTTTTTTCTGTGGTAAAATGTCAATTACATTTCGACCAGCAACAAATGCGATATATTTTTTCTTAGGCTTTATTTCGAGATTGTCTAAATTCTGAATAGCACTTTTAAATTTCTCATAAAGTTCTTTTATTTCATCACTTGCATTTTCCAAATGTTCTTGTTCTGAATAGACCTTAATTTCTTTGGCAACATTATCAATCGTTTTGTCCGATTTTGATATTGTTTTAATACTTTCTTGTGCTCCAGCCTTTTGAATTTGTTCGTAAGAAACTGTTGTGTTTTCAAATCTTTTAACTTCCCATAATTCAATTGGTAAATCCTTGAAATTTATTGCTTCCCTTTGATAGTTTGTAAATGCAGGAGAAACAAATAAAACTCTTGATTGAGACCAATCTACATCAGTCCTTTTCAGAGTTTTGTCAAGGTTTTCATTAAATTCTAAAATAAAGTCCGCTTTATTATTTAGCATTAAAGACAAGTATGCATATCCTTGGTCAATTACACTAAAATTTTTATCTCGCTTATATTCGATAATTACAAAAGCATTCGCTTCCTTATCAAACGCAAGAGTGTCAATTCGGAAATTATTTAGGGCAAATTCAGATTTTACAAATTCAAGTCCAAAAATTGTTTTCAGGTTATTTTCCGTTAATTCTTGAATTTCCTTTTCAAGACGAAATGGCTTTTCTTTTATGTACTCTAATTTCTTTTCTATTTTATATAATGCCATTTATGTTCTCGTTTTTTTAATGAATGCCAACGGTCTCGTATATGAAACGTAGCGTGTTAAAAGACGCTATCGATTCGGGTTATACACGAGCCGAATTTTTATTTTTTCTATTTATTTTTTAATTTCTAAATATACAAAAATAAAAATTTGGCGGACTTAATAAAGAAGCAAAAACCTCTCGGAAAGCCTTTAATAGCTATGTTTTATATACATTGTTGTGCATAGTGCTTTTCACGTTCTGCTTGGTTTTCCGATCTTTGTTATTTAGTTCAAATGCGAGCGTTGGCAAGACATACTCTTTTACAGTTTGGGCGAAGCGTGGATGATGCGACTGGAAATGTGTATGGCTTTGAGCGTTGGCAATTCCGATTAAGTATTTTAATTCTATAACTAAATCCATCGTCTTACTTTTTCTGCGTATTCGGTATATTCATTTCCGAACTCACGCTTTAAAAACTCTTCTTCTAATCTAATTTGTGTATTCACGCTTAAAGTAGATAATGAGATTATTAGTAAAGTAAACGCATTTGGGATGACAAGAAACAATCCAATATTTGCAATCATAATTCCGAGAAATATTGGGTTTCTTGAAATTGAAAAAACTCCTTTTGTTACTAATTTAGTTTTGTTCTTTTCGTCAATTCCAATTCTCCAAGAACTTGCCATTTGGCTTTGAGAAATCCATACCACAATCAATGATACAAACAAAAGTATCCAACCAATTTTTTGTAAAGTAGGATTTTCTAAATACCAAAACGGAAGTAAATATTCATACCATTCATTTTTGAAAGCATAGATTCCAATAATAATAAGTTCAAAAGCTGTGATAAATTTAAAAACCTTACCATTATAATCGTGAGCGTTATTTGTTTTTTTAAACGTTAAAGGATTTAATCCTGTCTTTTTCCAAAGCAATACAGACCTTAAAACAAACACCAATAAAAAATATAATATTAGGTAAGCGAATAATAACATAGTTTCCAATTTGATACAAAAGTGCTCTAAAAAACAATGCAATGGAAGTGCAATTACTGACCACTACATTTATCACAAATTCCTTTTACTACCAAGTTTACATTTTCTGAAACAAACCCATCAGGCACTTTAATTTGAGGGATTTTATGCTCTGTTAGACAAACAGTTTCGTTACAGTTGTTACAATGAAAATGCAAATGCAAATCGGTTTCAAGTTCACAATTACATCCCTTTTCGCACAAAGCATATTTTGTAATTCCTGTACCATCGTCTATTTGATGTACAATATCTTTTTCTTCAAATGTTTTGACGGTTCTGTACAACGTTGTTCTATCTGCTTTCTCAAAAGCATTTTCTATATCGCTTAATGTAACAGCAATTTGCTTTTCTGCAAGGAACTTGTAGATTAACAAACGCATTGCTGTTACACGAATATTTTTAGATTCTAATAATTCTTCTATTGTTTGCATAATTAATCGTGGTCTTCGTTTCCAAATGGTTTAATTATTATGCCTACGCTAAATATAAATCCATCTGTTGGTGCATATATTTCTGGAAAGATAGGATTTTCGTGTGGTGGTAAAACTAATGGTGAAAACCTACTTTGTCTTCTATCTGTGAAATTTTCAAAGTTCACAAATGCACTACCAAATTTAAAATTACGCATTAATAGTAAACCCATTGTTACAAAGTCTGTTGTTTCAGTTCCATTTGATAAAAATTGCTTTCCAGTATAAAATGTTTCATAACCTATTCGCCATTTTTCAGATTCATACATCAACACGCTTCCTGCGTTATGTTTTGCTGTTAAGGGCTTTTGCGGATTTCCTGCCAAATAGTTCAATTTTGTATCTATTAGCGCATAATTTAAAAACCATCTAAAGTCTTTGTAGGAAAACTTTATGTTTGTTTCTGCTCCTTTGCTTAAAATTTCATTGGTTGCATTTTCAAATGCAAACAATCCATTATCTGTACTATTTAATAATAAACCGTTGTTTATTGCAGAAACGTAAAAAAGCTGATTAATAGAAAAACTAATACTCTCAAATAGACGAGTTTTATAATTAAAATCAAGATTTAAACCATAAGAACGTTCTGCTTTTAAGTTTGATTTATCTATACCAAGTACATTTTCGAAATTTATAAATTCTGCTTCTTCTGTGAAAATATTAGGTATTTTGTAGCCTAAACCACCACCAATTCTGCTTGAAAATCCATTGTCATTTTTATATAATAATGAAATTCTTGGAAGAGGAAAAAACCCAAAATCCGTATTGTAATCTGCTCTCAATCCAGTTTCTAAAATCCAATTATCTGAAAGGTCATAAATATTGTTTGCAAACATTCCATAAGTTATATCTGTTTGGTCACGTTGTAAAGTTGCATTATCATTCTCATCAAAGTTTGAAGTATATAAGTTTGCTCCAAAAATCCAATCAGCTTTTGAAGTTGCTTTTTGATAGGTAACTTCTGTAAACGTGTTGATTTGTTTACCGTCAAAATTAAAATCTGGAATAGTAAGGTTTCTATCGAAAAAGGAAACACTATTTTTTATGTTTAAAGAGCTTATTGAATCTATTTGTGTTTTATAAACTGCTTGACTGCTTACTCTTTTTGAGATATTTTCTTCTGTATATTGATGAATTCCATTTTCTCCACTTTCAATTTTTGTTACATCTCCACCAATTCTGTCATCGTAAGTTCCATTTAAACCAATCCAAAACGTTGTTTTTTCTGATGGATAATAAAAGAATTTTGGGTTGAATGAAATAGAAGTTGTTTTTGGCAAATTACTAAAACCATCATTTTCTGGGTCGTATACTTTTTGAGAATGACCAGAACCGTAAAGTGAAACACCAAATTTCTCATTTCGCTTGCTGTAAAATACATTTGCTGTACTTCCTAATGCTTGGG
>Ga0209715_1003486_pt1 | contig 11233 bp, 6 predicted proteins | sample COGITO_mtgs_1205_2_FD_184809 | JGI IMG/M metagenome (GOLD analysis project Ga0209715, IMG submission 184809) | Pelagic marine microbial communities from North Sea - COGITO_mtgs_120503 (SPAdes) (version 2) | ecosystem: Environmental > Aquatic > Marine > Epipelagic ...
GCTTACTGCTATTCTGGGTGTTTAGGCAGCTTTATGCAGGGGCCAATGCTTAAAGCGCTGCGCCGCTTCACTCAACTTCTTAGAGTTCACATTTATGTACCTGGATGTTGCAAGTATATCAGAATGACGAATGGATTGCAGCCATTGGTTGAACTGTGCATGGATGGCTGTTTTGCGGGACTTTTCTACCGTTCACGTCAAATAGTCCAAGGTCTGCTGATGACTATAGTGCGGCCGTCTCCACCCTCTTTCAGGTCGCCAAAGCCGAGCAGTCTGAAAACACATCGCGCCACTTCTACTTACGCACCAATTTAAAGCTAAACCGAGCCGCTGCTCTCGCTGAGTGGCGCCAATTATTGAGGGCGTAGATTCAGGCTGCACCAGCAACCCGATGCTAGTTCTCATTCGTCTGACAGCACCCTCGAAGGCCAATATCTGGATCAGCAGGCTGCAGCTAATATGCTTGGGCGGTGGGATTTCAATCAAAGACCGCCAGTGCTGCAGAAGTTCATCGCGGCCCGCTGTGTCCAATGCAGCTATATCAATTTCCATGTCCTTACTCCCGTATGGCTTCGCTCACTGAGCAAAGCCCGAGGGCATTCGGGCACAGCAGCACACAGGCTTACGACAAAACAAAAGTCCAGTCCGAATAGGAGTATCTATCAGACGGTAGGCTGCCGATGCTGAAATGGACAACTTCCTTCCCCCAGCCAACGCCCATAAGCAACGCTGCACTTAAATTCAGTCACCTTTGAGCACTGCCGTTGTGCATGGTGACCTGCGCCCCAAAAAATCCTGACGACGTACAGTGTTGTCTAAATTGACGCAATCGCCTACATTATCGAAGCACATCGATTACACAATTTTTCGTTTGGCTAAGAGAGCATAGATGTTTCAAGAAGACCAAATTCAAAACGCATTTCATCTATCGCAAAGTGCCATGGATGCTTTGCATAGCGGTACACACGCTGCACCTTTTGATGTTTTGGGACCCCACGTGATCGATGGTGATGTTTGGCTGACAACGTTCCAACCTGCGGCGGTAAGTGTTTGCGTCATTTGCGATGGAATACGTACCAAATTAACCCGCATTCAGGGCGATATTTTTTCTGCGAAGATCCCGAACAAACCTTATTCTCTTCGTATGCAGTATGCGGATGGCTCCGATCATACCACTGCCGATCCTTACTCTTTTGGTCCAGTTTTGACAGATCTTGACCATTACCTGATCGGGGAAGGTACGCATAAGCAGCTTTGGCGCGTCCTCGGTGCGAATGTCAAAACACATCAGAGCATGGCTGGTGTTCATTTTGCAGTTTGGGCACCCAATGCATTGCGTGTCAGCGTGGTGGGTGATTTCAATTCATGGGATGAACGTCGCCACATGTTGCGCCCATCGGGTCAATCAGGTGTTTGGGAAACTTTCATTCCCGGATTGACGGATGGTGCGTTGTATAAGTTCCACGTTGCGGGCGCAGACGGACAGGTGCGCGTCAAGGCAGACCCTGTAGGTTTTGGATCACAACACCCACCTGAACAAGCATCTGTGGTTCGCGATATTTCTGAATATGCGTGGACAGATGGCGACTGGATGAATGGGCGCGGAACGAAGGCGGACCGTAACCAACCCATGTCCATTTATGAGGTTCACCTGGGATCATGGCGCAGGCGTTATGATGATCACGGCAGATCCCTTTCGTACGAAGAATTGGCACGCGACCTCATTGGATATGTCACGTATATGGGCTTTACTCATATTGAACTGATGCCGGTTTCCGAATTTCCCTTCGATGGATCATGGGGTTATCAGCCTATTGGTCTTTATGCTCCCACAATCCGGTTTGGCCCCCCTGACGCGTTCCGTGCGTTTGTGGATACGGCCCATGCCGCAGGGATCGGCGTCTTGCTAGACTGGGTCCCAGGTCACTTTCCTACGGATGCACATGGCCTGGCCCAATTCGATGGTACCGCGCTGTACGAACATGCGGACCCTCGTGAAGGCTTCCATCAAGACTGGAACACTTTGATACCGAATTATGGCCGACGTGAGGTCAAGAACTACTACGTCGCTAACGCCTTATACTGGTTAGAAGAATATCACCTGGACGGTCTGCGCGTCGATGCCGTGGCGTCTATGTTGTACCGTGATTATTCACGCGACGCAGACAAATGGGTTCCGAACCAGGATGGCGGGCGTGAAAATTACGAAGCAATTGCATTTTTGCAGGAAATGAACGCGGCTGCCTATGGGCAGGATATCAAGATTATGACTGTGGCCGAAGAAAGCACGTCTTTCCCCGGTGTGTCGCAGCCTGTGCATTTCGGCGGTTTGGGGTTTGGATATAAATGGAACATGGGATGGATGAACGACACCCTGCGGTATATGGAAACAGATCCAATCCATCGCAAGCATGATCATCATTTGATGACGTTTCCTTTAGACTGGGCTTTTTCCGAAAATTTTATATTGCCCATCAGCCACGATGAAGTGGTGCATGGCAAAGGTTCGATGATCAACAAGATGCCTGGCAATGACTGGGAAAAGTTTGCAAACCTGAGAGCTTATTACGCTTTCATGTGGACTCAACCGGGCAAAAAGCTTTTGTTCATGGGATGCGAATTTGCCCAACCCGAAGAATGGAACCACGATTCGGAACTGAATTGGGGCGCAGCAGAACAGCCCGCCAACAAAGGTGTCCAGCGTTTGGTTCAGGATCTGAACCGTATGTACCGCGACACTCCATCACTTTATGTCAAAGATTGTGATCCTGATGGGTTTCAGTGGGTCTGCAATGATCCGGCTCAATCCGTCACTGCATATCTGCGCAAAGGCGGGGATGCTGATGTTTTGGTTGTCTGTAACTTTTCGGGCGTTGAACGGTCCGATTTTCGGATCGGCGTACCCTATGCAGGCAGGTGGTCGGAAATACTGAACACTGATTCCGCAATTTATGGCGGGGATGATCGCGGCAACATGGGGCAAAGTGTGACCCACCATCATGAACCCCACGAATTTGATCAGTCGTTGTTTCTGATAATACCACCGCTTTCTGTCATCGTTCTGAAACACGATCCTTGTCAAAAAAATCAATAAAGGAGTATTCTTTATGCGACCAAAACGTATAACACAAAGAACCATGGCATTTGTGTTGGCAGGGGGACGTGGAAGTCGCCTGAAAGAACTAACAAATCTACGGGTGAAACCCGCTGTTCCTTTTGGTGGCAAGGCCCGCATAATCGATTTTGCACTATCCAATGCCGTGAATTCGGGCATTCGCAAGATTGCGGTAGCGACCCAGTATAAAGCCCACAGCCTGATCCGCCACACCCAAAGAGGGTGGAATTTCTTTCAGGCAGATCGCAATGAGTTTTTGGATGTGTTGCCTGCCTCTCAACGGGACGGAACGGAAAACTGGTATAAGGGAACAGCAGACGCTGTGGCCCAAAACATAGATATCGTCGACAGTTATAATATCGATTACGTCATCATTCTTGCTGGCGATCATATTTATAAAATGGATTACGAAATCATGCTGCGTCAGCACGTTGATGCGGGTGCGGATGTCACAGTTGGTTGCTTGACGGTGCCACGCGACGAAGCTTCGGCCTTTGGGGTGATGGATACCGACAAAGACGGACGGATCATCAGTTTTCAGGAAAAGCCTTCTGACCCGCCGGGCACACCGGAAGATCCTAATGTCACGCTCGCTTCGATGGGAATCTATGTTTTTAACTGGGACTATTTGCGTAATTTGTTGCAAGATGATGCACACAATGAAGCGTCCAGCCACGATTTCGGGAGCGACTTGATCCCGCATGTCGTTGAAACTGGAAAAGCAATCGCGCACCGATTTGACGAAAGCTGCGTTCGTGATGAAGCGGCACCTGTCTATTGGAAAGATGTGGGAACGATTGATGCGTTTTGGCAGGCCCATGTTGATCTGACTGGCTTTACGCCGGAACTGGACCTTTGGGACAAAGATTGGCCGATCTGGACCTACAATGAAGCAGTTCCTCCTGCGAAGTTTATTCATAATGAACATGGCCGGCGCGGCACTGCTATATCGTCATTGATTGCGGGCGGTTGTGTGATTTCAGGTACTGAAGTGCGGAATTCTATACTGTTCACCAACGTAAACACGAATTCCTATGCTGTTCTTGACCATTCTGTAATTTTGCCCAGTGTTGTGGTCAACCGGTCCGCGATATTACGCAATGTGGTTGTGGATCGTGGGGTGATTATTCCCGAGGGTCTTGTTGTGGGTGAAGACCCGATCGAAGATGCAAAGTGGTTCCGGGTCACCGATCGCGGCATTGCGTTGATCACCCAAGACATGCTTGACAAGCGGGCCGCGCAAAAATGACCAATGTACTGTTTGTAGTTTCAGAATGCGCACCCTTGGTGAAAACTGGCGGTCTGGCGGATGTGGCGGGCGCGTTGCCCGCCGCATTGGCGCAATATGATGTAAACGTGCGTGTCCTGTTGCCTGGCTATCGCACCGTCATGGCGCAGGTTCAGAAATCCAAACCGGTTGCGACGTACAATAACCTGTTTGGCGATTCTGCGGATGTGATCGCCTGTCAAGTCGCCGGTGTCGATTTTCTAATACTGGATGCGCCGCATTTGTATGATCGCGATGGATCAATTTACGGGGACGCCACAGGGGTGGACTGGCTAGATAACCCGGAACGATTTGCAGCCTTGTGCAAGGCCGGCGCAGGAATCGCGGCGGGTGATTTGCCCGATTGGCAGCCTGATATCGTACATGGCCACGATTGGCATGCGGGTCTTACGCCAGAATATTTGCGAAGCGCGGGGCTTGAGACGCCGTTTGTATTCACAATTCACAACATCGCATTTCATGGCAACGCCCCAGCGAAGAAGCTGGCAGATTTGAGCCTTGATGCGGATCGGTTCACGTCGGATCATTTCGAATTCTGGGGCCAGATATCAGCCTTAAAGGCTGGTCTGATGGGCGCTACAAAAATTAATACCGTTTCGCAAACCTATGCCAATGAATTGATGACGCCGGAATTTGGTCTTGGTATGGATGGCATTTTACAGGCGCGTCAGTCAGATATGTCGGGCATTGTGAACGGTATTGATTTGGACGCATGGAATCCGCAAACGGACCCAAATATTGCAAAGTTTAAATCCCCTGCCGGCAAATCAAAAAACAAGACGGCCCTACAAAAGACGTTCGGACTGGGGAAAGCTGATGGGCCATTGTGTGTACTCGTGTCGCGATTAACCGAGCAAAAGGGTATCGACTTGCTGTTGGATGCATTACCTGCGTTGTTAGATAATGGCGGTCAGTTGGCTCTTTTGGGATCCGGTGATCCTGCGCTCGAAGTTGCATTGTTAAAAGCTGCCGCAAAACATCAAAACCTGTCTGTCAAAATCGGATATGATGAAAAGCTGTCGCATCAGATGATGGCAGGTGGTGATGCAATCCTAGTGCCGTCACGTTTTGAACCATGTGGCCTGACCCAACTTTATGGTTTGCGCTATGGTACTGTGCCGTTGGTAGCGTTGACGGGTGGATTGGCGGATACGGTGATTAATGCATCTCCCGCTGCTATGGTGCGAAAAGTTGCGACCGGCATCCAGTTTTTTCCAATCAATGCACATGCCTTTGCTAATGCGTTTAATCGGTTGCTGACGCTGTATTCCGATAAAGATGTATGGCGCTCCATTCAACGCAATGCGATGAAGCAACCGGTAGGATGGGAAGCAGCCGCCCAAACATACAAAGATTTGTATGAATCTGTACTTTAGTCACCATAGGCAACATGACAGTTTCTAATATCCTTGCAGGAAAGGCATCCCCATTGGGTGCCACCCTAGACCCCGATGGGGTGAACTTTGCCGTGTTTTCGCGCCATGCCACAACCGTAACTTTGTGCCTATTCGATAACGCGGGGATCGAGGTTCGCCAGATTGCTTTGCCTGAAAGACAAGGTCATGTCTGGCATGGTTACATCCCCGGACTTAGAAAGGGGCAGCAGTACGGTTTCCGGATGGACGGCCCGTATAAGCCAGAGCAAGGTCACAGGTTCAATCATAACAAACTGCTGATTGATCCCTATGCTAAGCAACTGACCGGGCACCCCACGTGGAATGATGCGTTGTTCAGTTATCAACCGGGCCACAAGAACAAAGACCTCAGTTTCAACAAACAGGACAGTGGACCATATATGCCGCGTAGCGTGGTTGTTGATCCGTATTTCGATTGGGGGACAGTGACGGCCCCGGGTCATCATTTGAAAGACACCATAGTTTACGAGGCTCATGTCAAAGGGTTGACCGCAGGGCATCCACGGATTCCAAATCCTGGAACCTATGCGGCCATGGCGTCTGATCCAATGTTGGAACACCTGAACAAATTGGGAATTACGGCGGTGGAGCTGTTGCCTGTTCAGGCTTTCATGAACGACAAGTTTTTACTGGATCGAGGGCTCACGAATTACTGGGGGTACATGACTTACGGCTTTTTTGCCCCTGACCCGCGTTACATGAAGGGGGGCGATATTGCTGAGTTTCAGCAAATGGTCCGCCGTTTTCATTCTGCTGATATCGAAGTCATTCTGGACGTCGTTTACAACCATACTGCCGAAGGGTCCGAACTGGGTCCGACGCTGATGTTCCGTGGTTTGGACAATGCCAGCTATTACCGCCTACACGAAAACCCGCGCTACTATACTGATGATTCCGGTTGCGGGAACACGCTGGATTTTGAAAACCCGTTTGTCATCCGTCTTGTGATGGACAGCTTGCGGTACTGGGTCGAAGTCATGAAGGTCGATGGTTTCCGGTTTGATTTGTGTTCCACCCTGGGACGCACCGCACGCGGGTTTGAACGCGATGGCCCGTTTTTTCGTGCCATCGGGCAGGACCCTGTACTCAACAAGGTCAAGTTGATTGCTGAACCGTGGGACATTGGTCCGGGCGGGTATCAATTGGGGGCCTATCCGTCGCCGTTTTTGGAATGGAATGATAAATACCGCGACGACACCCGAGAATTTTGGCGCAGGGGCAGTGGTACGTTTACGCGTATGGCTGAACGTTTGGTAGGATCTGCACCCTATTTTGACCATGATGGGCGGCGCGCGAACAGTTCATTGAACTTTGTGACTGCTCACGATGGATTCACGCTGCAAGATACGGTCAGCTATAATAGCAAACATAATCTGGCCAACGGCGAAGACAACCGCGATGGCCATTCCAACAACCAGTCGGACAATATGGGCGTTGAAGGACCGACTGATGATCCCGCCATCCGTGCGGCCCGTCAACAGCGCAAGCGAAACCTGATCACGACACTTATGCTGTCGCAAGGCACGCCGATGATCTTGGCCGGTGACGAGTTGGGGAATTCGCAGCAGGGTAACAATAATGCCTATTGCCAGGACAATGAAATCGGCTGGGTTGATTGGTCGGGCATCGACAAAGATTTTTTGGAGTTCTGCCAGCAGGCTATTGTTTTACGCAAGTCACACCCGATCCTGCGCCAGACGCGGTTCCTGCATTCACGTCAACGCAAATATGATGGAGAATCCGATCTGTTCTGGCGACGCGCTGATGGAAAACTAATGCAGCAATCAGATTGGGACAATTCTGATCTAGGAACTTTGATTGCGGAACTCCGCACCGCTGCAGGATCGCCGACTTACGTAAATCGCCAACGTGCATTGCTGGTCGTTCTGAACCGTGGCCCTGCGGTTGAAGTGATCCTGCCGGGTTTGCGTGAAGGGGATATCTGGACGCGTAGTTTTGATACTGCGCACAATCAGTCCTTAGACGGCACGTATATTGATGCGGACAGCGTTGTCGTGTTTACCAATGAGGCCGACGCTACAAAAAGCAAAATTCACCCCTGACCAACGGAGATTACACCATGCCAATGCAAACTGTTCGAACGACTCCCATTGAAGGTCAGAAACCCGGAACTAGTGGATTGCGTAAAAAGACGGCGGTGTTCCGATTGCCTCATTTTCTGGAAAATTATGTTCAATCAATTTTTGATGGAATAGGTGGGATCGAAGGAAAGACGTTGGTCGTGGGCGGTGATGGTCGCTTCTTTAACGACGATGCGATCCAGATCATTTTGCGGATGGCATCGGCCAATGGGGCCGTTCGGTGTATTGTTGGGCAAGACGGCATCCTTTCTACACCCGCGGCGTCTCATTTGATCCGCCTGCTGGAATCTGACGGTGGGCTAATCCTATCGGCCAGTCACAATCCTGGCGGGCCAAACGCAGACTTCGGGTTAAAGTATAATGGCAAAAATGGCGGACCAGCGTCGGAGGCCATAACGGACAAGATTTTCGCCCGAACCCAAACGATAGATTGTTACAAGATCGTCGCCGCGGACAATATCGACCTGTCAACGCTTGGCACGCTTCATATCGAAGGCATGGCGGTGGACATCGTCGACCCTGTTTCCGATTATGCAGCCTTGATGGAAACGATTTTTGATTTCGATAAAATTCGCGCGTTGTTCGCGGGTGGGTTTACCATGTGCTTTGATGCAATGCATGCCGTCACTGGACCTTATGCGCATACTATTCTGGAAGACATGTTGGGGGCAGAAAAAGGAACTGTAATCAATGGTTTGCCTCGTTCTGATTTCGGCAAAGGTCATCCTGATCCCAACCCAATTTGGGCAAAGGAACTGATGGACACAATGTATAGTGGGGCTGCCCCAGATTTTGGGGCAGCGTCCGATGGGGATGGCGATCGCAATATGATCGTGGGACCTGGCACCTATATTACACCGTCTGATAGCTTGGCACTGTTGACTTTCAAGGCGCATTTGGCCCCTGCTTATCGAGCCGGGTTATCGGGCGTGGCGCGATCCATGCCCACATCGCGCGCTGTAGATCGTGTGGCCGAAGGGCTAGGCATTCCCTGTTTTGAAACACCCACCGGTTGGAAATTTTTTGGAAATCTGTTAGATGCAGGCAAGGTCACACTGTGTGGCGAAGAAAGTGCAGGCACCGGGTCTGATCACGTTCGTGAAAAAGACGGGCTGTGGGCTGTGCTACTTTGGCTGAACATTTTGGCAGAAACAAAGACATCTGTGGCCGGTTTGATGACGGATTTGTGGGCGACGTACGGACGTTGTTATTATTCCCGTTTGGATTATGAAAATGTGGATAGCGATAAAGCCACGCAGTTATTCGGCTCTCTGCGAGCAAAACTTGACGGTTTATCGGGTCAAAACTTTGGTGACCTTGAAGTCGAAAATGCAGACGAGTTTGAATATTTGGATCCTGTGGACGGATCAACGTCAGCCGGCCAAGGCTTTCGCGTTTCATTTATCGGGCAGTCGCGCGCGGTGTTCCGTTTGTCTGGTACCGGAACCAGTGGTGCTACAATCCGCATTTATCTGGAACAGCTGCAAACGGATGCAAATCACCTGGATGATGATCCGACGCAGGTGCTGCACCCGGTTCGGGATGCAGCTTTGGAACTGTCAGATCTGGCGGCAATCACCGGCCGCACGAAACCCGATGTGATAACGTGACCTAAATAACCGCCATGTCACTGTGGGTCAGATAAGCAAACCCGTTGCCATCCAAAGTTAGGATGGAACTATCGATGGATGCGCTTGACCCACAGATGATATCAGCCGCACCAATCAAGGAAATGGTGTGCTTGTCTTTGGACAGGTTGAAGACACAGGTGATATGTTCAGCACCCTGCGTACGGGTGAATGCCAACAAGGGTTCCGCCAACGCGATAAAACGCGTCGAACCATGCGAGAGAACAGAGCTGTTTTTGCGAAACGCAATCATGGATTTGTAGAATGCCATAATCCCGTCATCGGGTTGTTGTTTAACTGCATTTGCGGTTTGCGGTGGCTTTACTGGCAACCATGGAACGCTATCCGAAAACCCGGCATTCGCGGCGTTCGCGTCCCAAACCATCGGTGTGCGGCATCCGTCACGCCCTTTGACAGCTGGCCAATACCTAATGGCGGGGGGGTCGGTCAGTTCTTCGAACACCAATTCAGTCTCGGTCTGCCCAAGCTCTTCGCCCTGATAGATTCCAATTGTACCTTCGAACGACATCAACATTGCGCAGGCTAGACGTGCCATCGCGTCTTCGGAAACGGAATAACCTCCCCAACGGGACACATGCCGTGGCACATCATGGTTGCTAAACGACCAATAGGGATGACCGTCGGGTGCGCCTTCTTGAAAACCTTCGATGCAATTGCGGAAATGCTCGGCGTTGAAATCGGGCCCCAACATCGCAAAGCTGTAGGCCATGTGCAGACGGTCGGTACCTTGCGTGTATTCGCCCATAATCTCGATTGATCGTCGTCCCATTTCACCAACTTCGCCGACCATCATGATATCTTCGTACTGATCGGTCAGCGCACGCAGGCGTTCCAAAAAGTTTAAATTCTCGGGGCGTGTTTTATTGTAGATATTGTTTTGCATCCCGTACAAATCCGTCGCCATGACCTGAGGTGCTGCCTGTGCAGGTGGGTTGGACCGTAGTTTCTCATCGTGGAAATAGTAGTTTACGGTGTCTAATCTGAAGCCGTCCAATCCACGATCCAACCAAAACTTACAGGTGTCCAGAATGGCATCCACTACATCGGGGTTGTGAAAATTCAGATCAGGCTGTGAGGCAAGGAAATTATGCAAATAATATTGTCCCCGCTGCGGATCAAATTCCCAAGCTGGACCACCGAAATGGCTGTGCCAGTTTGTAGGGGGTGAACCATCTGGCTGCGGATCAGCCCAAACGTACCAGTCCGCTCTGTCATTTTGGCGGCTCCGACGAGATTGTTTGAACCAGGCATGCTGTTCTGACGTATGTGATAGGACCTGATCAACAATCACCTTCAACCCATGTGCATGGGCACCGGTAATCAGTTTGTCAAATGCCGCCAAATCTCCGAACAACGGATCGACAGACAAGTAGTCGGATACATCGTACCCCATATCCGCTTGAGGGGATGCAAAGATTGGCGATAGCCAAATGCAATCCACACCTAGGTTGGCAATATGGTCCAACCGATGAGTGATACCCGCAAGATCACCTATCCCGTTTCCAGTGCTATCCTGATACGAACGGGGGTAAACTTGATATATAACGGCGCTGCGCCACCATTCTTCCATTAGTAATTCCTTCTATTTTCTCTTTTATAAATAAAATATTCTTTAGGGTACATGGATCAATTTTGCTGTCTGATGTCAGCGCTAATGGGTCTAA
>Ga0209715_1003488_pt1 | contig 11229 bp, 8 predicted proteins | sample COGITO_mtgs_1205_2_FD_184809 | JGI IMG/M metagenome (GOLD analysis project Ga0209715, IMG submission 184809) | Pelagic marine microbial communities from North Sea - COGITO_mtgs_120503 (SPAdes) (version 2) | ecosystem: Environmental > Aquatic > Marine > Epipelagic ...
GGATTTAAAATGGAATCGTGACATAAATATTGTGATTAGAAAAAGTTTTGATAGTGGAAAAACATGGACAAAAATTGAAAAGATCGTGGATTATCCTATGGGTGAATCTGCTTCAGACCCTTCAATGATTGTAGATCAACAAACTAAAGAAATATTTCTTTTTTATAATTATATGAACTTGGATGAGGCAAAAGATGTGTACCGGTTCATGGTAATTAAAAGTTCTAATAACGGCAAAAACTGGTCTTCACCAGTTGAGATTACAAGTGAAATAATTAAAGATGGTTGGGAAAAAGATTTTATGTTTATAACATCTGGAAGAGGAATTCAAACAAAAGATGGAATATTATTACACTGTCTAGTAAATTTAAATAAAGGGACTCACGTGTTTGGAAGTAAAGACCATGGTAAAACTTGGTTTTTAAATGATTCTCCGATAATTCCTGGTGATGAATCTAAAATATTAGAGTTGTCAAACGGTGATTGGTTGATTAACTCTAGAGTTAATTCCAACAATTCAAGGTATTCTCATATTTCAAAAGATAAGGGAATAAGTTGGGATACATTTAAAAATTACGACCTTCCTGATCCAGGATGTAATGCAAGTCTTATAAATTATAACAAAAACTACTTATTATTTTCTAATGCCTTTGATAGTAAAAGTAGAATAAACCTTACTTTAAGCGTAAGTAAGGATCAAGGTAAAACTTGGAAAGATAATCTCATTATTTATGAGGGAAAATCCGCTTATTCTTCAATGACCAAATTAAAAAATGGAGACATTGGTCTATTATTTGAGAAAGATGATTATAGTAAAAATGTCTTTGTTCGAATTCCCAAAGATCGATTTATTAAAAATTAAACACTTCTAAATCTTCTATTTCCATACCATGCGATTCTTTTTGCTTGCCCTAAATAAAATTTCATTTCGATTCTGCCGTTAAATTCGTTTCTTATTGAATTCACCTGTTCATTTCCATTGTCATGTCTTTTCATTCTAATTTTTTTTAAAAATTCCGGCAAATTTATAATAAAGTTTTAATTTTTTTTATAAATTTTAAGAAAAATTAAAAAACTACATTTTGTCAAAAATTTCATTAAAAAAATTTCCACTAATAATAATACTATTATTATTTGGATTGTTATTAAATGCTCAATCAACTTTTAAATTTTCATCACCAGAATCTCAAGGAATTTCAACAGAAAAACTATCAAAATTAAAAAGTGAAATGCACCAATTTGTTGATAATAATGAGTTTTCAGCAATACAAACTGCAATTGTCAAAAATGGTAAATTAATTTATTTTGAAAATTACGGATTTTCAGAAATTTCATCTAAAAAAGGGCTTGATGATAATGACATTTTTAGAATAGCCTCTATGACTAAGCCAATTGTTTCAGTTGGATTAATGATGCTTTATGAACAAGGTAAGTTTAATTTAAATGACCCGGTTCATAAATTTATTCCAGAATTTAAAAATTTGAAAATAAAAAAAGGTAAAAAAATAAATTCTACTAAAAATGATATAAAAATTATCGATATTTTAAGGCACTCTGCTGGGTTACAATTTAAGGGGCCTGAAAGTTATTTAGAATCAATCAATTTGAATCTGGAGGAGTTTATTAAAAAATCAATAAAGGATCCCTTAATATATGAGCCAGGGACTCAATGGAGGTATAGTTACTCTACTGATATATGTGGTTATCTAATAGAAGTTATCTCAGGAGTGAGCTTAGACATGTTTTTAAAAGAAAACATTTTCGATCCATTAAATATGAAGGATACTTTTTTTGAATTACCAAAAGAAAAAATAGAAAGATTAACAACATTGTATGAAAAAGATAAAAATGGGGGATTAAATGTTTTTGATAGTCCATCGAAATCTCCGTTTACTAATAACGTAAAACTTTTTAGTGGATCTGGTGGTCTTCTATCTACAACAAACGATTATCTAATCTTTTGCCAAATGCTTTTAAATGGAGGCGTGTTTAATAATCAAAGAATTATAAAAAACTCCACTTTAAATTTAATGCTTGAAGATCACAGTAATGAGTTAAAATACTCTGGACTAGTTTTTGGTAAAAACAAGGGGTTTGGGCTAGGATTTGAAGTTGTAAAAAATTCTGGAACTAAATTTGGATCAAAAGGCACCTTTGGATGGGGGGGCATGTTCGGGACTTATTTTAGAATTGATCCAAAAGAAAAAATGATTTTTATTTACATGACACAATCATTTGAAACATACAAGCTTAAACTAGCTAGAAAATTTAGAAAGCTGGTTTATGATTCGATTATAAAGTAATTTTTCAAAGTCATTTATTCTGTTTTTTTAATAATCGGTTTTGTTCTTCTAACAAAACATTCATTTTTGTGAGTAACTCAATATTTTTAGGCGTAGACACTGTTTTATCTTTAGGATCTTCTGCTTGTCTGTTTAACTTATTAATAAACTTTACAACTATAAAAATTGTGAAGCCTACAATCAAAAAATCCAATAACGTTTCAACAAACGATCCGTAATTAATAGCAACTTCCTCGAATACTTGATTCCCTAAATCATCTATTTGATTAGGCCTTAAAACTAATTTTAAACTTTCTAAATTAACTCCACTTGAAAGTAGCGATAGTGGAGGGAGTAAGATTCTTTTTACTAAAACATCAATTACCGAATTAAAAGAAGCTCCAATTATTATTCCAATTGCCATGTCAATCATATTACCCTTTACGGCAAAATCTTTAAATTCTTGTAATAATTTCATAGCAATTTATTTAGATTTATAATAAATATTTTGATGTGATTTGAAACCAATCACAGAATCTTTTTCATTTCTTAACATTTCTAAGGTCTCTCCCAATTCCATGTTTTTTAAAACTCTTTTAAAAATATCTTTACCTGTCTTTTTATATATGGTCAAGTCAGGAGAATTTGTTGGAATACTCAACATAGCCAAGTGATTCCCCCATGATTGAATATACGTTTCACTTCCCCAAGGTTGAGCAATATATTGTCCTTCCATATCACTGAATTTATTTATTATATTAGTTTCATTTTCAGTGGCTTTTTTTAATAATTTATGAATTCCTTGGATATATTTACCAGGGTTTGTTCCACTAGAATTAATCATAACTGAGTAAGAAATTTCCATTTCAGGGTTTAAATATAATTGAGATCTATATCCAGGGCATGAGCCACCATGACCGACAAAAGTTTCTCCATTAAAATTATAAACACCAAAACCTAACCCGCGAGTTATCGAGGTTAATTCATCATCCCAATTAACTTTATGCATTTCCTTTAGAGAATTAGACGTGATAATATTTTTTTCTAAAGATTTTAACAATTGGATTTGCCACGCAGCAAATTTTGCTAAATCTTCCACATTTGAAGTGAAGCCTGCTGCTGCAGCAATTCCATCTGCATTGAAAAATTTTACTTTCTCACGATTCCTTTTTCTGTTTATTGATGAATAGCCTAATGAAAGAATCCCACCATACTCTTGTATTGACATAAACGGTTTAGTTTTGTTCATCCTCAAAGGAGATAATATATTTTTGTTAATATATTCTTCAAAGGATTCACCGGATACTTCTTCTACAACAAAACCCAAAAGAGATAGCCCCAAGTTACTATATTGATAATATTTTGAACTTGGATAAAGTGTTTCTTGATTCTTTAATTCCTGAACTACTTCCTCTTTGGTGGGAAATGGAAAATCTGGCCATGACCAATAAGGATGGTTAGATTCCCTTGGCAAACCAGAAGAATGAGTCAAAATTGATTTAATTGTAATGGGAGGCGAATCTTTAAACTGTTGTTTTAAATCAAACCAGGGCAACAACTTTTCGATTGGATCCTCTAAACTAATTTTTTTTTCTTCAACTAACTTCATAATCGCAACTGATGTAAATAGTTTAGAAATTGAACAAATACTAAAAGTATTTTCAATTTTCATTTCATCATTTTCATTAGCCATTCCAAATGCTTGTGACCACACCACTCCTTTTTCATCTCCTACCATCGCAGTTAAACCTGGAATATTTTCATAATCTTTTTGAGCATTTAACCAGTATTCAATCAATTGAAATGCCTCATCATATTTTTTTTCAGAAAATGAAATTGGTGTAATTTCTTCCTTGTCATTATTACATGAGAGTATAAAAATTAAAACAATAAAAAATCTAATTGCCTTCATAGAATTGTTTTTATAAGTTATATTTATTCAAGATACGTATTTAAATAAAATTGGGGATGTAGCTCAGCTGGCTAGAGCGCTTGACTGGCAGTCAAGAGGTCGTGGGTTCGAGTCCCATCTTCTCCACCATTTAAAACCCTAACTACTTTATAAACAAGTGATTATGGTTTTTATTTTTAAAACTTGTACGATTATTGTACGGCCAGCACTACTAAAAACCAAAAAAATCTCAATAGTAATTTTTAATAGTAGCTACCCTACTCAAATAATATCGGTTTTCTTTTGACGGGAGGTGTTTGTATTAGTATGTGTAATACTAAACTTTACTGCGTCTTAAACGAGTAAACAATGGAGTAACTAGCGTTAGTTCCGTCTGATGTCTTTACTCTCCAATAATACGTTGTAGCCGCTTTATTGTTTTAGTAGATAATTCTATTGAAACATCGAACATTTGTTACCACCCTCCTTCAAAGACGTTCCAAGGAACTACATATTGTAGACGCCTCCATTAATGTCTAAGGTAGCTCCTGTAATAAATCCATCGTATTCCGAAGCTAGGTATAAAACAGCGCGCGCAACATCTGCTGCATTCCCTGCGCGTTGAATTGGAATTCCCGAAACAGTTGCAACGGCAGACTCTTTGGTGGTATGTGTATTGTGAAAAGAGGTGCCTAAAATAAGACCTGGAGCTACGGCATTTACTCGAACACCTTGAGGTCCCAATTCTGTTGACAATGCTCTTGTTAATGTTAATATAGCGCCTTTGCTGGTGGCATAAGCTATAGAACCTGGGTGCCCTCCTTTTCGTCCTGCTAACGAGGACAAATTAACAATACTACTATTTTTATTTTTTGTGAGGTATGGGGTTGCTGCTCTTGTTACAAATAGCATTGAAGTAAGATTAATGTCCATAACTTGATGCCAAAATTCCGTTGTTATTTCATTCAACATTTTACGGGCAACTAAGGAACCTGTATTGTTAATCAAGATATCAATCCCTCCAAAAGCAGCAATCGTTTTTGAGACCATCTCATTTGCATCTACCTCTTTTGTTAAATCTCCTTGAATGATTACCGCATTTTGTCCTTTTTGAATGGCATACTCCATCAACTCATTGGCAGTAGCTGCACTGGAATAATAATGAATGGCAACATTGGCACCACAATCAATAAAATGACGGGTTATAGAAGCGCCAATTCCTTGGGCACCGGCAGTAATTAACACATTTTTATTTGTTATTTTACGAATGTTTTTCCTATTTTCTTTCATGTTTTTTGTTTGAGTTTAAAAATAATCTAAAAGTGCCAAGACTCCATTCACTGAAATAACAAGTGAAAAGAATAGGGCACCATACAATCCGATAGCTACTGCGGCCCCTACCTTATAGTCTTTCAGTTTTTTTTTCTTGTTTAATAATAGTATAATTCCGAGGATGACAATAGGCAAAACAAAAACATTAAATACTTGTGATAGGATTTGAATTTCGATGGGATTTGCACCAAATGCGGGACCAATTAGGGCAACCAAACATGCAATGGCGGTAACCACACGAAACTGTTTTGAATTGGTGTCTAAAATTCCCGATTGATAATCGGCAAGGAGTAATGGGGCAATGAGCAAACAGGGAAAAATGGATGACAAACCTGCACTTAATGCACCAAAAAAGAAAATTGTCACGGCCCATTTTCCTGCTACGGGTTCTAAGGTATTTGCCATATCAAGTACATGGGTAACAGCAATTTCTTGATGAAATAAAGAACCTGCGGCTACTGCCATAATGGTGGCACTAATTAGAAAGATTAAAGCGGCAGCAGTAATCGCGTCCTTTTTTTGTTGTTTCAAGTTTTTGATAGTCCATCCTTTTCCTCTTACAAAAAGGGGTCTTGATAAAAAGGTAGCGGCTGCCATGGTGGTTCCTACAAATGCAGCGACCAACATTTTACCTCCTGGCACTTCTGGAATGGTGGGGAGCAATCCTTTGACAACATCTATTGGAAGGGGTTGCACAAAAAACAAGGAGAACAGAAATGAAAACCCCATTAAGGTTACAAATATAATGAGTATTTTTTCGAAGAAGGTATACTTACCAACCAACAGCAAGAGATAGAAAATAGCGATTACAAGAATGGCGATGGTTAATACGGTTTCGTATTGGAAGACGCGTAAGGATTCGAAATTGAGAACAAGAATTTCAAAAATAATATTGGCTGAAATTCCTAAAATACCCATGAGCGAATTCCATTGCCCAAAAGTAATGCCGACAATGATTAAAATGGCCAACACTTTTCCAAATTTTAAATGTTTTTTAAATCCATAAAGTGCGGTTTCCCCTGTAATCAGGGCATAATTTCCATAGGCAAACATTAAAATTCCTGAAAACACACAGCTTAATAGTAGCACCCATAATAATTGCATTCCAAATTTACTTCCGGCTACAATCATAGACGTTACACTTCCTGTTCCAATGGTGTAGCCTATGGCAAAAATTCCGGGTCCAAAGCCCAATATGATTGCAATAATTTTTTGTATTAACGATTTTTTAGTTTGAAGTGTTGCCATGTTCTGTTGGTTTTTTTGGTTCGTTTAGGTTCCAATCTGTTTGATAAAATTGCCCGGTGTCATCTTCTTTTCTTTGATAGGTATGTGCGCCAAAATAATCTCGTTGGGCTTGTATTAAATTTGCGGAGGAATTGGCAGTTGTAATATTGTTAAAAAAGTGTATCGCATTGCTGAGACTTGGAATTGGCAATTCGCTTAAAACACATTCAGAAACTACTTTTTTAATGGCTGATTTTCTTGTTTTTAATGCTTGGATCGTATTTTCGTGGGCAAACAAATTGTTGGATGTTTTAAAAACTGTTACCAATTCAATCATATAATCGGATCTAATGATGCATCCATTGGTCCAGATTCTGGCCAATTCACTTAAATTCAAGGCCCATTTAAAACGTTCTGAGGCTTCTTGTATGAGTTTAAATCCTTGGTAATGATTGATGATTCTGGCAAATTGATAGGCGTTGTGAAGGACTTCAATGGAAACCTTTGGCTCGGTAATATTCTCGGAGTTGAATTGCTTGCTTGCTGCGACTCTTTCTGCTTTGTAAAAGGATGCATACCGAGCAAATAAGGCGGAAGCAATCAGGGTACTGGGCACTCCTAATTCTACGGTTGCTATGATGGCCCAATTACCGGTTCCTTTATTGCCTGCGGTGTCCATTATCTTATTGACCAGCCAATCATCACCTTCTTTTTTTCTTAAAATAGTGCTAGTAATTTCTAACAGATAACTGTTTGTGGTGGGCTTCCACTGTTCAAAAATGTCGGCTATCTGGTCTGGTGTGTTCCCTTTTGCTTTAAGTACTGTACAGACATCTGCCAACAATTGCATTTCTACATATTCGATGCCATTGTGAATCATTTTTACAAAATGACCACTTCCTTCGTTTCCAATATAGCTACAACAGGGAGCTCCGTTTATATCTTTTGCGGCAATCAGTTCTAAAAAAGGCTGTACTTGTTGGTAGGCTTTTGTATCGCCTCCTGGCATAATCGAAGGTCCTTTTAAGGCGCCTTCTTCGCCTCCTGAAACTCCTGCTCCAATAAAGTGAATGCCTTTCGATTTTAAGAAATCAAAGCGTTCTTTTGTTTTATTATAGTTTGAATTTCCGCCATCGATAATGCTGTCTCCTTGGGTTAAAAAAGGCAATAGGGCTTCAATTACAGCATCTATAGCGGAGCCTGAATTGACCATCAACATTATTTTTCTGGGAGTTTCCAACGATTTTACAAAATCGGGGATGACATCAAACGGCAGTGCTGATGCTAATTCTTTAAACTCTTTTTTAAAATTGATAGCAATGTCTTCTTCTAACTCTGGCACATGTCTGTTGTACATTGAAATTCGAACGCCTTTTTGGGCTAAATTCCGACTGAGGCTTTTCCCCATAACTCCTAAACCTATAAGTCCAAATTGGTTTTTTATTAGGAGACTTTTCTGAATTTCGGTAACCATTTCTTTTGGTGATAAATGAATGTCTATTTGAAGTGCGTTTTTTGGAATTTCTAAGTCGTCAAACTGTGATTTTAATAATTTCAAAGGCATAAAATGATTTGATCTCTTTTGTATTCTTTCTAAAACTTGATCAAACGAACCTAACAAATGAACCCATTCTGTATTGCTTTCAATTCCTAAACTTAAAGTATCTCTATACTTTTGTTTTAAAGCTGAACAAACTATAACACACGTATTCTTAGACAATTGTTTTTTAGCTAAATTATTTAAAGATAGCAGCCAGTCTTGTCTATCCTCATCATTTAAAGGTTGTCCGCCAGATATTTTTGCAATGTTATTTTCCGAATGAAAATCATCACCATCAAAAAACAAAATGTTTAATTCTTTTGCTAGTAATGCTCCAATAGTGCTCTTTCCACAACCTGAAACACCCATTATAAAGATTACTTTTTTCATTTTTACATTAATTTTAATTCAACAGTATTAATAAATCAACTTTAATTTTAAGTTTTCTTCTGTTTTGATCTTTCCAGAATTATTTAATTTATTATTCGTTGCCCTATTATTTTTTGCACCCCATAGAGTAGAAACAAACTGAACCTTGTTGTTTATAAACCTATTTTTATTGATAGTTACATTTATAATTCCTCTATGGTTTAATAGTATTCTATTTTTTTCTTTTGCCCCACAATTCGAAAATATACTATTGGTTACTAAAAGGTTTCCTCCAATAGTAGACTCGTCAAAACCACCTCTATAATAATCTATCACATTTTGTTGTACATTGGTAAATTGACAATTATCAATGGTTAAATACTCTGTGTTATAGTCTCCTCTATCGTTTGTTTCTTCAGATAATTCTATTCCGTTTTCACAATTAGAAATTGAAGTATTTTTAAAAGTAATTTCTTCTGAAAATGATTGTTTATATACTTTTAAGGCATACTTAAAATTGCTGATTTCAGAAGCTACAACTTCTAATCCGAAATGATTCGACATATTCTCTTTTAAACTAGCAAATGCATATTGTGTGTTTAAGCCTCTTAGTTTGATGTTTTTCAAAACTAATTTACCGTAAGGATGCAATTCTAAAGCTGGTGTATTTGCTGCGCCATTATATAAAATTTCAACATTTCCTTTCGATTGAATTGTAATGGTTTTATTAATTATTAATGATTTAGATATGGTGTAAGTCCCAGAATTCAAATCAATAATATCACCATTTTTAGCTTCATTCAATTTTGCTATTAACGCAGCTGAATTATTTACAGTATGCTTTTTTACTTCTTTTACTGCAACTTCATTAGAAAACCAAGTTGCTCCATATTTTGTTTTATCTAATAAATCTAAGTTGATGTTTTCTGAATTTAATATAGCACCAATTTGATTTGATGTAATTCTAGACTTCCCTAATAAATCATTCGTAATAATCTCAAAATCGAAACCATTATAGATTTTTACATCATCGAAACCAGCAATTGGTACAAAAATATTTGTTCCTATTTTTGTTAAGGTTAATTCTTTGGTGATTAAACCATGACTGTTTGCAATTTCGACTCCGTTGTTATAAATAATATTGCTTTTAAAAGTAACTCCGTCTGCTTTATCATGTTCAATAATTGGGTTTGCATCTCCTAAAGAATTATAAATAATATTATTTACAACTTCTGTTCTTAAAGGTCTTGCAGATCTAATTTCAGATTTTGGTAAAACAGCTGATTGTGCTATATTAGTTCCAACGCCAAATTGCCATGGCGAACTAGAATCTACATACGTATTGAAGGCAACCACAACATCTGTAACTTGATTATATCTGTTTAATGGCGATTTAGGAATTCCGTTCATAACTGCCAACGGACTTCTAAAACTCTTTCCTTTTAATTTATAAAAAAGGTTATTAATCACCCAATGCCCAGTGTTAATAATTCTAACACCTCCATATTGTTCATTTACGCCATCTCCAATAAAATAGTTCCCATCAATAGTAACATAATTTCCATGTCTTGTTACTACAGATCCTTCACTTTTGTAGAATACATTGTTTTTAATTAGATTGAAATTTGTCTTGCTAGAAATAATTTCTACCTCCCCATTACATGCTTCAAATAAGTTATTGGCTATGGTTGTATTACTAGGCGACATAGAAGTAAAACTACTCCCCAATTGAATGGTTTCTCCTCTAGCACCCCCTTTTCTTGGTCTGGGTCCGAAATGATTATTTACAATTTGATGGTAGTTTCTAATACTTTGATTTCCTTTTAAATCTACTCTCACTGTTGGCCCACCATTGGTTTTTCCAGCAATATAACAATGTTCTAATGTATTGTGTTTTCCATAAAACTGCACCCAAAGGTTTTCCTGGTCTCGCTCTAGATTATTAAAATCTAGAATTACACAATTAGAAACACTACTATTATTGGCTACACTCTCTTTACTTGTTCTAAATGCAATTACATTTGCAGTAGGTGAATGTCCGTTTCTAAAAAACAATCCTTCAACATTTAAAAAGTTACCACTAATTTCTAAATTAGAGATTCCCTCTATAAAAACTTTTCCTGGAGTTTCTGCTCTTAAAGTGATTGGCTTTTTTTTTGTTCCTTCACCAACAAAGAGAATTTCTAAATTAGAATACGTTCCATCTTTTAAAATAATAACATCTCCTGGTTTTGCATTTTTTATTGCTGTATTTAATTCAACTTTAGTGCTAATAACAATGTCGTTTGTAATTTTTTCATTACAAGAAGTTAACATTAAAAATAAACTAATAATTAGAAGTGATTTATTCATATTTACTTCAATTTTATTTACTTTTTTAAGCAACCTATTTGGGGATTTAAATTAACTCAAGTAAACCACCCCATTCTGCATAAAACTTATCTAAATATTGTTCTATAAACTGATGAAAATGTATAAAATTTAAAAATATATAACCCTTACTTATATTGTCTTTGACTGTACAATTATCGCTTATAATTTTTAATAAATTCTATGGAAAATTTTACTAATTCTTCTATTCTTTTATA
>Ga0209715_1003489_pt1 | contig 11225 bp, 11 predicted proteins | sample COGITO_mtgs_1205_2_FD_184809 | JGI IMG/M metagenome (GOLD analysis project Ga0209715, IMG submission 184809) | Pelagic marine microbial communities from North Sea - COGITO_mtgs_120503 (SPAdes) (version 2) | ecosystem: Environmental > Aquatic > Marine > Epipelagic ...
TTCTAAATAACTTCTTTGAACTCCATACTCTGCAGCTTGTGGATTCATTCTTTTTAGACGATTTAACTCTTTTTCAAAAGTTTTATCGATTTCCTTTGTCCACTTTTTAGTTTTCGCTTGTCGGCGCATTTCCTCTAATTCTTCATCATTAGAAGCGCCTCCTAATTCCTCTTGGATTGTTTTTAACTGTTGATGTAAATAATATTCACGTTGTTGTTGGTCTAAATCTTCGCGAGTTTTAGATTGAATATCATTTCTTAATTGTAATTTTTGTAGCTCTTTATTTAGATTTTTTAGCGCTAGTAAAGCACGTTCTTTTAGGTTATCCTTCTCTAAAATTATTTGTTTTTGAGATACAGATAAATCCATGTTAGAGGAAATAAAATTCACCAAAAAAGAATTAGATTGTATGTTTTTGATGGCAAAAGAAGCTTCTGAGGGGAGCATTGGATTTTCTTTAATAACTTCTAAAGCTTGTTCTTTTATAGACTCTATAATTGCATCAAATTCTTTTTTGTCTTCAATTTCTTTATCTTCATTCGCTTCTTTGACAGTTGCTTTCAAATAGGGTTTGTCTTGAATGATTGCATCAATTTCAAAACGTTTTTTACCTTGAATAATTACAGTTGTATTTCCATCTGGCATTTTTAAAACACGTAAAATTTGTGCAACTACTCCAGTGGTATGAATGTCTTTTAAGCCAGGTTCTTCTATTTCTTCGTTCTTTTGAGCAACTACTCCAATGACCTTATCTCCCTTATTAGCGTCTTTTATTAGTTGTATAGACTGATCTCTTCCGGCCGTGATAGGAATTACGACTCCTGGAAACAAAACAGTATTTCTTAGCGGTAAAATAGGTAGAATCTCTGGAACACTTTCTTTATTAATGATTTCCTCATCTTCAGGAGTCATTAATGGAATTAATTCAGAATCTTCATTCAACATACTGTGAAGCGACAAATTGTCTAAATGCATTACTTTTGGTTTACTCATTTGTTATATCTCTGTCATACTGACATTTTTTTTCTTAAAGCAGAAAAATTCACGTCAATTTAATTTTTATATTTTACTGATTATCAGCGTTTTAATATTTATATTATCTATTGCTAATTAAATAAAATCAATTCTTATGCCAAGCTTCATTGGTCGTGTTAATTCTTTTGATAGAAAAGAGATACTTAAAAAAAAAAATCAGTTTAAAAAACCCTGTAAAGACTGGTAACTATGACTCCTTTGCTGTTGTTTGACCGAATTTCTAATAACTTCCTTTTATCTTTAACCTGAAAGTTAAATGGAGGAGCTAATAGGTCAATTCCACTTTGTTTTTTTAGTCTAGTACCTTGTCCTGAAATAATTTCTTTGTTAGGTGTAAATGCATCATCAGGGATGTGTTCAGTTACAATGACATAGTTAAATTTCTTTAGTTTATGAATAATTTGCTTGACTTCCATATTGGACAAATGTTGTAATACCTGTCTTATGAGCGCACAATCTCCGGGTGGTAGGTCATCTAGTGCAATATCTAAACATTGAAACTCTAATTTTTCATTTTTAAATGTATTTTTATTGAAATTGATAAGATTTGATGCAATATCTACTGCGATATATTTTTGGGTAAACTGGACCAGTTTTTTTCCTACATTAAAATCTCCACACCCAAGATCACATACGATTAGAGGGTTTTTAAAAGAATTTAAAAAGGATGAAACGATTTCAATATAAGGATCTATTATCTTCGAATCATGTGAGCCTATTCCTGAATAAAATTTGGTACTGTTCTTTCCCCAAAGATGCATTTCATAAATTTGCTCCATTGCATCTTTAGTAGACCAAGGCTTTTTGAGTTTATTTATTCTATTTTTCAAAAACTTTTTCTTAGTGAGTTAAAAAATCTTATTTAAGCTAGGTTACTCAAAGATACTATTAAAAAAATGTGATATTTAAAAAAATAAGAGACAATTACATCCCTTTTTTTTATCATTTTTGCAATTGAAAATAAATAAGATGTCTGGTATTATAATTAAAAACAAAACATACAAGGGGTGGGAAAAATCCATAGAAATTTCCAATTCAGAAATAAAATTGATAGTTGTTCCCGAAACAGGAAGGATTCTTCATTTTGGCTTTTTAGAGGGTGAAAATATTTTTTATGAAAATCAAGAATTTAAAGGTGTCGAGTTTTGTTCAGGGGAGTACTACAAAAAAGATTCAAACATTCAGGCACCCAATGTTGGAGGGAATAGAGTTTTGCCATGTTCTGAAGAGTATTTTCATCTGTTAACAGGAAGTAGGCATGTTCCAGATCCTTATATCAATGCGAGTTCTTATACGGTTTCTTGTATAGAGAACGGGGTAATTTTAGAAAGTCCCATAAGCAAACTACTAGGCATACAAATAAAAAGAACAATTACAATCTCTGAAAAGGGCACAGGTGTGAATATCAAACAAGAATTGGTAAAAAAAATAGCTGCACAAAATCAAGAAATAGAAAAAATTCCTCTTACGATTTGGAGTTTATCAAAAATTAAAACACCGAATATTAGCTATTTACCGATTCAGGAGAATAGTATTTTTAAAAATGGTTTTATGGTCCCTGTATGGCCAGATTCTAAAAACAATGCTACTTCAAATATCGCTCTTAAATCCTCACTTTTAGAAATTAAATCTTCAGAAAATTTACCACAAAAAGTAGGTGCTGATGCTAAAAAGTGGGTGGCTAGTTTTATAGATAAACAAGTATTTGTAGAACAATTTGACTTTGATACTGAGCTAAAAAATGCATACCCAGATCATGGTACCTCTGTAACTATTTTTGGAAATAATTTATTTACAGAATTAGAATGTTTAAGTCCAGAAAAAACCCTAATTATCGGGGAGAAAATTACCTATGATTTATCTTGGAGTCTTCAAAAAATTGACAATAAAAATGCTGCAAATAGATTCTTAGAAACTCTTTAAAAACCCTTTTTTATGTGCGATGTGATTTTACCACCAAACTAAAAATATTTTTAAAATTTCTCCATTTTCTTTTTTTAACCAACATAGGGGTGAAGATTTTTTTTCAAAATATCTGATAGAAATTTTTTTCATTTCTTCGAATTTTAGCCAATTAACATTTTTGTGTGGTATGACAATCCAATCTTTTTTTTCTGGAATATAAAACTTGCAATTTTCAAATAGAACTAGTTCTTTTCGATTGATGTAGTATCCAGCAATACAGTCTTTATTTAAGCTTCTTAATGGAATGTTGTTATTTGATAAAGGAATAAATAATTGTCCTTTAAAATAAACCTGCTGTTCAATATCACTCGCTTTTAAATTGATTGACTTTAAATATTTAACGCATTCATCTGAATAGAGCAGAGGAAGTTGTTTTTCTTTTAGTTTTATTAATTTTTGAGCCAAAGAATCATTTCTGTTGGGTCCAATAAAATGATCAATTTCAGTTTTTCCACAAGAAGGATCATACAAATAAAACTTATAAATAATCTCAAGATGAATGATCTTTTTTTCTTTTTGTAGGATACAATCTAATTCTCCTAGAGTGATTTTTTCTTTTTGAATTTGAATATTTTCACAAATAATTGAAATAGATTCATCTTGCTCAAGTTGATAGGAAACTAAACGTTCAATATATTTTCCAAGTCGTAAATTTTCATTTATTATTAGTTCAATCTTTTTAGATTTAGCCTCAATTTTAAATTGATTTAATTGATAAACAGAATTATTTTTCCACAAACTATTTGTTTGAAGAAATCCCTCATATCTTTTTTGAACGACTTTGTTTTTTTGATACATCTTAGAATCGAAGTTACAAATCTATTTTGTAAATTGACCCTTTAAAACTGATCAAAATGCAATTCGAGAAAAGTAGTTTTCAATTTTTAAATAATTTAAAAAAAAACAATAATAGAGATTGGTTTGCAGTCCATAAAGAAGGGTATATTCAAGCACAACAAAATGCAAAAGATGTATTTCAAGAAATTAACGAAAACTTGCAAAAGCACGATGAGATTGAAAAATCTAAAATGATGCGTATTTACAGGGATGTTCGTTTTTCTAAAGACAAAACACCCTATAAAGCTCATTTTGCAAATTCATTTTCTAGACTGGGAAAGGAGCTTCGAGGAGGCTACTTTTTAAGAATTAGACCGGGAGAATCTTTCTTAGCTGGCGGCTTTTGGGAGCCAAATAAGGAAGATCTATTTAGAATTCGAAAAGAGATTGAATTGGATGCTTCCGAAATAAAAAACATTTTAAAAGATGAAAAATTTTTAAAGTATTTTGAAGGAAAATTTAAAAGTTTAACTGAATTAAAAACAGCTCCAAGAGGTTTTGATAAAGAACACCCAGATGTTAATCTACTTCGAAAAAAGGGATTTATAGCTTCTAGAAATTTTACTGATGCAGAAGTACTCTCTCCCAATTTTATAAATAGCGTAGATGAAAGTTTTAAAGCATTGCGTCCTTTCTTTAATTTGTTCAGCGATATTTTAACTACAAATTTAAATGGTGAATCTATTGTTTGATATTCTCGACTGTTAGATATTCAGTTAAAACCATAATTATTTCAAAAGTAATATTACTATGTATACCTATTAATTCATATGAAAAATATTTTTACAATAAAAATAAGAGTTTCCTCAGAAGATATCGATGTTTTACAACATGTAAATAATTTAGTATATGTCAAATGGATGGATAAAATTGCAACATCACATTGGGCTCATTTAACAAAAGACACCCCTCTTTTACAATATATTTGGGTAGTGGTAAGGCATGAAATTGACTATCTTAAACAGGCTAGTTTAGGAGATGAAATAACTGTAAAAACATGGGTGGGAGAGACCAAAGGGGTTACCTCTGTTCGTTTTATGGAGTTTTATAAAAATGATATTTTATTAGTAAAAGCAAAAACAACTTGGGCTATGCTAGACGCAATAACCTTTAAGCCTTCAAGAATTAGAGAAAATGTTTTAAAAGTATTACAAGCTCCTAAATAAAAGTATCTTTGCACAAAATTTAGATACAAAATGGCAACTTTTTCTTCCTTAGGAGTTCAAAACAATTATATAAAAGCAATCAAAGAATTAGGAATCTCTTCACCTTCAGAGATTCAAGAGAAAACAATTCCTGTTTTATTGAAATCTGCTACCGATTTTATTGGGTTAGCGCAAACTGGTACAGGGAAAACAGCAGCATTTGGATTGCCTGCACTGCATCATATTGATACAAGTTCTGACGATATACAAGCATTGATTTTATCACCAACAAGAGAATTGGTACAACAAATAAAAAAGCAATTATTCAAATTTACAAAGTTTAATGAGCAAAAAGTTTTTGTTGAGGCTGTTTTTGGTGGCGAGAAGATAGACCGTCAAATGAATAACCTCAAAAGAACCACGCATATCGTTGTGGCAACTCCAGGGCGGTTAATCGATTTAATTGAACGTGGAAGTGTCGATATTAGTCATGTTAAAACTGTTATTTTAGATGAAGCAGATGAGATGCTTAGTATGGGTTTTAAACAAGATTTAAATCGAATTTTAAAGTTTACAACGAAAACAGATAGAAAAACTTGGTTGTTCTCAGCAACAATGCCAGAAGAGATCAAAAGAATTGTAAAAACATATATGGATTCCAATGCCCCGAGGGTAGAAATCAATAGCAATTCATTGGTAAACGCCAATATTCGTCATCATTTTGTTAAAACAACCATTAAAGAGAAGTTTCAAGATATTGTTTCTTTCTTAGAAAAAAGACAAGCACAAAGAGGAATTATTTTTTGTAGAACAAAAGCAGGTGCTCAGAATTTAGCAACGTATTTAATTGAAGAAGGATTTTCTACCGCAGCCTTAGAAGGAGATATGCAACAAAAAGAACGTGATAAAGTGATGCGTGCTTTTAAGAAAGAGAATTTACAGTATTTAGTATCTACCGATGTATCTGCTCGAGGTATTGATGTAAGAGGATTAGAGTTCGTAATTCATCATCAGTTACCAGAGCAATTAGAATATTATACACACAGAAGTGGAAGAACTGCTAGAGCGGGTAAAACAGGGGTTTCTATTGCTTTTATTCTTCCTTCTGAACTAGAGAAAATCCATCAAATACAGAAAGATTTAAATATTAAGTTTTCAGAAGTTACCGTGTAAATGGAATTTATTTATGTTTTAGATATTTTAGGAACTTTTGCCTTTGCAGTTAGTGGGGCTTTGGTGGCCTCAGACAAAAAATTTGATTTATTTGGAGTGGTTATCATCGCTTTTGTTACTGCTGTTGGAGGAGGAATGTTGCGAGATCTTCTAATTGATGCCCATCCAATTAATTGGATTGGAGATTTAAACTATATGTACACAATTTTTTTAGCTGTTATATTTACTTTTCTTTTCAAGAGTAAAATTGCTCATTTAAGCAAAACCATGTTTTTATTTGACACGGTTGGTTTGAGTGTTTTTACATTATTGGGCTTAGAAAAAGGGTTGTCATTTAATTTAAATCCAATCATAGCACTTATGATGGGAATGATATCCGCAGTTTTTGGTGGGGTATTGCGCGATGTTTTAACGAATAAAATACCGCTAATTTTTGAAAAAGAAATATATGCTTCAGCTTGTTTGGTAGGTGGAATTTCCTATTTATTATTGACTTATTTTAACATGACTGAAAATGTTATATTTGTTTTTTCAGCCTCTATAATTGTGATTATTAGAGTGATTGCTGTGAAATTTGAGTTGCAACTCCCTAAAATTAAAGATGATTTATTTAATAAAAACTAAGATATGACACCATTAGAATTTACAAATATTCAAGAGTTTAGATCAATGCTTGGTAAACAATTACCATTTGGAGAATGGTATGCGATTACTCAGGATATGATCAACGATTTTGCTAATGCGACACTAGATAAACAATGGATTCATGTAGATGTAAAGAGAGCAGAGAAGGAGAGTCCCTTTAATAGTACTATTGCTCACGGTTTTATGTCTGTATCAATGATTTCTAAGTTATTAGAAGCAACTTTTTTAATAAAAAGTTTGACCATGGGTTTAAACTACGGATTGAATAAGGTTCGTTTTCCTAATCCGGTTCCTGTAAATAGTGCGTTAAGAATGATTGCAGTTGTTAAAGAGATAGATGATATTTCAAACAAGGGAGTGAAAGTTACCTTTTCTTGTGTTATTGAAATTAAAGGACAAGAGAAACCTGCGTGTGTAGCAGAATTTATTGCTGCTTTCTTTGAATAAAAATAAGCAAAAATGAAAAGTATATGAAACTTTTATTACTTTTTTAAATCTACACTATTTCAATGAAGTATAATTCCTGAATAAATACTATCTTTGCCTTATAAGACAGAATACACTCTAGTCATTGTTCTAGTTATCCCTAGTTTGATTTTTAATTTTTAGTTAGGTATTTATCTTATCAGAAACAATAACTTTAAAACTCTTTATTTTTAATGGCCAAATCGCAACAAACATTTAGTAAAAGTGAAAAAGAAAAAAAACGTTTAAAAAAACGTTTGGATAAACAGAAAAAAATGGAGGCTAGAAAGGCCGAAAAAGATGAGAATGGATCAGCGGGTATTCAGTTTGCCTATGTTGATCATAATGGAAATTTGACAGATACTCCTCCAGATCCAGATTTAAAAGTAGAATATGAATTAGAAGACATTCAGATTTCAGTTACTAAAAAAGAAGACTTACCGGAAGAAGATCCTGTTAGAAAAGGAAAGGTTTCATTCTTTGATACCTCGAAAGGTTTTGGTTTTATAATAGATACTGAAAATAATGAAAAGTATTTTACGCATGTTAGTGGTTTAATTGATGAAATTGCTGAAAATGATAAAGTTTCTTTTGAATTAGAAAGAGGAATGCGTGGAATGAACGCTGTAAAAGTTAAGAAAATATAATAGGCAATTACCTGCCAAAAAAAATCCTTCAAATTGAAGGATTTTTTTTAATCCAATTTCTAATTTAACTTTTGTTTTTGTTAATTTTTTTAAACAACTATTTTTTTAAGTTTAAAATAATCATACCAATCCTATTTTATGAAATTAAAAGAACAATTAAATCTATTAATTTTTTTTATTATAACTCAGTTTACAACTGCTCAATTAACTGGAAAAATTATAGCCAATGAAGATAATTATCCTCTAGAATACGCTACTGTAGCTTTATATCAATCAAATAACAAAAAGCTAATAACAGGAGTCGTTACAGGTAAAGATGGTCGTTTTTTAATTTCTAATATAAAACCAGGAACCTATTATTTAGAAGCTTCGTTTATAGGATATCAAATTAAGAAAATTGAATTGATTGTCGTTAATAAAAAACAGGAGAAAAAGGATTTAGGAATTTTAAAATTAGCTTTGGGTGCTGGAAATAACTTAAATGAAGTAATTCTGAAAACGGAAAAACAAACTGTTTTACATAAAATTGATAGACAAATTTTTGATGTCAAAAAATATCAAAGTTCGGTTGGGGGTAATGCAGTTGATGTTGTAAAGAATTTACCTTCAGTATCGATTGATGGTATGGGAGAGATTAGTATAAGAGGGAGTAAGGGGTTTACTATTTTAATTAATGGTAAGCCAACGCAAGGAGATGCGAGTGCAGTTTTAGCACAATTGCCAGCGAATGCTTTAGAAAGTGTTGAGTTAATTACTGCACCCTCCGCTAAATACGATCCTGAAGGAAAAGCAGGGATTCTGAACATCATTACAAGAAAAGGAGCTATTAATGGAACTTTTGTACAAGTCAATATTCGTGGAGGATTTCCTTCTATAGAAAATTATGAGACTAAAGTAGCTGCAAAAAGGCATGGTATTGATGCAACTTTTAATAAAAGAACAGAGAATTGGAACATCTCTTTAGGAGCTAGTTATCAAAGAAATGATAAGTCAGGTAGAAGAGAGGGAGCTATGTTTATTGTAAACTCATCAGAAAATAAAACAACTTTTTTACCTTCAGATGGTGAGCGTAGTTTTGATGAAGTTACCTATAACGGAAGGTTTAATATCGAATATACTCCAAATGAATCTGATACGTATTCTTTGGGCTTTTTTGCAGGACAGAGAACAAAAGAAAGATTGGCAGATATTGTGTACTATGACAATCATTCAATTTCTCCAATAGGATCGAACAATCGTCAATATACATTTGAGTATTACAATCATAATTTAAGAATTAGAAAAGGAGATTTTGCCTTGGGTAGTTTTGATTATTCGCATCAATTTGAGAATACATCAAAAATTTCTGCATCAATATTATATGAATATACGTTTTTAGGAGGTCCTACAGAAAATGACAATGTTGGTTTTCCAGACAATTCTATTATTTATCAAAAAGAATACAATACCAATGACAATCCTTTATATGGAAAACGTTTTAATTTAGATTATCTATGGAAACCCTTTTCTTTTGGAACCCTAGAAATGGGGTATCAATATCGTGATTTAGATCATACAGGAAAATTTGTTTATGAGAGAGATGGGATTGAAGTTCCTCAGTTTTCTAGTGATGTAAGTTTAAAAAGAAGTATTCATTCTGGATATGCACAAGTTTCAGGTTTAAAAAATAAATGGAATTATACTGCTGGGGTTCGCTTAGAATCTATGGATAGAGAGTATAAGGAAGTTCTAAAAAGTGACATTAATGAAAATGTGTATGAGTATGATTTTATAAAATTATTTCCTTCTGCATCTTTACAATATAAAATTAACAGCAAGACAAATATTAAAACAGCGTACAGTAAAAGAATTGAAAGAACAACGACTTTCAAAATGAATAGTTTTGCAGAACGTGAACACTCTGAGGTTTTTGAACAAGGAGATAATACTTTATTACCAGAATTTATTGACTTAGTTGAATTGGGAATTACTAAGAAATTAAAAAGAGGCAATTCTATCTATGCAACCGCATATTTTAGACATGTAGAAAATGTTATTAATCGTGTAAATACATTGGCTTATGAAGCTAATGGTGCAGTAATTGATAGTATCATTAATAGAGTTTATTCAAATGTTGGTAAGAGCAATTCAATTGGTTTAGAAATTGGAGCAACTTTAAAGCCTTCAGAAAAGTGGACCAATTTTATTGGTATAAATATTTATAATTATGCAATTGATGGTCTTCTAAATTTTAGACACAGAGATGGGGTTGAAAGAAATTATGATATAGATTCAAAATCAACTATCTACTCCTTTAATTTAAATTCTACCTATCGCTTTGCAAGAAATACTTCATTGCAATTTACTTTTAATTATTTGTCTGATAGGAATACAGCTATGGGCGAAGATTCTCGTTTTTACTCTCCAAACTTAACATTTAGAAAGAAATTTTTGGATGACAGGCTTATAGCAACTCTTCAATGGCAAAATATTGATATGGGGATGTTTAAAACTAATGAGCAACGAATTACTACTTCTAGACCAAATCAATTTTATACTTCTACAAACTACGTGTATGAAGTAGACATGCTTTCGTTAAACCTCTCTTACAGTTTCAATGCAGCTAAAGACAAATCAAAATTTATTGATAGTGAGTTTGGGAAGCGAGAGTTTTAAGTTTGTTTTTAAAGCGCAACTATGATTATTTGAAAAGAATTTTTGAATGCTTTTCAGAACTTTCTATTAGAGAATTTAGAGTTTTAATTTTTTAAATATTATAAAATTCCATACTACTTATAATAAGTTCATTAGAAACTTTACAATCGAGTTGATAATCTTCGTAATCATTCAGTAACACAAAGTTTACTTGACCGTTTACATTTTTCTTATCGTGTTTTAACAACTCCATAATGCCAGGAAAATCTTCTTTTGAAAGATGTACTTTATCGTAAATTGATAAAATGACTTTTTTTACTTCGTTAACTTTTTCAAAAGAAAATCCTAGTAACTTACAAGATAGGTAGCTTTCGCAAACCATCCCAATAGCTATTGCTTCTCCATGCGTGAGGTTGTTTTTATCTTCAGATTCTAAGTAAAAAGACTCAATTGCATGCCCTAAGGTGTGACCAAAATTTAAAATTTTACGTATGTTTTGTTCTTTTGGATCTTGTTGAACAACTTTGTTTTTTATGTCAATAGATTTAAATATTAAATCATTGATATTGTGGTTTTTATCTTGTTTTATCTTATTGAATAGTTTAATGTCATAAGTGAGTCCATATTTAATGATTTCTGCAATTCCAGATTTAATTTCTCTCTCTGTAACTGTTGTTAA
>Ga0209715_1003520_pt1 | contig 11162 bp, 10 predicted proteins | sample COGITO_mtgs_1205_2_FD_184809 | JGI IMG/M metagenome (GOLD analysis project Ga0209715, IMG submission 184809) | Pelagic marine microbial communities from North Sea - COGITO_mtgs_120503 (SPAdes) (version 2) | ecosystem: Environmental > Aquatic > Marine > Epipelagic ...
TATAATCTTTCTGTGACAAGTCAAACAAAGAGCTGTACCTGCCTCTTGTTGTTAAAAACAAAGAGTGATCTCTGTAAGAGTATTTTGCATCTACGTATTTTCTGAAACATTCTTGATCCTTATCATCATCATGATGAACAAAATCACCTTGCCAACCCGTGTGGCACTTGATACCAAAATGATTGTTTGCCCTCACACTTAAAGTGCCTTGCCCCGCGCCACTCTCTAAAATACCTTGCGCTAAGGTAATACTGGCAGGAATACCATATTGCTTCATCTCCTGCATTGCTATTTCACTAAACTGAACTATATACTCTTCAACAACATTGGTGTACTTTTTTTTAGCCACAGGCGCGGTTGCCTGTTTTTTCGCAGCTCCTTGTTGGGCTCCAGACATACTACTTTGAGAAGCTGTATTAATAGGAGTTGCGATTATGGTATTTTTTTTTGCCCTACAGCTAGATAGCAAAACAAGACAAATAACACATAGTGTTGTGATTTTGTGGTACATATTATACATTAATTTGAGGTAAATTCTTTTTTTCTAGTTTTAGGTTCATGCCAGCTACACCTTGCATTCCGCCGGTATGGAGTGCTAAAATACGGCTATTTTTTTTGAAATAATCTTTTTTAATAAGATCAAAAACACCGTACAATAATTTGCCTGTATATACTGGATCTAGACCAATACCATGGGTTTGTTTAAAGGTGTTTATAAACTCAATTAATGTTGTATCCACCTTGGCGTACCCACCAAAACAATACGCGTCTTTAATGCTATAGTTTGTATTGGAAGTGTATTTTGAAACTACCTGGTCTTGAAATGTTCCTTTGAGCGCAGAAAACCCAATGGCCTTTTGATGCTCCTTTAATGAAGACACAACGCCCGCCAATGTGCCCCCCGTACCCGTACAAAGACAGATATAATCATACTGAGCGTCCTGGGGTGTTAGAATTTCTGCACATCCTTTTATAGCCAAGTCATTGGTACCACCCTCTGGTACCGTATAAAAATCACCATAGCTATCGTGCAGGGTTTTTAAAAATGCTGGAGTATCTTTCAAAGCGTATTGCGCTCTAGAGACAAATACAAGTTGCATTCCTTGCTGGTGTGCAAAGCGTAATGTTGGATTTTGCTTGTAGACATCTGCCAGCTCCTCACCTCTTATAATACCAATGGTTTTAAGATTGTTTAATTTTCCTGCAGCCGCCACCGCAGCGATATGATTTGAGTATGCACCTCCAAAGGTTAGCATGCATTTTTGAGATCTCTCCAACACATGGGCAATGGTGTACTTTAATTTCCTAAACTTGTTACCAGATATAGTAGGATGTAAAAGATCTTCTCTTTTTATAGCTAAGCTAACATCACCACCAAGAGAAGAAACATCTATTTTTTGATTCATTTTTAAAATATGTTAGCCTTTTTAAAGAAAAAAATACTCTGCAAATTTACAAAACATGGGAGTATCTATTTTATTTTTAACATCCAAAGCAACAAATTTTATTGCAAAAGAAAATCTAGCTACTTATACTACCAACTTTGCGTATTTTTGTTAGGTGTTATTTCCGAAGAAAAAAATAGAACTAGAAGAAGGAGACTTCTACCTCACGCCAGAGGGCTATAAATGCTTTACAGAACAATACCACCTTAAAAGGACATATTGCTGTGAGAGTGGCTGCCGTCATTGCCCCTATGGTTTTAACAAAAAAACAAACACACAATAATAGATAGCCTTAATTTTCTATCTATAGATGAAAACTATCAAAAACAGTACCATGACTTTTAAAGAAGAAATACTAGCTGGAATACCAAATGAACTGCCTCAAACAAAAACGTATGACCCCCAGGTAAACCATGCCCCAAAAAGAAAACAAATACTTTCTCCAGAAGAAGAAATACTAGCATATCGCAACGCACTACGTTACTTTGATCCCAAACATCACGCCACGCTCCTACCAGAGTTTAAGCATGAATTGGAAACCTATGGGCGTATTTACATGCACCGCTTTAGACCCGATTATAAAATATACGCAAGGCCAATACAAGAGTATCCAGGCGAGTCTACCCAAGCAAAAGCAATCATGCTCATGATACAAAACAATCTAGATCATGCTGTGGCCCAACACCCTGATGAGTTAATTACCTATGGTGGTAATGGAGGGGTGTTCTCAAACTGGGCACAGTACCGTTTGGTGATGCAGTATCTAGCCCAAATGACAGACCAGCAAACTTTGGCAATCTACTCTGGGCACCCTATGGGTTTATTTCCTTCTCATAAAGACGCCCCTAGAGTGGTTGTGACCAACGGGATGATGATACCCAATTACTCTAAGGCCGATGACTGGGAAAAATTTAACGCACTTGGTGTTACCCAATATGGCCAAATGACAGCCGGCAGCTATATGTATATTGGCCCCCAAGGTATTGTTCACGGCACAACAATTACAGTGCTAAACGGTTTTAGAAAAATTAAAAAATCTCCAAAAGGAGGGTTATTTGTAACCTCTGGACTAGGAGGCATGAGTGGCGCCCAACCAAAGGCAGGAAACATAGCAGGATGTGTTACCGTTTGCGGAGAGATAAATAAAAAAGCAACAAAAACAAGGCATGAGCAAGGATGGGTAGATGAAGTAATTAGTGATCTTGACCAACTTGGCAAAAGAGTGAAAGAAGCCTTGGCAGCAAAACAAGCAGTATCTATTGCTTGGGATGGAAACATTGTTGATGTCTGGGAACATTTTGACAAAGAAAACATCCATATAGATTTAGGGAGTGATCAAACCTCTTTGCACAACCCTTGGGCTGGAGGGTATTACCCTATGGGGTTATCCTACGAGCAATCAAACGAGATGATGGCCAATGACCCTGCACTTTTTAAAGAAAAAATACAAGAAACTCTTAAGCGTCATGTAGCGGCAATAAATAAACATACCGCAAAAGGAACCTACTTTTTTGACTACGGAAATGCCTTTTTACTTGAGGCCTCTAGAGCAGGTGCAAACATCATGGCAGAAAACAACATAGATTTTAAATACTCAAGTTATGTCCAAGACATCATGGGGCCTATGTGTTTTGATTATGGATTTGGCCCTTTTAGGTGGGTTTGCGGCTCTGGAAATCCAGAAGATTTGGCCAAAACAGATGCTATTGCCTGTCAAGTACTAGAAGAAATCATGAAAGATGCTCCAACCCAGGTGCAACAGCAAATGGCAGATAACATACAATGGATTAAAGGCGCACAACAAAACAAACTGGTAGTAGGCTCTCAGGCAAGAATTTTATATGCAGACTCAGAAGGAAGAATGAAAATAGCCAGTGCTTTTAATAAAGCAATTAAAGAGGGCCATCTTGATACAATTATCCTAGGGCGTGACCATCATGATGTAAGTGGTACAGACTCTCCCTACCGTGAAACAAGCAATATTTATGATGGAAGCCGCTTCACAGCAGATATGGCAATACAAAATGTTATTGGAGACAGCTTTAGAGGTGCAACCTGGGTAAGTATACACAATGGCGGTGGCGTTGGCTGGGGTGAAGTAATCAATGGCGGTTTCGGTATGGTTCTTGATGGTAGCAATGATGCACAAAGACGACTAGAAAGCATGCTCTTTTGGGATGTTAACAATGGTATTGCAAGACGTAGTTGGGCAAGGAACAAGGAAGCTGTATTTGCTATTAAAAGAGAAATGAAACGAAACCCAAATCTCAAAGTAACACTTCCAAATTTTGTAGATGATTCACTTTTAAATTAAAAACATTATGAACTTATTAAAACTCTTTTCTGTTATTGCTTTACTTCTTTTAACCTCTTGTAACATCGTTCGTGTGGTGAGTGATTATGATAAAGAAACCAACTTTGATAACTACACTACATTCGCTTTTTTTAAACCAGGGATAGACAAGGCCAAAATTAGCGATCTGGACAAAAAGAGAATATTGCGCGCCATACAAGATAATTTAATGGCAAAAGGCATGAATAAAAATAGCAGCCCAGATATTTTGGTTAGTATTTTTACCAAAGAAAGCCAACGTGTAGATATCTATCAAAACAACTTTGGTGGCGCCTGGGGTTGGAACCCATATTGGGGAGGTAACTTTAACAACAATAGAATGATCTCTTCAAACACGGAAGGTAGCCTCTTTATAGACCTTATTGATGCCAAAACCAAAGAATTAATCTGGCAAGGTGTTAGCCATAGTGGTATATATAACGGTAATGATATAGAAAAACGTGAAGAGAAAATACGTCTTATTGTTTCAAAAATACTAGCGCAATACCCACCTAATGTAAACAATAAATAAGCACTAGATTAACTCTTTTGAATTCGCTTTTTAAATTTTTTTTAAACCTATTTCCAAGAACATTACTTATTAAAATAAGTTATTTGGTGAGACCCTTTGTTGCTTTTTTTTTAAGAGGAAGCACATACACAGATCCCATAGACGGAAAATCATACCGAAGGTTTCTTCCTTATGGATACGCCAAGGTTAGAGAAAATGTGCTAGCACCTGGCACTCTATCTCTAGAAAGACATCGTCTCTTTTGGCTGTATTTAAAAAATGAAACTACTTTTTTCTCTGCCCCTTTGAGAGTATTACACTTTGCCCCAGAACAAGCATTTGTGCAGAAATTTAAAAAACAAAAAAACCTTACCTACACCACCACAGACCTCAACTCTCCTATTGCAGATGTGAAAGCAGATATTTGCGACTTGCCCTTTAAGGATAATAGTTTTGATTTTATTATTTGCAATCACGTTTTAGAGCATATCCCAGATGACACCAAAGCCATGCAAGAATTATATCGTGTGTTGGCTCCTTCAGGAACTGCTATTGTGCAAGTTCCTTACGATGCAAAACGAGAGATCACCTTTGAAGACAATACCATCACAGACCAACGTGAACGTACCCGTATTTTTGGACAGTATGACCACCTAAGGGTCTATGGAATGGATTATTTTAAAAAGCTCTCAAGTATCGGCTTTGATGTTAACGCCTTAGATTACACCAGTGGCATCAGTATTGATGATATAGAGCGTTACAGGCTCTGCAAAGGAGAACTACTGCCTGTCTGTAAAAAATAAAAGGTTATTTTAAAATTAGATCTTCAAAGCCTTTGGTGCTATAACTTTGAGAAGCTTGATTTGCATCCACATAGGTTACATACCCATCTACATCTTTTAAGGTTTCAAGCATTGCTTTTGCTTTTTCAAAACCCATGGCCATACAAGCAGTAGCATAGGCATCTGCCAGGGCGCAGGTAGGAGCAATTATAGTTGCACTTGTAACATTATTTTGCTCTGCAAGGCCTGTTAAGGGGTTTATAGTATGAACATACTTTTTACCTGTAGTATCATCAATGCGGTATTTTCTGTAATTTCCAGAACCTGCTAATCCACGATCTTGAAGGGTGAAATAAACCACAGCTTTTCTATTTTCAACCTGGGAGACAATAGCCTCCACCGCGCTAGTCCAGGGTCTGTTTTTTGAAATGTTTTTCCCTTTGGCCAATACCTCACCTCCTAGCTCAATGATATAATCTGTAATATTATTACTGTTTAGCATATTGCCCAAGCAGTCAATACCATAGCCTTTTGCTACCGCATTAAAGTCTAGATAGATATTTGGGTTGTCTTTATGCACAGTGCCATCTTTTTTAATAGCAACTTTATTAAAACCTACCAAAGCGCTAACACTATCTAGTACCTTGGCGTTAATAGTTTCAAGATAAGGGGTATCTCCAAAGCCGTATAAATTTCTCAAACTACCAACTGTAGGGTCAAAATACCCTAAAGAATTTTTATGTACTATTTCAGATATTTGCCACACGTCTTTAAACAGAGCATCTACTACAATAGTACTATCTCCCCTATTAATTTTTGAAATATCACTTTGGTAGATATAGGTACTCATAGACTTATTGACCCTATAAAGCACAGAGTCTATTTGCTTTTGAGCTTCAAAGTTTGAAGTGGTAAAATACTGTATGATATAGGTGGTACCAAAGGCATTTCCTTGCAGTACTTTTTTCTCTAAAGAGTGCTCATTTTTACAGCCAGCAAAAATGATAAATACTAAAAAAGCTACGATTTGTTTCATGTGATTTCTTGTAAGCCTTTATAAACCATTGTATACTCTTGATCTTTTAACACCGGTTTTGCGTAATCTTTGCCATTACCAAGACCCACTCCAGCATAATATGTTTTAGCCTCAAAACCATTGGCATGCTCTTTTATGGTTTGCATAAATACAGGATCATACTCGTTGGCATCATCAGGGTGGTGAGACACACGTACAATCACAAAATGCAAGTCTTTATTTTTTAAACCTACAAACTGAGGATCTTTACCAATTTTACTGTTAACACCCAAAAACTCAAAGCCCTGAGACTTCATGTCTTCCCCAACTATGTTCATGGCAAGGTTGTGCAATTCTTGTTTTGTAAGTGGTAGAGACATTAGGTTTTGATGTAATTAGTTTATCATTACAAAAATACGCTAATGAGATTAAAAAAACCGCTATAAAGGTTATTGATAGCGGTTTTATTTTGTTTTATAGTATTGAAAAGATTACCCTCCAAAATCATCAAAGCGGATATGCTCATCGGGAATCCCGTAGTCTTCTCCCATTTTTTGAACCGCTTGGTTCATCAGTGGTGGACCACAGAAATACAATTCAATATCTTCTGGAGATTCATGAAGGTCTAGATAGTTATCTATCACTACTTGATGTATAAACCCAACAAAACCGTCACCTTCACCATCTATACCGTCTTTTACTTTCCAGTTATCTTCTTCCATTGGTTCAGAAAGTGCTAGGTAGAATTTAAAGTTTGGAAAATCATTTGCTAGTTGCTGAAAATGATCTAGGTAAAATAATTCTCTCTTAGAACGACCCCCGTACCAATAGGTAACTGTTCTTCCAGTTTTTAAGGTTCTGAATAAGTGATATAAGTGAGATCTCATAGGTGCCATTCCAGCTCCACCACCAATGTATAACATTTCTGACTCTGATGGGTTTATAAAGAACTCACCGTAAGGCCCAGAGATAACACATTTATCTCCTTTTTTAAGATTGAAAATATAAGAAGATGCAATACCAGGGTTCACATCCATCCATTGATTTTTAGCTCTATCCCATGGCGGGGAAGCAATACGAACGTTCAGCATAATCTCACGTCCTTCTGCAGGATAGGAGGCCATTGAGTAGGCTCTCTCGACTACTTCTTTGTTTTTCATTACAAGTGGCCATAAACCAAACTTATCCCATTCTGCTTGAAATTTATCTGGGGTGTCATGCTCCTGGGGATGAGCAGTAATATCCATATCTGCGAATTTTACTTCACACTGAGGAATTTCGATTTGAATATATCCACCTGCTTTGTAGTTCATGTCTTGAGGTATCTCAACTACAAATTCTTTAATAAAAGAAGCTACATTATAATTACGCACTACCACCGCATCCCATTTCTTTATCCCAAAAACTTCTTCTGGAATGGTGATATTCATGTTCTGTTTTACCTTTACCTGGCAAGACAAACGTGCGCCGTCTTTGAGTTCTTTCCTGCTAAAATGAGGTGTCTCTGTAGGCAATGCTTCTCCACCACCCTCAAGTACGTGACACTCACATTGTATACAAGTTCCACCACCACCACAAGCAGATGGTAAGAAAATTTTATTGTCTCCTAAAGTGGTTAATAGGGTACTACCACTAGCAACCTCAATTTTCTTTTCACCATTAATGGTAATAGTTACGGGTCCTGAAGGAGATAATTTTTGTTTTGTAAAAAGTAATAAAGTAACCAATAAAAGTGTCAACACCAAAAAAGCGATGACTGTTGCCGCGATAACTCCTGTAATACTTGCTGCTAAAAACATATACTTAATTTTTTATTCTGAAACTACCAATGGGGTCGTCTCTATTTTTTTTTCTATGGCTGGTTGTATGGTTGTTTGCGATGTTTGTGCTTGAGGGGCTGGCGGAGCATCTTCTCCTCCGGTCAACATTCCTCCAAAACTCATAAAGCCAATGGCCATAAGTCCTGTAATGATAAAGGTAATACCAAGTCCTCGAAGAGGTGCTGGCACATTACTATATCTTATTTTTTCTCTAATGGCAGCTATAGCTACAATGGCTAAAAACCATCCAATACCAGAGCTAAACCCATAATTTAAAGCCAAAGCAGCAGTTTCAATTTCTCTTGATTGCATAAACAATGAACCTCCTAAAATGGCACAGTTCACAGCAATTAAGGGTAAGAAAATACCCAGTGAATTATACAATGATGGTGAGAATTTTTCAACAATAATCTCTACCAATTGCACCATAGTGGCAATGGTGGCAATAAATAAAATAAAGGATAAGAAACTTAAATCATAGTCTGCATAGGCGCTAAGTTCTGGAGTTTCACGATTTCCGTCTAACCAAGCCAAAGCTCCCGGCTGCAATATGTACTGATCTAAAAACCAGTTTAGAGGAACCGTTACTGTTAATACAAAAATAACAGCTGCCCCAAGACCTACTGCGGTACTTACCTTTTTAGATACTGCAAGGTAAGAACACATACCCAAAAAGTATGCAAATACCATGTTGTCTACAAAGATTGATTTGAAAAATAATTCTATATGCTCTAACATATGTTCTAAAATTTTATTTTTTACTATTACTAGTTTTCTTCTATTAATGCGCTGTTTCTACTGCGTTGTACCCAGATAATAATACCAACAACAATCAGTGCCATTGGAGGGAGTACCATAAAACCATTGTTTTCATAACCAATAGCATACAAACCGGTTTTCTCTACAGAGTCACCAAGCACCTTAAAACCAAACAAAGTTCCAGATCCTAATAATTCTCTAAAGAAACCTACAATTATAAGTATTACTCCATACCCTAAAGCGTTACCAACACCATCAAGAAAAGCTTTCCAAGGTCCATTACCCAAAGCAAAGGCCTCGAAACGTCCCATAATGATACAATTGGTAATAATTAAACCAATAAACACAGATAGCTCCTTACTTAGCTCATAGGCAAAAGCTTTTAATACCTGATCTACTATAATTACAAGTGTAGCAACAACAATTAGCTGCACAATAATTCTAATTTTTGAGGGTATGATATTTCGCATAAGTGAAATAACAACATTCCCCAAACCAAGAACAAATATCACAGAAACCGCCATTACTATAGATGGCTTTAATTGCGCTGTAATAGCCAGCGCAGAACAAATACCTAAAACTTGTATGGTAATTGGGTTATCATCTGCCAATGGGTCTAAGATTAACCGCGTGTCTTTTTTTGAAAGTAATCCCATCTTGTTAGTTGTTTAAAGTTTTAAAGTAAGGCACATACATAGCAATGTCTTTTTTCAACATTGCAGAGACACCATCTCCTGTAATGGTTGCTCCTGCAAGAGCATCTACCTCATAATCGTCTTTGATCAAGTTCTTTGGATCGTTGTTTCCTTTGGCAACTTTAATACCTTTATAGGTGCTACCTTCCAACAGTTTTTCTCCAATGAAATCATCCATAAAATAGCGTTGTTTGATTTCTGCGCCCAAACCTGGTGTTTCTCCCTTATGGTCAAAATACACACCTTGTACCGTCATGGTTTTATCTACAGCTACAAAACCCCAAATTGCATCCCAAAGCCCTTTTCCTCTTACAGGCATGATGTATAATTTCTCACCGTCTTTTTCGCCGATAAACAATGGAAGCTTTCTTTGATATCCTGCTTTTTTGGCTTTTGCACCTTCTTTTTTAACATCAATTAAATAGGCCTTATCATTTTGTGAGGCAGTAGGCCCTTCAATAATAAGCTGCTCTTTGATATAGGTCTTAAAGGCATCGGCAACTCTATCTGTAGTTATAAAAGCTACATCACCTGTTCCTTGGTTATCATTTACACCCATAGCATACAGGATGTTTTGTTGCTTTTCAAACTTTTCGTTTGCCTTAATCATAGGCTTCAATCCGCTTGAAAATCCTGCCAATAGTGTACCAACAACTAGTACCATAATAACGGCAAAGATCATTGTGTAACTGTTTTTATCTTTATTAACTGCCATAATTAAGCTGTTTTAAGTTTTAAACGTTTTGCTCTTTTTTTGATATTTCCTTCCAATACATAGTGATCTATGGTTGGCGCAAATACATTCATTAGTAGAATTGCCAAGAATACTCCCTCTGGGTAGGCTGGGTTAAACACACGTATCATAATAGATATAAAACCTATTAAAAACCCGTATATCCACTTTCCTTTATTTGTTTGAGATGCCGTAACAGGATCTGTTGCCATGTACACTGCACCAAATAAAATACTACCAATAAACAGGTGTTGCCAGAAAACAACATTCATAAGGCCAAAGAATTTAGAACTCTCTGTTACCCAACCGGCATTTACAACACCATTAAAGATAAGCCCCATTGATAATGCTCCCACAAGAGTGCTTAGTATAATTCTCCAACTTCCTATTTTAGAAAGAATTAAAATTAATGCTCCAACTATAATGAGAAGCTTTGAGGTTTCACCCACAGATCCAGGAATAAATCCTAAAAACTGATCCATCATACTCCAATCTCCAAACCCATTGTTTTGGGCCAGTGATCCTAAAATGGTTTCTCCAGAAATAGCATCAGGCTGCCCAACAGTATCTACTGCGCCAGTAACCCAAACTTTATCTCCAGACATCCATGTTGGATATGCAAAGAATAAAAAGGCTCTTATAGTTAAGGCTGGATTTAAAATATTCATTCCAGTACCTCCAAATACTTCTTTTCCTATCACTACACCAAAAATCACTGCAATAGATAGCATCCACAGCGGAATATCTACAGGAACAATTAATGGCACCAACATACCCGTTACCAGGTATCCTTCTTCTACCTCATGGCCTTTGATAACTGCAAAAATAAATTCCACAATAAGCCCAACCCCGTATGACACTACAACAAGTGGCAAGACTTTCCAGGCTCCAATAGTGAAGTTTGAGAAGTTCCAAAACTCTGTACTTAAAAAGCTTAGTGCTTTTGTTACATCTCCAGTTTGAACATTGTATTGATACCCTGCATTAAATATTCCAAACAATAAACAAGGCACAAGTGACATGATAACCATGTTCATGGTACGTTTTAAATCATCTGCTGCCTTAATGTG
>Ga0209715_1003544_pt1 | contig 11118 bp, 8 predicted proteins | sample COGITO_mtgs_1205_2_FD_184809 | JGI IMG/M metagenome (GOLD analysis project Ga0209715, IMG submission 184809) | Pelagic marine microbial communities from North Sea - COGITO_mtgs_120503 (SPAdes) (version 2) | ecosystem: Environmental > Aquatic > Marine > Epipelagic ...
AACTTTTTTTGATAATATAATTCATTGAAACAAAAAATAAATGAACTGTTTCAGACAGATCAGAAAGGTACAAAACTTTAACAGAGTGTTAAAATTCATTCGTGTTTTAACACTTATATTTGTTCAGCTTTTCAAAACGTAATTTATGTCTCGTTGGATATTCACTTTTTTCATTTTAATTGTTTTAATAATAGCTTTAGAAATATATACATTTCAGGCTTTTAAGACAATTTCTAAAAGTAAACTGGTCCGTTTTTCTTTTTTAGCGATTAGTATTGCAGTGTATGTTTACTTTTTTTTCATTACTTTTTCTTACAATAGAAGTGAAGGACAAACACCCCAATTTCAAATGGCAATAGGTATGTTGCTAACAGTTTCTATTCCTAAGTTAGTCATTATTTTACTCCTTTTTGGCGAAGATATTTACAGGTTAATTCTAAAACTGATTTCTACTTTTTCTATGGGAGAAATAAAGCCTTTAGCTACCCGAAGAAAATTTATTTCACAATTAGCTATTGCTATAGCCGCAATTCCATTCGCTTCTTTTATCTACGGAATCATTCAAGGAAAGTACAACTACAAAGTAATAAAGTATCGTTTATCATTTGATGATTTACCAGAAGCTTTTGATGGATATACAATTACACAGATTTCTGATATTCATTCAGGAAGTTTTACAAACAAAGAAAAAATACAATATGGAGTTGATTTAATTAACGATCAAAAATCGGACCTCCTACTTTTTACAGGAGATATTGTTAATAATAAGGCTGATGAAATGGATGAATGGATCACTGTTTTTGACAAGCTGGAAGCAAAAGAAGGAAAGTTTTCGATTCTTGGAAATCATGATTATGGTGATTATATGGATTGGAAAGAACCTGAAGATAAAGTTCATAATTTTGAAGAGGTGAAAAATATTCATCAAAAAATAGGTTTTGATTTATTATTGGATGAACATCGATATTTAGAAAAAGACGGACAAAAGATCGCTCTCATAGGGGTAGAGAATTGGGGGAAAGGATTCAATCAATCTGGAGATTTAAAAAAAGCATCAAAAGAAGTACAGCAAGAAGATTTTAAAATTTTAATGTCGCATGACCCAAGTCATTGGGAATACAAAGTTAAAAAAGATGATTTTAATTATCAATTAACCCTGAGTGGACATACTCATGGTTTACAAGTGGGAATAGAAATTCCTGGTTGGTTTAAATGGAGCCCATCTAAGTATGTTTACAAGCAATGGGCTGGTTTGTATAAAGAGTTTGGAAGATATATAAATGTAAATCGTGGTTTTGGCTACCATGCTTTTCCGGGGCGAGTTGGAATTTGGCCTGAAATAACAGTGATTGAATTGAAAAAATCCTGATAATCAGCACATTTAAATACTTTTAATTATATTTGTCCTTTAACAAATGATTAGTAATACGTTTTTACCCTTAAAAAACTCTATATTATGGCAAAATTTGGTGAATTAATTGGTGTAGTAAAGCCTGTTTTAATTGATTTTTATTCTGATTGGAATGATGCAGAAAACACAGAAGATACCCTCAGAGATGTTGCTGCCGCTTTGGGTGACAGAGCGAAAGTAATTAAAATTGATATAGAAAAAAATGAAACCTTAGCAGAAGCTCTTCGTGTAAAAGGGAATCCTACCTTTATGATTTATAAAAACGGAGAAATGAAATGGCGCCAAACAGGAGTTCAAGATGCCAATACATTAATTGGTTTGGTTCAACAATACGTTTGATCTAAGCACCCTTTTTTTACTTTCATTGTCTTATTATTAACTACTTAAACAGTTGTATGTTGTCTTAATTTTGATGTCAAAATAATCAATTGATTTTAGAAAAAGAGAATCCTTTATCGGAGAATATTTGTAAAACTTTTGGGAGTACATATTTAATTTTATCAGCAGCTTTAACACTGTCATGAAAAACAATAATACTTCCTTTTTTTGTGTTTTTTAAAACATTTTGCAAACACTTTTCTTTGCTAACAGAAGTATCAAAATCTCCTGATAAAACATCCCACATGATAATCTTACTCCCATTTTTGAGAAGCTGTTTGGCTTGAGAATTTTTAATTTTTCCATAAGGAGGTCTAAATAATTTTGTGTTACCAATTTTTTGATCTAATTCAGAAATGATATTCTCACACGTTAAAACATTTTTTAGGTATTCTTGGTTATCAGTTTTCCAACCATGTAAGTGATTTTGTGTATGATTTCCGATTGCATGCCCTTCGGAAATAATCTTACGAAAGATTTCAGATTGATTTATAATGTTTTTTCCAATACAAAAGAACGTTGCTTTCGCATTAAATTTTTTGAGTTCAGAGATTACAAATTCGGTGATTTCCGGGGTAGGTCCGTCATCGAAAGTGATGAAAATTTCATTCTTATTAGAAGACAAACGCCAGGTGTATTTTGAGAAAAATCTCATTATAAAACCAGGAGTTTTTGTAAAATAGCTTTTCATTTAAAACCTACTGTTCGTCCGGAATAAGATGGTCAAACATTTTTACGAGAGTCATAAATTCCTCTTTTAAAGCGTCTATATATTCTTTATCAACATCTGATGTTTCAGCCTGACTGATTAAATTCTTATACATATACAAGGTGGTATCAATCTCGTCAAAAATTAGTGCCGTATTGTCCATAGAAAAAGAGCTTAACCAAATCAATTTTTCTTTAAATATAGTTAAAAGGACGTTGGAGGTTTCTCTTGCTTTTTTAGAATCACCCAAGCGGTAATATGCTTCGGGATACCCTAGTGATAAACTATAATGATCAAAGTCTTTAATAGGCATTTTTTCTAGCGATAAATCCAAAATTTCTAACGCTTTTAAAAGATCACCTTTATTGCTGAAAGCTTCAGACAAACGAAATAAATTATTACGCATGGAAATAGAATTTCTTTTGGTTTGTTCGTCTAGATAAATTTCCCCATCATTGATGTTTCTCCAATCCCATTTTTGAATATTAGCATACATTTTATCGGTGTCAATACGTCCCATGTCAAACATGCTTTTCCCTTCAATTGGTGTTTTAATCGGAACTAATTTATAGGCCAAACCATCTAATTGCAAATAATCTTTTAACCAAATATATTCTTCGTCTGCATTTGCACCACCTGTAAAGTAAATAGGCCTTTCCCAGTTATTATTGGCTAGAATATCTAGCATTAGAATTCTGTTTTTTAATAGCGCTTTATCATCTATAGTGATGTCGATGAAGGGTACAATCTTATCTGCATCTTTTTGTGCGACAATTCCGTTTTCTAATACTTTTTGTTTGTTTACAGGAATTCGTATTCTATTGGTTGGATAAAATTTTTCTTTTGAATTGTTTTCTGTTTCAACGTAGGTAACATCACTATCAGAGGCAATCCAACGTAGGAGGTTTTTAATGGTCATTACAGAATCTTTAAAACGAGGATGTTCTAGAGAATAAGCAACATCTAAAGTTCCGTATTTATACTGATCGTGTTGTAATTGTGATGGAATAGGTGCCGCATCATAGGTGGCACGTTTCATTTGGTCTATATACCAATCCGTAGCAAAAAGAGAAGTATTTACTAATTTAACATCTGTTCTTATTCCTTCTACTTCTTGCATGTACCACAGCGGGAATGTGTCATTATCTCCAATGGTAAACATGATGGCATTTTCATCACAACTCTCTAGATAGGCTTGTGCATTTAAATGAGTTGTATATCGGTTTGAACGATCGTGATCATCCCAGTTTTGAGAGGCCATTAATGTAGGTACTGCTAAAAAAGCAATCATAGAGACTGCAATTGCAACTATTTTTTGATTCGCAAAATTTTTCAAGTATTCATAGAGCGCAAGAACTCCAAAGCCAATCCAAATAGCAAAAATATAAAAACTACCTACAACAGCATAATCTCGCTCTCTGGGTTCAAAAGGCTTGGGGTTGGTATAAAATATAATTGCAAACCCTGTAAAAGCGAAGAATAATAACAATGTAAAGAAGTTTTCTTTATCCCATTTTACCTGGTATAACAATCCAATGATCCCTAATATCAAGGGTAAAAAGTAGTACGTATTCCTTCCTTTGTTTTCCAGAACTTGTGAGGGAAGCTTTTTCTGAGAGCCAAGTCTTGCTTCGTCAATAGCATTAATTCCGCTGATCCAATTTCCATTAAAAATATCTAAATTCCCTTGAATATCATTTTGACGGCCTACAAAATTCCACATAAAGTAACGACCGTACATGTAGCCAAACTGAAAACTCATCATAAATTGTATGTTCTCCTTAAATGTTGGTCTTCGGGTGCTGTTTTGCGGAATTCCAGCAATAGATTTGTACATTTTTTCAGAAGCAGGATTTACCATCCTTGGAATAAACCCTTTGTGTTTATCAGACCAATTTGGGATCACATTTTTATAAGTATTTACAATTTCATATTTTCCGTTTCTCTTTTCATATTTGGGTTTGTCGTCTTTGTAAGGACGCTTTTCATCTTGCTGTCTTTTGTAGGAATTTGAATAGTAGGTATGATAAAAAACATTGGCATCTCCATATTGTTCGCGTTCGTAATACGCTAATAACTCTCGAGCACTTGAGGGATTATTTTCATTAATTGTTGTATTTGCGTTGGCTCTAATTGGGAGCATCATCCAAGAAGAAAAACCGATCATAATAAATAAAACGGAGAGGATCAATGTATTCATAAGGACCTTGTTTTTTTTATGAGTAAAATTGAGTCCAACACAGAATAAAGCAATTAAAAGAATTGCAGCTATAATACTTCCCGAATTGTAGGGCATTCCAATAGAATTGATAAAAAATAATTCTGAAACACTAAAAAACTTTAATGTAAAAGGGAATAAAAATTTAAAAACAAACATTAAAACTACGACAGAAACCACAGTGGCTACTGCGGTAGTTTTCGCATTGATATTCTTATATGTTTTGAAGAAATATAATAATACAATCGCAGGAATTACCAGTAGAGAAAGGATGTGAACACCAAATGATAAACCTACTACAAAACTTATTAAAATCAACCATTTGTGACCTCTTGGGGTATGTATTTCACTTTCCCATTTTAAACCTAGCCAGAATAACAATGCCATTAAAAAAGAGGACATGGCGTACACTTCACCTTCTACAGCACTGAACCAAAAACTATCAGAAAAGGTATATGCCAAAGAACCTACAATGCTACTTCCTAATATTGCAATGTATTTTCCTTCAGAAATACCCCCTCTTTTTAACGCTAATTTTTTTGTCAAATTAGTAAGGGTCCAGAACATACATAAAATGGTAAATGCACTTGCTAAGGCAGACATGAAATTAACCATTTTAGCAATTTCATTTACATTTGAGGTAAACATTGCAAAAAAAGCTCCCAACATTTGAAATAATGGTGCTCCTGGTGGGTGACCAACTTCAAGCTTTACAGAAGTGGAAATATATTCTCCACAATCCCAGGCACTTACAGTTGGTTCTAGTGTTAGAGAGTACGTTATTAAAGCAATGGCAAATACAATCCATCCTAAGATGATATTCCATTTTTTAAAATTTTCTGAAGTCATAGTTGTTCAATAATATTACAGCGAATTTACTAATAAATATGAATTAAAACAGTGGTAATTTAGATTTATCAAATAGAGATCCCTCATAAAAGTTTGTTAAAATCAAAATTTCATAAAAAATGTTTGTGAAATTAAAACTTTGGGTTAAATTTGCACCCTCATTAACAGATTGGCCTATGGTGTAATTGGTAACACACCGGTTTTTGGTACCGACATTCAAGGTTCGAGTCCTTGTAGGCCAACTAAAAAGTCCTAATAAATTTTTATTTATTAGGACTTTTACTTTTTCTAAATAGGATGTCTTTTTTTAATTCATTAAAAAATCTTTCAAGTCTTGATAGCTTGATGCTTTTGTAGCAATTTTTTTATGATTCATAATTCCTCTAATTTGTTCTGGTATTTCAACGCTGACAGGGAGTGTGTCTTCAACAACATCCAAAAATTTAACGGGATGTGCTGTTTCAAGAAAAACTCCAAATTCATTTTCTTTTAATCCGTATTTTTTCAAGCCTAAATATCCAACAGCCCCATGGGGGTCTGAAACATAACCAGAACTGGTGTGAATTTTTTTCATTGCGCTTCTAGTTTCATCATCAGTGAAACTATAGGAAGAAAACGCTCTTCTAAGAGCTTCAATGTCGTTGTTAAATAATTCTTGTATTCTAATAAAATTACTAGGGTTACCAACATCCATTGCGTTTGAAATCGTAGCTTTTGAGGGCTTGGGATTGTAAACACCGTTTACAAGGTAGTTGGGAACAGTATCATTTATGTTGGTGGAGGCTACAAAATGCTTGATTGGTAAACCTAATTTTTGCGCCATAATTCCTGCACAAATATTTCCAAAATTACCACTAGGGACTGAAAACACCAGTTCTTTTTGAGTTTTGTGGAGTGCTTTGTAGGCAAAGAAAAAGTAAAACATTTGTGGTAACCAACGTGCAACATTTATAGAGTTTGCTGAAGTGAGTGTTTTGGTAATTTCTTTGTCTAAAAAAGCTGTTTTCACCATTTCTTGACAGTCATCGAAAACACCATCTACTTCCAAAGCTTTGATGTTCTGACCTAAAGTAGTTAATTGTTTTTCTTGAATATCACTTACTTTTCCTGAAGGATATAAAATAACAACATTAACTCCTTTTGTTCCTAAAAAACCATTTGCAACAGCTCCTCCTGTATCTCCGGAAGTTGCCACCAATACGGTAACCTCATCGTCATTATCTTTGTTAAAATACTCCAAACACTGAGCCATAAATTTTGCTCCAACATCTTTAAATGCCATCGTTGGTCCGTGGAACAATTCCAGAGAAGCGATGTTGTCATCAACTTTTACTGTTGGGAAATCAAATGAAACTGTTTTTGCGATAATCTCTTTTAATTTCTCTTCAGGAATCTCATCACCTACAAATTGTTTGATTACTTCAAAAGCGATTTCATGATTTGTATACTCAGAAATATGATCAATAAAATGTTTGGAGAGTGGAGCAATATTTTCTGGAAAATAAAGACCTCTGTCTGGTGCAATCCCATTTACAACTGCATTCTTAAAAGTTGTTTTTGGAGAATTATGAAGTAAACTGTAATAGTTCATGTGTTTTTTTATTTAGGTGTCTCAGTAGACACTATTTTTATACCCTCTTGATTTATTTTAGAAATAAACAGATCAAAATCAATCCCTGTATCTCTATAACTTTCTTCAATGTTTTTATAAACAGCTTCAGCAACTGCATCCCCTTTACAAAGTGCAAAAATCGTTGGCCCAGATCCGCTAATTCCAGCTCCTAGTGCTCCAGCTTTTAAAGCACTGTCTTTTACGTTGTCAAAGAACGGAATTAATTTTTTTCTTGCTGGTTCTACAATAATATCTACCAAAGAATTACTAATAAGATGATAGTTGTTTGAATATAAACCGCTAATTAAGCCTCCTACATTTGCCCATTGCGTAACTGCATCTTTTAACTCAATTTTTTTAGGTAAAACAGCTCTAGCATCTTTTGTTTTTACCTCTATTTGTGGATGAATTGCAACAACTCTTAGAGCTGATGGAACCGGTAATTTTATAATTTCTAAAGGAGTGTAGCTTCTTACTAAGACAAACCCTCCATATATCGCAGCAGAAACATTGTCTGCAATGGGGGTTCCACAGGCAACCTCTTCTCCAAACATAGCAAACTTTGTAAGTTCTAACTCTGAGAACGGACATCCTAATAATTGATTTGCCCCAAAAGCTGCCCCAGCTGCACTTGCTGCAGAACTTCCTAGGCCACTTCCTGGGGCAAAACCCTTGTGAATTGTTATGGAAATACCAAAATTGGCATTCACATCAGTTAAAATTTTTTTCACAACGGCACTTGCCGCATTTTGATCAATGTCAAAGGTTAAATCGGCACCTGTAATAGCACTAATTTTAACGCCTTTTTCTACTGTTTTTGTGAAGGTCATTTCATCTCCAATTGCTTCAACAGCAAATCCTAAAGAGTCAAAGCCACAAGAAACATTGGCAACCGTTGCAGGAACAAATATTTTTAAATACTCCATAATTTATTGATTTGCAATTCTGATAACATCTGCAAAAATACCAGAAGCAGTAACCTCTGCACCAGCACCAGCACCTTTAATTAATAAGGGATTTTCAGGATATCTTTCCGTGAAAAATAAGACAATATTATCACTTCCTTCTAAATTATAAAAAGGATGGTCAGTAGCAATATGCTGTAAACCAACAGTGGCTTTTCCGTCTTTAAATTCTGCCACATATTTTAAACGACAGTCTTTGTCGTTTGCTTCGGCATAAATTTTTTGAAAATGATTTTCATGTTTGATTAATGAAGTATAAAAATCTTCATTATTTTTAGTTTCTAAGGTGTCTAGGGGTAAAAAAGCATTTTTAGAAATATCTTCTAATTCTAATTGATACCCACTTTCTCTGGCTAGAATTAAAATTTTTCTAGCAACATCTACTCCACTCAGATCAATTTTTGGATCAGGTTCAGTATATCCCTCTTGTTGTGCTTGTTCAACTACATTGTGAAAAGTTGAGTTTTCATTGAAATTATTAAATACAAAATTTAGACTTCCAGATAAAACGGCTTGGATCTTATGAATTTGGTCTCCTGAGTTAATTAAATTTTTAAGAGTATCTATGATCGGTAATCCTGCACCAACATTTGTTTCAAATAAAAATGAAGCATTGAATTTCCTTGAAATTTCTTTTAAAGCTTTGTAATTTTCATAGCTCGAAGCACATGCAATCTTATTACAAGTTACAACAGAAATACTTTGACGCAGATATTTTTCATATACTTCAGATACTTGTTGATTTGCAGTGTTGTCAATGAAAACACTATTTCTATGATTGGATTCTTTCACTTTATTATAGAAACTTTCTAGACTTGTAGGAGCTCCATTTTCTAACTTTTCTTTCCAGTTTTCTAAATTAATACCATCGCTGTCAAAGACCATTTTCTTTGAATTCGAAATTCCAATAACTCGAATAGTTAACTTTAAGTTCTCTTTTAGGAATTCGTTTTGTTTGTGAATTTGGGCTAAAAATCGCTCTCCAACATTTCCAACGCCAGTTACAAATAAATTTAGTTGTTTTATTTTTTCTCCAAAAAATTGTTCATGTAGAGTATTTAGCGCTTTTTTTGCGTCTTTTTTGTTGATCACTGCAGAAATGTTTTTTTCTGAGGAACCTTGAGCGATCGCTCTAACATTTACATTGTTTTTTCCCAAAGCGCTAAACATTTGTCCGCTCAAACCTTGGTAGTTTTTCAAGCTCTCTCCAACAACTGCAATGATTGCTAAATTATTTTCTACAATTATGGGCTTTATTTTTTTTCTATCTATTTCGCTGCGAAAGGTATCGTCTAATAATTCGGATGCTTTTGCAGCATCATTTTCATATAAACCTACACATATAGAATGTTCCGAAGAAGCTTGAGTGATAAAAACAATATTAATTTTTTGACGAGAAAGAGTTTCAAATAGTCGCTGCGAAAATCCAGGAATACCAACCATTCCTCCACCTTCTATGGTAATCAAACTGATGTTTTCAATATGAGATATTCCTTTAACTTCATTTCCGTTTTTAGGATTATTAGAAATCAATGTTCCAAGATTCTCTGGATCAAATGTATTTTTAATTCTAATTGGAATTTCTTTTCTCAATGAGGGTTGAATGGTTGGAGGGTATAAAACCTTGGCCCCAAAATGAGACAACTCCATTGCTTCTTCGTAAGAGATTTCTGAGATTGGAGAAGCCTGTTTTACAACTCTTGGATTTGCTGTAAACATTCCACTTACGTCTGTCCAGATTTGTAATTCTTTTGCGCCCAATGCCGCCGCATAAATTGAAGCTGAATAATCAGAACCTCCTCTTCCCAAAGTAGTTGTTTCATGGTTGCTATTTGACGAAATAAAACCGCCTAAAAAAACTACTTGATGTTTATTTTTGTCAAAAAATGAAGTGATGTTAATATCGGTAATTTTAAAATTTACTTGGGCGTTTAAATAATCGTTATTGGTTGTAATTAATTTTCTACTTTCCTCGTGAGTTGCATCAAATAATTCTTTTGCTGCATTTGCAATTATAAGAGAAGATAGTCTCTCACCAAAACTAGATATTTTTGCCAAGGTTTTATCAGATAGTTCTTGAAGCAGATAAAGACCCTCGTAAATAGACAATAATTTTTTAAAAAGACCTGCAACTTCTGAACTCACTTCTTTTTTATGGGTCGTAATTAAATCAGTAATTATCTGATCATGGAGCTCTTTAATTGTTTCTAAAGTTTCTTTTGCATCTGCAATATTTTTCAAAGCTTTATTTCCAGCTGAGATTAGCTGATCAGTCGTTTTCCCAAAAGCAGAAACAACGACAGCCACTTTATCATTTTTAGATTCCTGCTTAACGATTGCTAAGACTTTTTGTATGTTCTCGGAATTTGCGACAGACGAACCGCCAAATTTTAATACTTTCATTTCTAATGAATAGTTTGTGTAATTTATGTTTTAATTGACTTTATTTTGATATTTTAAAAAAATAAAATAGAATAACCTGTGGTGATATGAATATAGTAGAGAACCCCTATAGGGTAATCGTTGAGGTTGTGCGGGTAATTGTAGACATAAAAAGACAAGCTACATGTGTAGTTTTTGAGGAAATGGTATGTGTTTTTTCTAGTTTCACAAAACAAAAATAGGTGTATTATTTAGTTTTTTGACTTTTAGAGGTTATTATTTCATAATTTTAAATCATTAATACAGTATTGTTAAAAAATTGCTATTTCAACTGTTATTTTGCTATTATTTAGTAAGTTGATTTGTTTTTTCTTTAATAATCGTAGCGATCGGTTTGTTTTGAATTTTACTTTCTAACCAAGATAGGATGTCTAGGTATAAGAAGGCTCTTTTTTCATAAGGATGATTTTCAAATTTCTTTAATTTCCCATGAATTTTTTTGAACTCATTTTTAATTTCGTGAGGAAAAACATCACTCAGATCTCTTATAGAAGTTAGAAAAACTTTTTGTACTTCTTGTAAATTCTCCATTTT
>Ga0209715_1003556_pt1 | contig 11088 bp, 7 predicted proteins | sample COGITO_mtgs_1205_2_FD_184809 | JGI IMG/M metagenome (GOLD analysis project Ga0209715, IMG submission 184809) | Pelagic marine microbial communities from North Sea - COGITO_mtgs_120503 (SPAdes) (version 2) | ecosystem: Environmental > Aquatic > Marine > Epipelagic ...
GTTGCGAATATGCCCGGCGGTGTTGCGCGCACATCAACTATGGCCTTAACCAATGCCACGTTGCCGTTTGCATTAGCGCTGGCCAATAAAGGGGTTAAGCGTGCTTTGTTAGACGATGCACATTTGCTTAATGGATTAAATGTGCATAAGGGTAAGGTGACTTATAAGGCGGTGGCTGATGTGTTGTCTTATGAGTATGGGAATCCTCAAGAGTTGTTGTTAGCTAGTGCGTAGTTTTTAGCTAGGGCATAGTTCTAGCTAGAGCATAGTTTTAGCTAGAGCATAGTTCTTACCCAATGAGTAGTTCTTAGTCCGTGCGTGAAAAAACATTCCATATTGACGGGAGCAATAATAATAAATGGCTCTCGTCACTCATTTTTCATCATTTATATGCTGTCCAAAAATGCTAAGTAATATGGCTCTTAATGCCATGGTTTTATCATAATGGGTTGGTTAACCTTGGGTTGGACTAAACTATTTTTGCTTTTCGATTGGTGCCATTCAATTTAGCCGTCTAGATATTTCACAATGCCAAAATAAGTTATATGAGTTTCATTGACAAATGATCTTATGTTACTTGTTTTGCCATAAATTATTTTACTGAGTTATTTATTTTAGTATGAAAAAAATCAAAGCTAGTCACATCGCCATTATTCCTTTAGCGCTAATTCTTATAACGTTAGCTTTAGTTAAGTTTTTTCAAATAAGCACTATTATTAATGCGTTTGAAAATATTCCACCGCCAGTTGCTGTGGTGAATGCTGTTGGGGTTGAGAGACAACAGTGGCGTAAAAGCGTTACGGCATTAGGCACTGTGCGTGCGCACGAGGGTATTACTCTTGTTGCCGAGCGTGCTGGTAAAGTGAAGAAAATCTTATTTGTATCAGGTAAATATGTTGAGCAAGGTGAGTTATTACTTGAGCAAGATAATGCCAATGAAATTGCGTTATTTAATTCTGCAAAAGCTCAATTGCAATTAGCAAAGTCTAATCTTAGCCGTGTTAGTCAGTTACGTGATAAAAATCTTGTTGCCGAAAGTGAGCATGAAACAGCACAGCTACAATTGTCTGCGAGTATTGCGAATGCCGAAAACCAACAGGCGACGCTTGAAAAAATGAAAATTTATGCGCCTTTTTCTGGGCGCTTAGGCATTAAATCGGTTGATCTTGGCGAGGACTTACAAGCCGGTACAGCGATTGTTTCACTGCAATCTACAGATGCTTTAAAAGTGGACTTTCCCATCTCTCAAAAATGGCTTAATCAGGTAGCAACGGGTTTAGATGTTGAGGTGAGCTATTTGGAATCTCAGGATGTCGTTGCTAAGGGTGAAATCAATGCTGTTGGTGTAAAGGTTGATAATGCAACGCGTAGTATTCTTGTTCAGGCCACTTTAGATAATTATTCGTTTGAGTCAAACAAGTCACCATTACTTTATCCGGGCATGGCTGTCTCAGTCAGAGTTGTTTTTCCTCAAGCTGACGCTGTACTCGCTATTCCTTCAACGTCAGTTATCTATAGCGCCTTTGGTGATTCAGTTTATCTGCTTCAAGAGGACGAACAAACAGGTCAGTTACATGCTCGACAGCAATTTATCAAAATTGCGCAGCGTCGCGGAGATTTTGTGGCAGTTGAGGCGGGGCTTGAGGGTGATGAAAGACTTGCTAGCGGTGGTGCTTTTAAATTATTTAACGGTCAGGCAGTTGAAGTAGGGGAGAGTGGTGAAACTACCTATAGTCTTTCGCCACATCCTAAAGAAGGCTAAGTGATTTCTTATACTGATGTTGCATCCGTTTTTAACTGAATAATTAGAATGTAGATAATATGAACTTTACAGATATTTTTATCAAACGCCCAGTACTAAGTATTATTGTTAGTTTGATTATACTGATAGCTGGTTTGCAAGCGTACCAAAATCTATCCGTTAGGCAGTATCCGCAAAGCGATACCGCGATTATTAATATTCAAACGGTTTATGTGGGTGCTAATGCCGAGCTGGTGCGAGGCTTTATTACTACGCCGATTGAGCGTGTGATTGCTTCGGTTGAAGGCGTTGAATACGTTGAGTCAAAAAGCACTCAAGGTCTATCGACCATTGATGTGCATCTGGAGTTAAATTATGACTCGATAAGAGCCATGTCGGAGATTAATACGCGGATTAATCTTGTACGGGGTGATCTTCCGTCAGAATCAGAGATCCCAAAGTTAACGGTATCAACACCTGATGCTAGATTTGCTGTGGCTTACTTTACGTTTAATTCCGATATTTTAACTTCAAACCAAATTACTGATTATTTAGTACGTAATGTACGTCCTCGTTTATCGGTTATTAACGGTGTACATCGTGCCGATTTGCTGGGCGATAAACCTTTTGCTATGCGTATTTGGTTATCACCTGAAAAAATGGCTGCGTACAATATCTCAGCCTCAGAAATTCAGCGTGCGCTTATCAGTAATAATATTCAAGCCACCTTAGGTCAAACTAAGGGCGCGCTATCACAAATGATTTTAAGCGCGGATACCGATCTCAACAGCGTTGAAGATTTTGAACAGCTAATTGTTAGGCGAAATGAACAGGGTACTGTGCGTTTAAGTGAGGTTGCGAAGGTTGATCTCGGTTCTGAAAATTATAGTTCACATGCACATTTTTCCGGAGAGTCGGCTGTTTTTATCGGTATTTGGGTGACGCCTAAAGCGAATGCTCTAGAGGTTATTAAAAAGGCGAGAGCAGAATTAGAGGATATTAAAAAAGGTTTGCCTGCCGGTCTTACTGCTGATGTGGGTTATGACGCGACCGAATATATTGATGAGTCGATGAAGGAAGTGGTAACAACACTAACTGAGACTTTGTTGATTATTACTGGCGTTATTTTTTTATTTTTAGGTTTAAGTCGTTCTATTTTAATTCCATTACTGGCTATTCCACTATCGCTTATTGGCTCAGTTTTTATTATTCAGCTGTTTGGTTTTTCGTTAAATTTAGTGACATTGCTTGCCATTGTTCTGAGTGTCGGTCTGGTGGTTGATGATGCGATTATTATGGTGGAAAATATTGAACGCCATATCGCCGAAGGAAAGACATCTTTGCAGGCTTCTATTACTGCGGCTCGAGAATTACTAAGTCCGATTATGGCGATGACAATCACATTGATTTGTGTGTATTTACCCATCGCGTTTCAAGGCGGTTTAACCGGCACTTTGTTTAGAGAGTTTGCAGTGACATTGGCGGGCGCTATTACTATTTCTGCTATTGTGGCTATTACTTTATCGCCGATGCTTGGCGCAAAAATGTTAAATAAGAAAACGGCGTCGCGTGCGCCTTTAGAAAAAACCTACAAGCGGTTGCGAGGCATTTATAAGCGCTTTTTAGATGCCTCATTAGATAACCGAAAAATAACTTATGCGACATGGATTGTGCTCAGTCTGTTAATTGTGCCGATGTATATGTCTTCACCCAAAGAGTTGGCGCCGTTAGAGGATCAGGGCGTCATAATGAATCTTGTTGAGGCGCCTTCTGATGCCACACTTGACCATATGGTTTTTTATGCCGAGCAAATCAATGATGTGATGATGGGGATACCACATGCGAGTGGCACATTTCATCTTAGTACACCCTCAGAAGGGTTTTCGGGGGTTATTTTTAAACCTTGGAGTGAGCGTGAACAATCAGTATTTGAAATTCTTCCCAGTGTTTATGCTGCCACGCAATCGATTGCTGGCGTGCGTATTTTTTCAATTATGCCACCATCACTGCCTGGCGGTAGTGACTTCCCCATTGAATTTGTTCTAGCTTCGACAGCGCCCGCTGAAGAGGTGTATCAATATGCCTTGCAATTACAGATGAAGGCCATGGAAAGTGGTAAGTTCGCCTTTCCGCCGCAAATAGATTTTCGCTATGATCAGCCCAGTGCCGAACTTAAAATTGATAAAGAAAAAGTGGCTGAATATGGTTTGTCGATGTCGGCCATTACTAACGATTTGGCTGTGCTTCTTGGCGGTAATTATGTTAATCGTTTTAATATGGATGGTATGAGTTACCGTGTTATCCCTCAAGTTGAGCGAGCGTCTCGTCTAACGCCTGAAAAATTAGGTGAGCTTTATGTCAGTGGTCCTAATGGTAATTTGATTCGTCTTGACGATATTGCTACCGCAGAGTATTCGACAAAGCCCCGCTCTTTGAATCGTTTTCAACAATTAAACTCAGTCAAACTAAGTGGCGTTCCGATTGTGTCATTAGATGAAGGTCTTAGCGTCTTGGAAGACGCTGCTAAAGAGATACTACCAAGTAATTATTTGGTCGACTACAGTGGTGATTCACGTCAGCTTCGTGCAGAAGGAAACCTTTTTTTACAAGCCATAAGTTTTTCAATTATTATTATTTTTATTGTCTTAGCCATTCAGTTTAATAGCTTTAGAGATCCGTTAGTTATCTTGCTGGGTTCTGTGCCCGTTGCTATGTTTGGGGCGTTGATTTTTACCTTTCTGAAAAACACCTCAGGCGTGCCATTTTTTATGGATAATTACACTACGTCGCTCAATATTTATTCTCAAGTGGGCTTGGTGACCTTAGTAGGCTTAATCGTTCGCAATGGTATTTTGGTTGTCGAGTTTGCTAACAAGCTCCAGAGTAGGGGTGCATCTAAGATGGATGCAATTAAGCAGGCATCATTGGTGCGTTTACGTCCTGTGTTAATGACTAGCATTGCTACGGTTGCTGGCCATACACCGCTTATTTTCGCTTTTGGTGCTGGTGCCGAAGCAAGAAACTCCATTGGTTTGGTATTAGTGCTGGGAATGTTAATAGGGACGATATTTACATTGATCGTTTTGCCTTCTGTTTATATATTGTTAGGCAAAGAGTACTCGGCACAGGAATTAGCAGTCGAGACCTAAACCATTCTCATTAAGGCGTTAGATTCGTGATAAAAAAAACATGGCAAACACCGACTAATCTTTTATTACTAATGTCGGTGTCTTTACCCATAGCCTTTGCCACCTGGATGGCGCTGTTGAATAACTTTGTTATTGAACGTGCCGCTTTTACCGGTGCTGAAATTGGCATGTTACAGAGTATTCGAGAAATCCCCGGCTTTTTAGCCTTTACTGCCGTATTGGTTTTATTGTTAATTAAAGAACAAACACTGGCCTATGTTGCTTTAGCGATGATGGGAATAGGTGTAGCGTTAACGGGTTATTTCCCTTCGGTTGTTGGGCTTTATCTCACCACATTATTAATGTCCATAGGCTTCCATTATTTCGAGACCATTAAGCAATCATTATCTTTACAGTGGCTGACTAAAGAAGAAGCACCAGCTGCACTAGGTAAGATGCTTGCTTACGGCTCTATGGCCTCGTTAGTGGTTTATAGCAGCCTGTGGCTGTCTGAGCGCTATCTTTCTTTACCCTTCGAAACGTTGTATCTAATAGGTGGCGGTTGCTGTGTCGCGCTGGTATTGCTGATGTGGTTAGCTTTTCCGAAATTTGAAGGCCACACGGTACAACGCAAACATTTGTTAATGCGTAAACGCTATTGGCTTTATTATGCGCTAACTTTTATGGGGGGCGCACGCCGACAAATATTTGTCGTCTTTGCTGGTTTTTTGATGGTAGAAAAGTTTGGCTATGATGTTAGTGATATTGCCGCGCTTTATTTAGTGAATCATCTTTTTAACTGGGCCTTTGCTGAACGTATTGGTGCTTGGGTGGGACGAGTGGGTGAACGTCGAGCGCTCACTTTTGAGTACTGTGGATTAATCTGTGTATTCACGGCTTATGCCTTTGTCTCTGACGCTAAGTGGGCAGCGGGGCTTTATATACTTGATCACTTGTTTTTTTCGTTAGCCATTGCTATTAAAACTTATTTTCAAAAAATAGCAGATCCTGCCGATATAGCCTCAACAGCCGGCGTTGCATTTACTATTAATCATATTGCAGCGGTGGTTATTCCTGTTATTTTTGGTTTGATATGGCTGGTATCACCCTCAGCAGTTTTCTTAATAGGCGCAGCCATGGTGGTTGTTAGTCTCGTCTTAGCGCAAAACATTCCTGTTAATCCACGAGAAGGGAATGAAGTACTTATCGGTAAAGTAACCGTTTAATTCAATGGTGAGAGCTTTGCCACACTGCAACTTTTTGATTTGAGGCTGTCGAAGCATTGGCGATATTAAATGATTATTAATAAACGTTAATTAGTCTTCGAATAGTTTAATTTTGATAGTCATAAATACCTAACAATTATCTTGATGGGTTTGCCCTTTAACTAAATTAAATGCATGATACCTAGAGGCTGGCAAGGGCTTAGTTAAGCTGCCTGCCATCTATTCTATCGTCAGATAAAGTTAATAGCGAAGCCATCTAATATGAATAATAAAACAGTAGTTATTACCGGTGCTAGTAGTGGTCTTGGTAAGGCGACAGCTTTAGCCTTTGCTCGTCAAGGATGGCAGATTGCCGTTGCCGATATTAATCAAGAGCGCGGTGATGAAGCCGTCGAAGAGATAAAAGCATTAGGCAGTCAGGCTTTTTTTCATTATTGTAATGTAGCCAAGAGTGAAGATATTCAAGCCTTGCATGATCGATGTCTAGAAGAGTGGACCCAAATAGACGTGTTAATTAATAATGCCGGTATAGTCTCAGCGTTAGGTGCTATAGATCGTGTGCCAATGGTGGAATGGCAGCGAGCGATGGATATTAATTTAATGGGCGTGGTTCGCGGCTGCTCAATATTTGCGCGAACGTTTAAAGAGCAAGGTGCTGGACATATCGTTAATATCGCATCGATTGCAGGCCTTATCACCATTCCTGGTATGGGCAGCTACAGTGCATCAAAAGCCGCTGTGGTGTCGGTGTCAGAAATGTTACGCGCAGAATTAAAGCATAAAAATATTGGCGTTACGGTAGTGTGTCCTAGTTTATTCCGAACCAATTTATCAGAATCATTGATGAATGCAAAAGAAGGGCAGCAAGAAGTAATTGATCAACAGATGGAAAAATCATCGATGACAGCCGAAGATATTGCCGAAAAAATAGTTTCAGCAGTAAAAGCGAATCAGTTTATGTTATTGCCACATAAAACAAGTTGGTTCCACTGGGGAGTAAAGCGTCTATCTCCCAGTCTTTATCAATGGCTTATCACGCGCAGATAATAATTCAAATTTCTAGCCTAAAGAGCTTTTGGAGTTAATATTAATGGGTACAAAAATATTTGATTTAACCGGCAAGGTAGCCTTAGTGACTGGTGCAAGTCGAGGCATTGGTGAAGAAATTGCTAAATTGTTAGCAGAGCAAGGCGCTCATGTTATTGTCTCAAGTCGTAAAATTGATGGCTGCGAGTTAGTCGCTAATGCGATTAAAGCAGCTGGCGGTAGTGCCGAAGCTTTTGCCTGTCATGTCGGCAATATGGAAGATATTAGTCAGGTGTTTGCTCATATTAAAACGCAGCATGGCAAGTTAGATATTCTTGTGAATAACGCAGCTGCCAACCCTTATTTTGGCGATATATTAGATACTGATCTTGCTGCCTATACAAAAACGGTAGATGTTAATATTCGCGGCTACTTTTTTATGTCTGTAGAAGCGGGGCGTTTAATGCGCGAAAGTGGCGGTGGCGCTATAGTGAATACTGCATCGGTGAATGCTTTGCAGCCGGGTCTTTACCAAGGTATTTATTCAATCACTAAAGCAGCTGTGGTTAATATGACTAAAGCATTTGCAAAAGAGTGTGCGCAACACGGCATACGCGTTAATGCTTTGTTGCCCGGTTTTACAAAAACGAAATTTGCAGGTGCTTTATTTAACGATAAAGCGATTTATGATGCAGCGATGAAAGAAGTGCCAATGGGGCGTCATGCCGAGCCGCAAGAAATGGCTGGAACCGTTTTGTATCTTGTCTCTGATGCATCGAGTTATACCAGTGGTGAATGTATTGTAGTGGATGGAGGGTACACGCTTTAGTATTACTATGGAGCCTATAAAGATTTTAGCGGGTGCTAAGGCATACCGACAGATAAAAGAGAATGGCTTAGCGCCACAGGATGTTAGCGCAATTTTTGGTGCCTCAGGTGCAGCTAAGTGGCTAACGATTTATGGTTTAGATAAAGCCATATTTTCTGAGTGGTTAGTTAAGAGTGATCAGCCGATTGATTTATTTGGCACCTCAGTAGGTGCTTTTAAATTGGCCGCAGCTGCGCAAAGTAATCCTGCAGAAGCGATGACGCAATTGGCCGATGCTTATATTCATCAATATTACGGCGATGATATTTCTGCCGATAAAGTCGATATTGAAACGCGGCGCATTCTCAATGCTTTTTTAAGCGAAAAAAATATACCTGAAATTCTATTTAATCCTCGATTTAATTATCATTGTGCCAGTGTGCGCTGTAATGGTTTATTAGGCAGTCATAATACAACGCTGCAAAAAGTAGCGATGATCAAAGCACTTTTTCTTTCTATGTTGAGTCGTCAGAATCTTCGTAATACTTTCGAGCGCACGGTTTTCTATACAGGTAAACCGGTCAATGATTTTACTGGCACTGATAGTTTTACCACGCGACATATTGCCTTAACGGTAGAGAGTCTTATTCCAGCTGTTTTATCATCGGGATCAATACCGGCTATGATGCACGGTGTAACCAATATAGCCGGTGCGGAGTCGGGGGTTTATCGTGATGGTGGCTTGCTAGATTATCATCCATTGCCGAGTAACTTGGTTGACGTTAAACAAGGGTTAATATTGTATCCGCATTTTTATACCCATTTAACTGAGGGCTGGTTCGATAAGTTTGCGCCATGGCGAAAAGTGTCTGCACAGGGATTGGATAATACGGTGCTTATTGGCCCAAGTGATGAGTATGTGGCGTCGCTTCCTGGTGGCAAGATTCCAGATAGGCAAGATTTTTATCAATTCAAGAATAATGACAGTGAGCGTGTTAGTCGCTGGACCACAGCTAAAGATAGAGGTGGTGAGTTAGGTGAGGCGTTTATTCGTTTGGCTGAGTCTGGTGATATCGCGAGTGTGGTTGAGCCGTTAAGGTAGTCTTTAGGCCCAAATCAATCCGTTTTTTTTCTTTATATTCAAGTAAACTGTCGCCTAATTTCTCACGTTCAAGATGGGGTTCATTAATATATTGCTTAGATACGATTATATGGATGTGATCTCATGATGTTACCTTATTATATTAGGAAGTCTTTATGACCAATAACGATATTTTACGCCGCGCACGTTACATTTTTGATTTTAATGATAATAAGATGGTGGCCTTATTTGGGCTGGCAGGTTGCGAAGTGACGCGTGAGCAGATTAGTGCTTGGTTAAAAAAAGATGATCATGATGATTACAAAAGTTGCAGTGATACATTAATGGCAACATTTTTGAATGGTTTGATCGTTGAGAAGCGCGGCAAGCGTGATGGTGATCAACCAGTGCCTGAGAAGAAGTTGAATAATAATATTATTTTTATGAAGTTGAAAATTGCGCTTAATATGAAAGCTGAGGATGTTTTACATACGCTGAGTTTGGCGGGTTTTCGTTTAAGTAAGCATGAGTTGAGTGCGTTTTTTCGTAAGGCAGATCATAAGCATTTTCGGATATGTAAGGATCAGGTGTTGAGGAATTTTTTGCAGGGCTTGCAGATTGAGCTTCGGAAGGATGTAGAGGGTACGGTGCCGCCGGAATTTGAATGGTAAATTCAAGGTCGTCGGGGGTGGCCCGACAGCCAGAGTCTAGATCTTTAAGCTTTATTTGATGGTATTTATATATTCTGGTTTTTTAGTTTATTTGTTTGATTTTTCAATCAAGACCGTCGGGGGTGGCCCGACACGCCAGTCACTTGTTCTTTGCTTGTGCAAAGAAAAGTAACCAAAAGAAAGCACACAATCTGACGAAGATTGACCCCGATATAACCTATTTGCTTTGGGGTGGTTTCATCCAGCATTCCTTAGCTACACCTACGAAAACGATTTTCATTCGACATAATTATTCGTCAATATCTGAGCTTTCCTCCAGCCAATATCATTCTGATTCCGCAGGCTTTTCAAAACACAATGAGGCTACAACGAACAAGTTCAGTAGACTTCTTTTTATTTTAGAACAAGTAAAAACCGTGCCTAACGGCCGGCCTTTACGTTGAGCTCTGCATGCCGCTCAAAAAAGATAAGAGCAAAAAAAATGAAAAGCCGCAGTTCAAAAGAATAATCTTTTACTTAAAATAGTTGTTGAGTGTAGTGTGGGTCAGAAGGTGAAAGGGTGAGAGCTAAGCAGAGGATTATGAATAGCAGAACTATCATTTCTCTAAAAGGGGAAATTGGACGTAAAGTTTGATGCAAGTGCAGCACAAAAAAAGTACCCCCTATACCGCTTGGCGATAACCTCTCTGAAACTGCTGGACAGAAAACACTACGAGATGCACTCGTCGTGCTCAAGCTTCGCCGTTAAGCTTACGGCATTTTTTGGTGACTTTTTTTTGCTGTAGAAAAAAAGTTACTGGCTGTCGGGCCACCCCCGACGACCTTGAATTTAAAACTTAAAAAATAGAAGCAAAAAATCAGAATGTAACGCCATTGTTATAATTTAAAAAAGTACCCCCTATACCGCTTGGCGATAACCTCTCTGAAACTGCTGGACAGAAAACACTACGAGATGCACTCGTCGTGCTCAAGCTTCGCCGTTAAGCTTACGGCATTTTTTGGTTACTTTTTGTTGCTGTAGACACAGCGTTTTTTGCTGCGCGCCTGCAAGGCGTCCCGTAGGGTGAGCGAAGCGAATCACAAGTGACTGGCATGTCGGGCCACCCCCGACGGTCTTGAACTGAAAACTCAAACAATGAAAATAAAAATCCAGAATATAAAAACACCATCAGATAAAGCTTAAAGATCTAGACTCTGGCTGTCGGGCCACCCCCGACGACCTTGAACTTAAAACGTTAAAAAACAAGGTAAACACTCAGAATGATATATAACTATTAAAAACTCAAGCGACTCTCTATGGATAACTTGAATGATCCGCGGTAGCATTAATACTCAACGCCATAGCCTCCGCCACCTTAATCCCATCCATAGCAGCCGACATAATCCCGCCCGCATACCCAGCACCTT
>Ga0209715_1003561_pt1 | contig 11082 bp, 10 predicted proteins | sample COGITO_mtgs_1205_2_FD_184809 | JGI IMG/M metagenome (GOLD analysis project Ga0209715, IMG submission 184809) | Pelagic marine microbial communities from North Sea - COGITO_mtgs_120503 (SPAdes) (version 2) | ecosystem: Environmental > Aquatic > Marine > Epipelagic ...
ATCAGCGACCCATTCAATGATCCCCACCAAGACTGGCGCCGCCGTTGCTATTGGCGACGTATTGCCAGAATTAAAAGGTCGACTTGATGGCCTTGCCGTTCGCGTCCCCACCATCAATGTTTCTCTGGTAGATCTAACCTTTAATGCCGGTCGTGAAACCAGTATCGAAGAAGTTAATCAGCTACTGAAGCAGGCTGCAGAAGGCGATCTTAGCCAGGTGCTGAGTTACTGCGACAAACCACTGGTCTCTGTGGACTACAACCACATCCCCTACTCCTGTAACTTCGATTCGCTGCAAACGCGAGTTAATGGCTCACTGGTTAAGATAATGGGCTGGTACGACAACGAGTGGGGTTTCTCAAACCGTATGCTCGACAACAGTATTGCCTTGCTAGATGCGAGCGCCTAACCCTATGCCACGCAGAACTAAAATTTTAGCGACACTTGGGCCCGGCAGCAGTGATGATCAAACCATTCGCGAGTTAATTAAGGCCGGCGTCAATGTGTTTCGCCTTAATTTTTCCCATGGTAGCGCCGAAGAGCATTGCCAGCGTGCACTGACTATTCGCACTATCGGCCGGGCATTAAAAATGCCCGTGGGTATTCTCTGTGATATGCAGGGACCGAAAATTCGCATCGGTAGTTTTATCGATGATCAAAAAATCCATCTCGACGATGGCAGCACCTTCACTCTCGACAGCCAGCTTGATACAGAAGGCGGCCATCAAGACGCCGTTTATATCGCTCAGGAACTGCTCGAAGATATCGATCAAGATAGTATTCTACTTTTGGATGATGGCCGACTAACCTTACAGGTAAGTGTAAAAACCGACCATGCGGTGCAGTGCATCGTTATTCAGGGCGGCGCACTATCGAGCAAGAAAGGCGTGAATAAATTTGGTGGCGGACTTTCAGCCAAGGCCCTGACCGAAAAAGATAAAGCCGATATAAAAACTGCCGCATCGCTGCATACAGATTACCTAGCCATCTCGTTTGTACAGTCAAAAGAAGATGTTGAAGAAACCAGAGAACTCCTAAAACAGTCTGGCAGCACCGCCCATATTATTGCCAAAATTGAACGCGCCGAAGCCATCACCGATGAGTTTCTACCGGGTATTATTGAAGCCTCCGACGGCATCATGGTAGCCCGTGGTGATCTAGGTGTTGAGATTGGCGATGCCAATTTGGTGGCTGTGCAAAAGCAGCTTATTGAAGCTGCCAGCAATGCCAACAAGGTGGTTATTACCGCTACGCAGATGATGGAATCAATGATCACTGCACCCACACCTACTCGCGCAGAAGTGTTTGATGTTGCCAATGCAGTGTTAGATGGCACAGACGCCGTTATGCTGAGTGCAGAAACTGCGGTGGGCAAGTATCCCATCGAAACGGTCAAGGCAATGGCGCGGGTTATTGAAGGCGCCGAAAAGCATCCTTTGGCCCAGCGTTCAAAACATAGAATCGATGAGACCTTTGAACGAATTGACGAGTCACTGGCGCTGTCTGCTATGTATGTGGCCAATCATCTTAAAGGTGTAAAGGCAGTTATCTGTATGACCGAAACGGGTTTTACGCCCTTACTGATGTCACGCATCACCTCGTCCCTGCCCATTTATGCCATGGCAGAAAAACTCGGCACCTGTGAAATTACTGCGCTCTACAAAGGCGTAATACCGGTGCCCTTCGACACCTCTGCCCTAGACCCATCTGAAGTGAATCACTGTGCCGTTGAAAAGCTACGCGAGCATGCTGAAGTGGTTGATGGTGATCTGGTGCTAATCACCAAAGGGGACTTTGTTAATGTCCATGGTGGCACTAACACATTAAAAATTGTTCGAGTGGGCGACGTTATTCGCTAACTTGAAAAACCGTCTCTTCCCAGGCCATGGATGGCCTACTTAGAGCACACCTGATAAATCAAAACCCACTTCTAATCTTTTCCAAAAACTCTAAACAGCTACTTCGCCCAATAAATTTCTAGCGGCGCCTGCTGCTGATTCAAAATCGCTCTAATCGGTAACGCCTCAACATCATCTCCTGCCTTGGCCTCTTCAAGCACCTGATGCTTACCTGCACCACTTATATGAATAATGATTTGCTGACTATCTAGCAGTCTTGGCAAAGTCATACTAATGCGCTGATGAGGTGCTGCAGTTGGCGTGACCGCAATGCAGGTTCGTCCAGAATTCATATCCAGACCCAATGGCAACGCTTCGGCACCAGGGAATAACGAAGCAGTGTGGCCATCGTCACCCATACCTAAAATCAATACAGTGAAAGTGCCCACCGAGGCTAGCGCCTGTTCAGTCCCAGACTCGCCGGCAAGCGCATCTTGTGCGGAATTTTTTAAGCTAATAAACTGTGCCCGATGAGCTTCATTGATCAACAGATTCTCACGTACCAGCTTTTCATTGCTATCTGCATGGTCAGCGTTAACCCAGCGTTCATCAGCCAGTGTAATACTCACATTGCTCCAGTCTAATGAACACTGGGATAGCAGATGAAAAAATCCCATAGGCGTACTGCCACCAGACACTACCAAAGACGCTGAACCCGTCGCGGCAATATCGGCAGCCAACAGCTTAGCCACCTTTTCAGATAGTTCGATATCCAATGCCGAGGTATTTTCAAATTCAACTAACGTAATTTCTAAACTCATACTATTTACCCTCATACCAACTGCGACCATCATTCTCAATCAGAATCTCAGCCTTAGACGGCCCCCAGGAGCCAGCACTATAAGATTTAGTGCCAATCTTTTTATCATCCCAGGCATCCAGTAGCGTATCGCACCAGTTCCATGATGCTTCAATTTCGTCACGGCTAACAAACAACCACTGATCGCCTTTAATCACCTCAAGGAACAGTCGCTCGTAAGCATCCGGAATTCTTGAATCTCCAGAAGAATCAAAGAAATCTAAATTTAAGCTGCGCTTCTCAAGACCCAGACGCTCTTTCAAGCTGTGTTTTTTAGACACCATCTCCAGCTGAATACCTTCGTTTGGCTGCAGATTTATCACCAGTCTATTGTTCGCTTCGCCATCAGTCTCGGGGAATAATGAATGGGGATTATCTTTATACGTAATCACAACCTGAGTCACTTTTTCCTGGAGTCGTTTTCCGGTGCGCAGATAAAATGGTACGCCAGCCCAGCGCCAGTTATCGATCATCACTTTAAGGGCGACATAGGTTTCATTGTTACTACTGTCGCTCTCTGAACCCTCTTCTTCCATATAGCCAACAACCGGCTCACCAGCAACCCAACCAGCTGCATATTGGCCACGGACAGCCTGGGCAGCAACATTGTCAGCAGTAATTGGGCTTAGAGCTCTAAGTAATTTAACTTTTTCAGCGCGAATTTCGTCGGCCTGTAATGCATTGGGTGGTTCCATGGCAACCATGCACAGCAGCTGCAACAAATGGTTTTGCACCATGTCGCGAAGCTGTCCGACCTTGTCATAGTAGGACCAACGCCCTTCAATGCCGACGGTCTCAGCGACCGTAATCTGCACATGATCGATACAGCTATTGTCCCACTGGGAGTTAATCATTCGATTGGCAAAACGTAGGGCGAGTAAGTTCTGAACTGTCTCTTTACCCAGATAGTGATCGATACGATAGATATTACGCTCGGTAAAGTACTGACCCACGGTGTCGTTTACCGATCTAGAACTTTCTAAATCATCGCCAATGGGTTTTTCTAAAACAATGCGCGACACCGAATTAACACAGTTTGAATCATGCAGGTGCTTACAAATTGAACCATAGAGGCTCGGCGGCGTAGCCAGATAATAAATAATAGTGCGCTTTTCAATGGCCCATTCATTTAACGCGGCAAACTCTTTCTTTTGCGCAAAGTCGACTTTAATGTAATGCAGGCGACGGCTAAAACGCTTCCAAGCCGACTCGTCCCAATGCCCTTCTTTTGCGACACTCTTAAGCTCTTCATACATCTGCTCAATAAAGATCACGCTATCCATGTCCTGGCGGGCAACGCCAGCAATACGAACGCTATCGGTTAATAGACCCGCTCGATCTAATTCAAAAAGTGCGGGAAATAATTTACGCTTAGACAGATCGCCACGTGCGCCGAAAATTACCAGATCAATATTGCTGCTCATTTTAAACCTCTGTGTTTAAACCTTCGTTCTTAATAAAAAGCTCTTAGTAAAAAACTCTTTATTAAATGTACCTAATAAACAGCTTTTTATAGACGGCTCTTTAAATATCACTTTGTATGGACCTTAGCGCGCAAGCGCAACTGCTTCACGTGCCAAATTTTCTATCTCTGCCCAGTTTTTTTCCTGAATTAATTTTGGCTGAGCAATCCAAGAACCACCAACGCATAGTACGTTTGGTAGCGCTAAATAGGCCAAGACATTATGCAGGCCAATGCCACCGGTCGGGCAGAATTTCACATCACCAAAGGGGCCGGCCATGGCTTTTAAAACCGGCACACCGCCAGCAGCTTCAGCGGGGAAGAATTTAAAATCTCGGTGCCCATATTCTAAGCCACGCATCAATTCACTCACAGAGGAAATGCCCGGAAGAAAGGGAACGGATGATTTTTGGGCGGCCTGCAATAACTTATCGGTCGCACCGGGAGAAATCATAAACTGACAGCCAATGTCTTCAGACAGTTTGATCTGCTGTTCATTACAGACAGTGCCCGTGCCAACAATGGCTCCGGGAACATGCTTAATAATTTGTTTAATACCTTCAATGGCAGCCTCTGTTCGAAGAGTCACCTCAAGTACTTTTAAACCGCCAGCTACCAATGCCTCTGCTAGAGGAACAGCATCTTCCACTCGATCTAATGTAATCACTGGAATCACTGGATTACCAGCCAATAAATTGCGCACACATAACTCCTTTAAATTTGTTGTAGTTTCTTTGCTGCGCCGAGAAGACCCAGGTTGCTACGAATAACGATATAAACCGGAATTGGCTGCAGGTAACTGACAAAGCGACCCTTGTCTTCAAACTTGCTGCGAAAACCGCTGTTGATAAAAAATTCCTGAAAGCGAGGGATAACACCACCGGCGATATAGATACCACCCTTGGCACCCAATGTCAGAGCCAAATTACCCGCCGCCGAACCCATACCTTCACAAAACATATTTAAGGTTTGCAGTGCCTTGGCATCTATTTCTGAATCTGTATCTGAATCAGCAGAACCCAACGCACCAGCAACAACTTCCGCTGGCGTTGTAAACACAGCATCAACACCCTCGATAGTGCACAGTGCCGTATAAATATTCAGTAACCCCTTACCCGATAGCAGGCGCTCTAATGACACGCGGCCATAGGTTTCCCGCAGGCAGTTAACCACGGCACTCTGTATCTCATCGATCGGCGCATAGTCTGCATGGCCGCCCTCGGTATCCAGCACATGATAGCCATCTGAATGCTGAACCAATCCGGCAACACCAAGACCCGTGCCAGCACCTAAAATACCAATTGCCTTATGGGCAATGGGTAACTGCCCACCCACCTGCACCAGGTCAGCCTCACCCAATTCAATAATGCCATGAGCCACTGCTTCGAAATCATTGATCACAGCCAGATTCTCACAGCCCAATGCCTGCTGGAGAGATGTCTTAGTAAATTTCCAATGGCTATTGGTAAAGGCGATAACGTCGGTATCTGCAGGACAGGCAACTGCAAAGCAGGCATTGACCGGTGTATTGTTCCAGCCAGTGGCTTCGGCGATTTCTGCGAGCAGCCCGCCAATCAGACCCGCGAACTCTGGGTACTCTTCAACGGAATGATGAAACTCATGTTCACTTTCCAACTGGCCTTCTAGTACAGCCGAAAAACGCGCATTGGTGCCGCCAATATCAGCGACAAGATTCCATCGTGGATTACTAGAAGCATCCTGAAGTGCACTCATTGATTAGTCCTCGCCAAACAGGTACGAAGCGCCCCGCTCTGCATTACTAATGTTATTGCGATTCATCAAAAACAGCTCACGGCCACAGCCGCGATCGCCAGTGCGTGGTTGGGGCGCGCTCTCTCGCAATTCAAGCTCGTCCATATCACCTAAAAACTGAAGTTCGCCCGTCACCGCATTAACACGCAAAAGATCATCATTCTGTAGCTTGGCTAGCAAACCACCACTAGCGGCTTCCGGTACCATATGAATGGCCGCGGGCACCTTGCCCGATGCGCCAGACATACGACCATCGGTAACCAGAGCCACTTTAAAACCTTTGTCCTGCAATGTGCCCAAAAATGGCATCAACTTATGCAGCTCAGGCATACCCAGGGCTTTCGGACCCTGATAACGAGCAACCACAATACAGTCGCGATTCAATGAACCAGATTCAAACAGTGGCTGCAGCTGATCCTGGCCATCGATAACCACGGCTGGCCCTTGAACAATTTGATGTTCTAGAGCAACGGCGGAGACCTTGATCACTCCGCGACCCAGATTACCCTTGATAAGACGCAAACCGCCCTCAGGAGAAAACGGCTTCTCCAACGTAGCCAGTACGTCCATATCCAGAGGAACCTCTGGAGACTCACGCCAAACAACTTTGTCATTATCTAAAAATGACTCTTGCGTAAAGTCAGCAAAGCTTTTGCCCCAGGATGTTTTCGCATCCCCGTGCATAAAACCACCTTTTAACAGCTGTCGGAACATACAACTAGTGCCACCGGCAGCATGAAAATGATTCACATCAGCCTGACCATTGGGATAGATTTTAGCGAGCAGAGGAACAACAGCCGAGAGATCAGAGATATCATCCCAGTTAAGAATAATACCCGCAGCACGGGCAATGGCTACCAGGTGCATGCTGTGATTTGTAGAGCCGCCAGACGCCAGCAGTGCCACGGTGCCATTAACAATGGCACGGGCATCAACAATTTCGCCCACCGGACGATAGTCGCTACCCAGCGCTGTAATTCGAGCTAACTGGTGAGAGGCTTCGGTGGTCAATATGTCGCGCATCGGGCTTTCAGGATTAACAAAGGAACTACCAGGCAACTGTAAACCCAGAGCTTCTAGAACAACCTGATTACTATTCGCCGTGCCATAAAAAGTACAGGTACCGGCACTGTGATAAGAATCTGATTCTGCCTGCAATAATTCTTCGCGGCCAATTTTGCCCTCGGCAAATAGCTGGCGAATACGTACTTTCTCTTTATTGGGCAGTCCCGACTCCATAGGGCCGGCAGGAATAAACATCGCGGGCAGATAACCAAAGGTCAGCACCCCCATCAATAAACCTGGAACAATTTTGTCACAGATGCCCAGAGCCAAAACCCCGTCGAACATCTGGTGGGACAGCGACACAGCCGTGCACTGAGCAATTAGGTCGCGACTTAGAAGACTGAGCTCCATGCCATCCTGGCCCTGAGTGACGCCGTCACACATGGCAGGTACAGACCCAGCAACCTGAGCGGTGCAACCAATTTCACGCATCGCCTGTTTTATTTTATCGGGATAGACCGCATAGGGCTGATGAGCCGACAGCATATCGTTGTACGATGTCACGATGGCCATATTGCCCGCTTCCATCATGCGCAGACTGTCTTTGTCACCCTCACCGCAGGCAGCAAAGCCATGGGCAAGATTACCGCAGCTAAGTTTTCCGCGCTCTGGTTTGTTGCTGTGATCTTCTTTGATCTGGCGTATATAATCTGCACGCAAATTGGTGCTGCGCTCTATAATACGCTGAGTGACAGCGGCTACTTGCTCGTTGATCTGGCCCATAATGGCTCCGAATTGAATATTGGATAATTGTAACAAAATTACGGGATTTAGCCATATTTAATCCATTATAGCGGCTATTATTGTAATTTTATTACAGATTAAAACCTGTAACACGCGTAATATGCTGTCGCGATTTTAACTCTTTAATTTTACCCGCTGCCAAAAACAGTACAAATAGGAAATAACTGACAGATGAAGCATAAATCATACGCCCCAACCCAGACAGATGCATGGACCAAACTGCAATCTCAGGCGGATTTAATCAATAATTTATCCATTGTTGACCTATTTGAGTCAGATTCAGCGCGGGCCGGTAAATTCTCCCTAAGTGCTGGAGAATTATTCCTCGATTACTCCAAGAATCTGGTCAACGACGAGATCTGGCAGCAGCTACTTAACCTCGCCGAACAGTCGCCACTGCAGAGCCATCGCACAGCCATGTTCGCGGGCGACATTATTAACACCACAGAAAACCGTGCCGTCCTTCATGCCGCCCTGCGCGCAGAACCTGAAGACGCCAACTCAGACGAAGAGAGCCAGCGCATTGCCCTGGTTAAGCAGCAGTTACAGGCAGTAAAACTGGCCAGCGACAAAATCCGCAATGGCCAGTGGCTTGGCAGCACCGGCAAGGCGATTACCGATGTGGTTAATATAGGCATCGGCGGATCAGACCTAGGCCCCAAGCTTGCCGTGAATGCCCTCCATGAATTTGCCCATCCAGATATCCACCTGCACTTTATCTCCAATGTCGATGGCGCTGAAATTCTCACCACATTAAAAGGCCTCGACCCAGAAACTACTCTTGTGGCTCTGGCCAGCAAAACCTTTACCACCCAGGAAACCCTACTTAATGCCAAAACAGCCATTCAGTGGTTTGAGCGCACTCTGGGCCTGAAAAATGCCCATACCAGCGGTCACTTTATTGGCCTAACTGCCAATCCTGCCAGCGCCCTCGCCTACGGTATTCCTGCAGATCAAATATTAGAATTCGCTGAATGGGTCGGTGGCCGCTATTCACTCTGGTCGAGTATTGGTTTATCCATCGCCATTAGCATTGGCTTCGAGCAGTTCAGCAATATGCTCTCCGGTGCCCGAGAGATGGATCTGCATTTTCAACAGGCACCCCTCGAACAAAACATGCCCGTTATCATGGCCCTGCTCGGCATCTGGTACAGCAACTTTTTAAAGGCCGAAACCATTGCCGTTATTCCCTACTGTGAACGCCTGCTACTGCTGCCCTCCTATCTGCAGCAGCTCGACATGGAAAGCAACGGCAAGGCCACCACATTGGAGGGTGAGCCCGTTGATTACAGCACTGGCCCTATTCTTTGGGGACAGACCGGCACCAATGGTCAGCACGCCTTCTTCCAGCTATTACATCAGGGCACGCGACAGGTACCAATCGACTTTATTGCCGCGGCGAGCGATGGCCTCAGTAATGCCGAACACCACCGAGTACTGCTGGGGAACATGCTGGCTCAGTCTGCGGCACTGATGACCGGACAGCCAGCACCAGAAGGCCAACAGCACCGTTACTATCCGGGCAACAAGCCATCTAACACATTGTTGTTAAAAGAATTATCGCCGAGAAACTTTGGCGCACTAATCGCCCTCTACGAACACAGGGTGTTTGTGCAAGGCAGTATCTGGAACATTAATTGTTTTGATCAATGGGGTGTTGAGCTGGGTAAGAAAATGGCCAATGAGTTACTCGGCGCAAATGCTAGCAGTGCAGATCTTGATCCTTCAACCAAGGCGCTGTTCAAATATATTGCGGATAATAGCTAGGGCGCTATAAAAAGCTTAAAGAGCCTTTAGCCTATCGATTAAAGAGCCTTCAGCTTATCGACTAAAAAGAGCCTTCAGCTTATCTACTAAAAAGACCTTTGTTAGGCTCGAAGCTCTTTAGGCAGAGAAAAGTGAACATTTTCCACCACGCCGTCCAGCTCCTGTGGCGGCTTAGCACCGAACTCAACCAATCGATTAATCACATCCGTCACCAGAATCTCTGGGGCGGACGCACCGGCAGTCACGCCAATCGACTGAGTATCTTTTAACCATTCTGCATCGATATCCTGAGGGCCATCAATCAGATAGGCGCGACAGCCGCAGCGTTCTGCAAGCTCACGCAGTCGATTGGAATTAGAGCTGGCAACAGACCCCACCACCAACACCAGATCAGTCTCTATGGCCAACTGCTTAACCGCATCCTGACGATTCTGAGTGGCATAGCAAATATCATCTTTGCGCGGCCCCTGAATCAACGGAAACTTCTTTCGCAGCGCATTAATAACCAGCGCAGTATCATCCATCGACAGAGTAGTTTGAGTCACATAGGCAAGCCTAGAGGGGTCTTTAACCTCCAGTGTCAACACATCCTGCTCATTCTCGACCAGATACATAGTGCCGCCGAGAGTACCACTTTCGTACTGACCCATGGTCCCCTCAACTTCCGGGTGACCCGCATGGCCAATCAACACGCATTCCATGCCATCGCCACTGTACTTAGTCACTTCCAAATGCACAGGTGGCATCGAACACTTTCAGCTGGCGACGTTTGGCTTCATTTTGTACCGCCTGAGACACACCATGAGCGCTAAAGATAACCGTCACATCATCAGGAATCTCATCCAATTCCTCAACAAATACAGCACCGCGGGCGCGCAGATCATCGACCACAAATTTATTATGTACCACTTCATGGCGCACATAGATCGGCGCACCAAATACTTCTAGAGCTCTGTCGACAATATCGATTGCCCGATCAACGCCGGCACAAAAGCCCCGGGGATTGGCTAACTTAATGTCCATCAGTGCACGCTCGCAGGAGTAACGCTAATAATTCGTACGTTAAAGAGTATATTTTTTCCGGCAAGCGGGTGATTAAAATCCACCATCACTTCGCCATCGTTAACCTCAACAACCACACCCGGCAACTCACCATCACCGTTTTGGAAGGAGAACATGGTTCCTAATTCAAGCTCCTCTGCGGAAAAATTCTTGCGCTCCACAGACTGAACATTTTGCGGGTTATGTTGACCAAAGGCATGTTCCGGCGGAATCGAAAACTCTCGTTCGTCCCCATCAACCAGACCCATTAAAGGCGTTTCAAAACCGGGCAGCAGGTTGCCATCACCCATGGTGAAGGTCGCCGGCGCGGTCTCAAAATTGGAATCTACAACATGGCCATTTTCAAGGGCCAGAGAGAAATGCAAGGTGACAGAGGTGCCACTATCTATGGGTAATGTCATAACCATTAACTCTTTTTATTACTTGTGCTTTTACTGTTTTTTTCACGGTCGCTGTTAATAAATCCATCGATAATTAACATCACAGCGCCCACCGAAATACCGCTATCCGCC
>Ga0209715_1003570_pt1 | contig 11068 bp, 11 predicted proteins | sample COGITO_mtgs_1205_2_FD_184809 | JGI IMG/M metagenome (GOLD analysis project Ga0209715, IMG submission 184809) | Pelagic marine microbial communities from North Sea - COGITO_mtgs_120503 (SPAdes) (version 2) | ecosystem: Environmental > Aquatic > Marine > Epipelagic ...
TCTGATTGTGATTATTTGGGTGTTTCTAGGGCTTGTATTAGTGGTGGGGTACATATTAGCTAAGACGCCTGTAATGAAGCTGCTGAGGGAGCTTAAAGGCGATGCTTAGGGTTTGGGATATACGTTGATTTTACAATTCTTCATAGTAACTACAGTCCGTAGTCTTTTCAAAAATAAATCACTATAACTCCTATATAATGTGTGATTTAACTTTTATATTTTAAATAAATAACGTATATTAAAGTATAATAACTTGTTATAAATTAGCTCATATTTTGTTAAATTATAAATAAATACAAGTTATATTCATGTTAAATAATTAAAATAACATATGTTATATGCACGTTAATTTCTATAAAAAACCTCAAATAAAGACACATAAGACACCCATAAAAGTAGAAAAATCCGTCTTATTTTTAGACTATTTAGACCATTTTATTTCCAATTCTGCCACAAAAAGAGTGCAAGGATATGGAACGGTGGGTTTGGCACACAACACCATTCGGACTTATAAATCGCTTTTTCGAATAGTAAAAGCCTATGAATTTGAGAAATCAGAAAAATTGTATTTGAACTCTATTGACAAATATACCGCTGAATCTTTTACTCGTTTTCTAAAAATCGAGCAGCAGTATAGTGATAATTACTGCGGACAGCTATTAAAATTATTGAAGATTATTCTGCGTGATGCTGAGAAAAGTGGCTTGGAAGTACACCCTTATTCCAATTATATAGAATCTTTTAAACAGAAAAGTTCAGATTGCATTCTACATATTTTAAATCCACAGGAAATAAAAGCATTAAAGGGATTACAGCATATTCCTGAAGATTATGCAGATAGTTACAGTTGGTTATTAATCGGATTGTGTATTGGGCAGCGGGTCTCTGATTTATTAAAATTAAGTCCAAATAATCTTAGAAAAGCTCCCACCGGATTATATATAGATATATTACAACAGAAAACAAAGAAGGCGGTGACTGTTGGAGTGGCTGACCCTTTAGTTATTGAGATATTAGAGAATGAGTTTCCAAGAAAAGTATCTCAAGTGGTATTTAATAAACAGATTAAAATACTTTGCAAAATGGCCGAAATTGATGGATTGGTGTCTGGGTTTAAGAACAACCCAAAGACTCGTAGAAAAGAAATTGTAAATGCTCCTAAATATGAGTTTGTGACTTCACATATTATGAGGCGTTCTTTTGCTTCTAATTATTATGGAAAAATTGAAACACCACTACTAATGAATATCACGGGGCATTCTAAAGAGAGTACTTTTCTAACCTATATTGGGACGCATCAAAATAAAGATGCGCTTGCAGATTTATTTATGCAGCATGCGGGAGTTATTTGGTAATGTTATTTTTTTATTCCTAACTGAATTCCTTTTTCTTTATACCAATTTTTATCGGTTACTATCTTAAATATCCAGACTCGATACTCTTTGTATATTATGGACTTATAAATAATATTAAATCCTCTTTTCATCATTAAATAAGTCTTTATAAGTTTGTGTTTCCTCTTTGTTGCTTTTGGATTGGTAAACTGACTATTAAAAACATTTAAATACGAAGCTATCTTTTTTGTGTTGTTGTATTCTAAACTATCTACGGAATTAAAAACCTCATAACAAGCTGCTAAAAAACAATTTAAAGGATGGCTTAGCTTATCTAGGGTATTTACCGCCTCTTTTGCATTTGTTTTTTTAGATAATAAAAAAACATCATAGGCATTTCTTAAGGCCATTGTTTTATAATAAAAACCTTGGTCGTTTATTTGATTGGCTATAATTGATAAATTAAGTTTATTTGCATAACTCAAAACAGCAACCTCGTTTATAATCTGACTGTCTTTATCTATTAAACTATAATTAAATTCTTTAGCATACTTTATTATTAATATCTCTTTGTGTATCTCTATAGCAGCAATTCTATCTTTTTTTGTAAGCCTAGGATAATGTTTAAAGTAATATTCAAAAGGCATTTTAGTTGTAAAAGAATAACTATTTTTTTTTAAAACTTCAATTGCTTTTGGGTAGTCCTCTTTCGAGAATATAAAATCAATATCCCCCACCATTCGCTCAGCTATATCTTCATATAGACCTGCTAATAGATTCCCCGTTCCTTTTAAAAAAACAGGTCTAATGTTATTCGCTAATAATAGGCTGTTTAGCTCTTGTGCTTGCGAAATTATTTGTTTGTTCCTGTCTCTATTTAAATCGGTTATATGTTTCATATAATTAACCAAATCAGCGGGAAGGTATTTTAAAAAATCAGCTCTTTTAAAATTACAGTAGATTGCAGGAAAGACATAATGACTGGTACTTACTTTTACCACTGCATCCCAATCTACATCCGTTTTTTTAAGAATTAACTCTATTTCGTCTCTGTTTTTCTCCTCTAATGAAATTGTAAGACATTTAGTAATAAAAAATAGCGTTTCTTTATAATTCAATTGATTTTTTTCTTTTTAAAAATATTATTTAGTTGGATCTGGGTCTCTATACATAATTCCTTGCTTTTCTATTTCTTTTAACTGTTCAATAGTAAACTTGTCTCGAACTGATTTTGTTTTGGGAAAGATGTAATTAGAAAGGGTCACAAAGAGTTTTACTCGCTCAGTTTTAGTGAGTTTTTCTTGGTTTACCAGCAAATAATCCAGCACTTTTTCATAGAGTATTTCCATCTTTTCTTTGATGGAAGGCCCTTCTTTTTTGGTAGGTCCTCTTTTGGATTTTTTACCGGCTTTTTTGGCTAAATTTTGATCGAATGGCATGTTAGTGAGGTTGAGATTGATCTCAAATTTAACAAAAATAAATTAGTTTTTAAAAACCAGCTAATTGACTAAATTTATTCTACCAAACATCAATCACAGAGATTAATAATTATTCAGTATAAAATAATATATCATCTTCTTTCGAATTTATAAAATCATACTCTAAAGTTTTTTTTAAACCTTCTTCTAAGGTGAAAGGTGCTTTAAAAAGACTATGTGCTTTTTCTGAATCAAATTGTGTTGTAGCACAAAATTTTTTAACTCTAATAGAATTTATTGGATATTTCCTTCGTGTTAAAAATGTCAAAATATCAAATCCGTAACCACCTAAGAGACCAAGTCTATATGGAATATGTTTCTTAGATAATTTGATTTTCATTTTGTTTTCAATAACACTAACTAGTTCATTCATAGAGAAATCAGGCTTATCTGCATAATTGTATACCTGATATCCTAATTCTTTTTTTTCAATGCGATTATTAATTAAAGCTACAATATTCCCAACATAAGCCATAGATTTTTTGTTTTGACCTTTTCCAATCATAATAAATTTACCTAACGAAATTTGTTTTAATAAATTGAAAACATTTCCTCGATTTCTTTCTCCAAATATAACTGTAGGTCTAATTATAGTTACAGATTTAGATGTTGGGTCTTCATCATACCATTCTTTAATAGCAAGTTCAGCTTTCCATTTACTTTTACCATAATGATTAAATGGATCTTTAGCATGATTTTCATTAGGATTTGATTTATTTAAACCATAGATAGCAACAGAACTAGTGAAAATTAAATTTTTAATACCCGACTTATCCATTGATTTTAAAACATTTTTTGTTCCTTGAACGTTAACATCGTAATATAAGGAAACAGGGGATACATCATCCCTATGTTCTGCTGCTAAAAGAACTACAACATCTGATGACTTTGGAATGATTAGTTCTTTTAAATTCCTGATATCGATTATTGATGTAATATCATTAAAAAATGGTGATTTATTTTTATCAATATTTATGCAACTTTCTTTTCCTAAAGAAGTTATTAATCTTGACCCTACAAAACCTGATCCTCCAATTATAATGTTCATCTCTTAATTATTTTTTTATATTGGTTAAAAACAACTAATGAAGAATAATTGTTCGTTATGTGTTTAGAATTTAGAACTCTATGAAATAATATTTCTTTTTCGGTGAATGAGTAATAAGCTTTCAAAAAATTATTTATTTTCTGTATATTAAAAATATTCATTTTTAAATTTATTGGAGAATTAATAAGCATTTCATGACATCCTGGATTAGATAATGTAATTACGCCTAATCCGAAATACATACCTTCAATATTAACTCTATTTAAACCTTCTCTATTTGATAATGTCAATATGAAATCTGAAATCTTATAATAATGTTCTATGTTTTCTGTATTTTCTTTATAAGTAATATTATCGGTTGACTTTATTAAATTATAATCATTAATAGTAATCGAATCTGGGTTATCTTTTTCATAATCACCTATTATTATTAGATTAATTTTAAAGCTTTTTAAAACTTTAGTTAATTCCTCTAGATTTTCCAACAAAATCGAAAAGCCCTTAGCTTTTATTAGCCTTCCAACTACCAGAACGGTTTTGTGAAATTTTTTATTGATATTTGGCACATTGAAATTATTAAAATCTATTCCAGACCCCGACACTAAATTAATTTTTCTTCTTAATAGTTTTTCAAGTTTAATCTTATCATCTAAATTTTGAACAACCACTTCGTTTATAAATAAACTTGAAAATTTCAATAACAACTTAGCTATAAATGTAGTTATGTTATGTTTTTCAAATGAATAACCTAAGCCTGTAAACGTGGAAATAATAAATGATTTATGGAAAATAAAACTAGAATAAATTATAGGCTTTATAGTGAAAGACAGAACCACATCAGGATTTATTTTATTTTTCAACTTTAAGAGTTCACCAGCAAATCTAATATCTTGAAAAATACTTTGACTATTCCCGGCTAGAAATTTTGAGTAATGGTATGTGAATTTATTTTCATCTGTGATTTTATTATTTTGAGGACAACAAATATGAACTTCATAATCTGATAAAAACAAAAGCAAAAATTCTTTTCTTCTATTGACATTAAACTTCGTGTTTATTACTACTAATAAATTTGTTTTCATTACTTATTTAAATATGAATTTATTTTATAAATAAACTTATCAATAGATCTACTATCCAAATCCTTATCAAAAAGATATCGATTCTCATTTGAATCGATTCTTAAAGCATTATCAATAGAAATAGACAAACTATACTCAGAATTTATATTTGCAAGAAACAATCCTTTAATATCTTCTATCCCTCCAGCGCATTTTGTTGATACCACCTTAGTGTTTTGAGACATCATTTCTAAAAGTACATTGGGGGATCCCTCAACTCTAGATGAAACTACACAAACTTTTGCCAAATTAAAATACGCAAGTACGTTACTAACTCTTCCAGGTAAAAGTACTTTATCGGCCAAGTTTAAGTCTCTAATTTTCGTTTCAAGATGACTTCTTAATGGACCTTCTCCTAAAATGACCAATTTTAAATTATAATAATCATTTTTTAATAAATTGAAAGCATCTATTAAAATGTCAAACCCTTTTTCTTCAATTAACCTTCCTGCAGCTACAATTAAATCTTTATTAAAAATAAAGTCAGTATTTGTTTGTAATTTCTTTTCTATGTTTATGGGATTAGGAATGGTTTTAATCTTTCTTTATCTGCAGAAATAGCTGTTACGTCATAAAAGCTACTCATAAACTTTAATTGATTCTCTAAAAGCTTTTCTAATGCTATTGGGACTGTGGTAATCCTAAAAAGTTTTTTCTTGCTAGGCATGATTTTTTTTATCAAAATAATTAGACGACACATAAATAATAGCAATGAGTCCAAATAAGAGCGAGCTACGCAAACCTTGATGAGTTATATTATACAAAATAGCGGGTAATATCAAAAGACTATTTTGAATTAAATCTTTCTTTATTGCTTTAAAAACAAACATACAAAATAAGAATAAACCTAAAAAACCATAAGAAAATAAAGTGTTAGCCAATCCGGAATGGATTTCTAAATATAAATTTCCTGTTTTTTCAAATCTATCATTTTTATTTTCTCCAGCTCCGTAAAAAAGGTACTCTGGGTATAAAAGCAAACGATTGTAACCTCTATTTTCAATTTCTGAAGTGTTATTAATAGTATTTCTCGCACTTCTAATTACTATATTCTCTATTTTTTCTTGAACAAAATTTGTATTAATAATGGTCGGTGCTGTAAGAATTAATGATAAAAACACCAAGATGCTCTTCATCTTTTTTTTTTGATATGAAAATACCGGTATTAACAATAAGAAAACAGATAACGCTGCTCTCGATCCAGAATAGATGACTAAATAAATTGAAAACAATAATGATAGAATAAAAATTGATTTATTAAAATTAAATTTTAAATACAAAACAGTTAGAATTGAAATCATTAATAACGAATAATACGCTAACTGATTGGGGTTGTTGAAAAATATTGCTGGTCTTGATAAATTAAGACTACTATCACCTTGTATACCTAATACACCAAGAAAGAACTGAATTAGAAGGGAAACAAAAATAACTTTATATATCAGATACATTTTTTTTTTCACAAAAAAACTTGACTTAAAGAGAGTTAGAATAACTATAAAAAACATAAAATTAAACGCATAAAACAATATTGGTAAAAACATTTTATTTTCAACACCGATCGCAAAATAATATATGCAATAGGTTAGGTTTATAACCGAAACCAACAATACAAAACTAAATAGATATTTTATTACAGGTTTCTTTAAGACTGATTTAGATGATTTAGCTAACATAAATATGATAGATCCAAAAGCTAATATCATATCAGCCGGTTGTGGGGTGCCACTAGAGAAAACATAGAATGGAAATAGTATAAGATATAGGGCAATTATAAAAAGCATAAACTTATTCATGTCAAAAAATTAATCTTGGTTCATTTTGAATATTCTCTTTAACAATTCTGGCAGGATTCCCAGCAGCTATGGCATTTTCTGGCACGTTTTTTGTCACTACTGAATTTGCTCCAATTATTGAATTATTGCCTACAGTAACTCCTTTGTTAATTCTTGCAAATTGCCCAATCCAAACATTTTCTCCAATTACTATTGGCTTAGAAACAGAGTTTTTCCACTTTCTTAAATCTGAACCAACAGGGCTATTTTGCATTTGTATTCTATCTTCGGGGTTTATAGGGTGATTATTATTGTCAATTATCATTACATTATTTGAGATAACTGTTCCTTTTCCTATTTTTATTGAATTAACAGCTCCTACAATAGTTTTCGGACCTATTTGAACATTTTCAGCAAATTCTATTTTACCACGATTAAATGAGGATATCGTTCCGAAAATAACGCATCTATCATTTAATATTATATCCTCTTTTTTACTCTCATCAAGTAAAATCATTGAATTTAGGCTTGATAAATTCACTTTTCCTAAAAAAATCGCCTTATTTCTAAATCTAAGTTGATTAATATTTCTCAAAATTTTCTTAATTAAATACCGAATCATAATTCTATTTTTTAAGATTATATCTGTTTAAAAAACCCTTAATTTCATTAGTAAAAAACAAACTACATACCAAGTAATATATTAAAAATAGTAAGAAAATAATCACAACTAAATTCAGCTGCATATATTTAATTATTGAATAAATAATACCAAGTGTAGCAAGTGTGGCTACCCAGGCGGGCATCAAATGAATCAATAAATCTCTGACTGAAATACCAAATTTTATTTTCAATATAAACTGAATAATCATGACACTAATTATTTTTGTAACTAAAATGCTGTATGCCACTCCGACAATACCGTTCATAAACACACCAATTAAAACTGCTGGAACATAAATTAGTACGTTAATTACAAATATAATTTTCATTTCATATTTTGGATTACCAGTACTTCTAAATAGCAACCCAAAACTACTCGTGCAAAGATCAATAAGTACTGCTAAAGCTATTATTTTTGCTGGTAAAATAGATTCAATCCATTTATCTCCAAAAACAAAAATAATTACTGGTTCCCCTAAAATGATTAATAGCAACATAATTGGATAAGTAACAATTGCATAAAATTTTATCGATAGTAAATATAAATTTTTCACCTTTCCAAGATCTGACTGAATTTTACTATAAAAAGGAAATAAAACTCTGTTAATCATGCTTTCAATTTGCGATTTAACTAAACTTGTTAACATATAGGATAAAGTGTAGGCACCAAGAGAAAATGCGCTAACTATTTTACCTATAACGAGATAATCAATATTGGAACTTAAATTAAGTAACAAGTCCGTATAAGTTGTATACGCACCAAATCCAAAAATCTGTTTAAATTCATTCCTCTTCCAAATTAGTTTAGGCATCCAATTCGTCGCCCTATAAAATAAGGGTATAGAAATAAGATATGTAGCTACTACATTTATTACTAAAGCCCATACACCAAAACCGGAAAAAGCCATAAAAATAGCTAATGTACCAGAAATTATACTAGAGAAATTATTGATAAATGCTAAATCTTTAAACCTGAATTCTCGAAATAATTGAGCCTTACTTACTGTGTTTAAAGAACTAAATATTGTCGATAAAGCTAAAATAGGGATAATCGACTTAAGCAGTTCAACGTTATAAAACTGAGCAATCAAAGGTCCTAAAACAAAGGACATTAATATGTATAAAACCAGCGCCCAACCAATACCAGTCCAAAAAGCAGTATAATAATGTGTTTTATTAAGTTCTTCTTTTTTTATTTGAATTAAAAAATTCCCCATACCAGAATCATTCAAAACCTGTGTCAGAGAAGTGAAAACTGTGGCCATTCCTATTATCCCAAAATCTTCAGGGAATAATAATCTTGCTAGTATGAGTTTTATAATTAAGTCTAAAGCGCGTTTAACAATCACTTCAAGAACACTCCAAAAAACGGCAGTTTTTAATTCAATTTTTTCTAATACATCTGACATGAATGGTATTATAGTAAATTATTTATGTGTTTCATTAAAGCTTAGCGTTTGATTGTTCCCCTAAAACTCCTTTTACATCATAAATAATGGTATTTATTTTTTTTAGATTTGAAAAATTAATATTTTGAAATTTTTCATGAGCAACAGTTAAAACTATGGCATCAAACTTTTCTTTAGGTAATTCATTTAAAGAATCTAAGCCATGTACATTTTTCACCTCGCTAGTATTTGCCCAAGGGTCAAATATTGTTATGTTAATACTATATCTTTTTAAAGCAGCTATTAAATCCACCACTTTTGAGTTACGAATGTCAGGACAGTTCTCTTTAAAAGTGATTCCCAAAATTAAAATTTCAGCATCTTTAATTTTAATATCTTTTAGTATCATGGTTTTAATTACTTCAGAAGCAATGTAATCTCCCATACCATCGTTTATTCTACGGCCGGCTAATATAATTTCAGGATGGTAACCATTCTCTTGCGCCTTTTGCGCTAAATAATAAGGATCAACACCAATACAGTGTCCACCTACCAAACCAGGTTTAAAAGGTAAAAAATTCCACTTAGTGCCTGCTGCCTCTAATACATCATGAGTATTTATATCTAAAAGATTGAAGATTTTTGCTAATTCATTCACAAATGCAATGTTAATATCTCGTTGAGAGTTTTCAATTACTTTAGATGCTTCAGCAACTTTTATGGTTGGTGCCAAATGAGTACCTGCTGTGATAACAGATTTGTACAAATCATTCACCTTTTCTCCAACTTCAGCTGTTGAACCTGAAGTAACTTTTAAAATTTTCTCAACTGTATGCTCTTTATCTCCTGGATTAATTCTCTCCGGTGAATAACCAGCATAGAAATCTTCATTAAATCTGAGCCCAGACACTTTTTCTAGTACAGGAACACAATCTTCTTCTGTTGCACCAGGATACACCGTAGATTCATAAATTACGACATCTCCTTTTTTTAATACTGCACCAACTGTTTCACTTGCTTTTACAAGTGGTGTTAAAATGGGTCTATTATTTTTATCAACAGGCGTTGGAACCGTTACGATATAATAATTACAATCCTTAATTTTATCCAACTGATTGGTACAAAACAGTCCAATTTCATCTGAGTCTACACCAATGAGTACAGATTTTAAGGTTTCATTGTCAATTTCTAAGGTTGAATCAACCCCGGACATTAGTTCAGATATTCTATCGGAACTGATATCAAATCCTACTACTGAATATTTGGTTGCAAAGAGTCTTGCCAATGGCAAACCTACATATCCCAGTCCTATAATTGCAATTTTATCTTTTCTCATATTTTTTATAAATTCTCCCAATACCATTTTACAGCTACTTTCAAACCTTTTTTCAGGCTAAACTGTGGGTTATAATTTAAATTTGCTTTTGCTTTATCAACACTTGCATGTGAATGTGGAATGTCACCTGCTCTATTTGGTCCGTAAATAACTTCAACTTGTGAAATTTTAGAATCGAACTCAGATAAATACTCTTTTAAGTATCCCATTAAATCATTTAGCGTATTACGATCTCCATAGGCTACATTGTAAACAGTATTAATAGCTTTTTCATTGGTTGTGACCAAGCTCAATAAATTCGCTTGTATCACATTATCAATGTATGTAAAGTCTCTTGAGTAATTACCGTCTCCATTAATAACTGGAGATTCTCCATTCATTAATTGGTTAACAAATTTTGGGATTACTGCTGCATAGGCACCATTAGGGTCTTGCTTTCTACCAAATACATTAAAATAGCGTAAGCCTATGGTTTCTAGTCCGTAGGTTTTCGAAAAAATATCTGCATATAACTCATTTACATATTTAGTAATGGCATAGGGTGATAAAGGCTTTCCGATGATATTCTCAACTTTTGGCATTGATTCTGAGTCTCCATAAGTTGACGAACTCGCTGCAAATACAAATCTTTTCACCCCGTTATCTCTTGCAGCTACCAGCATATTTAAAAAACCACTCACATTCACATCATTCGATGTGATTGGATCTTTAATAGATCTTGGAACCGACCCTAATGCTGCTTGATGCAAAACATAATCTACATTTTTGGTAGCTTTTAAACAATCCTCTAGTTTTCTAATATCTCCTTCGATTAGGGTAAAATTAGGATTTTCAAGAAATTCTTTTATATTTTCTCTTTTACCGGTGGCAAAATTATCCATACAAATTACCTGGTTTCCTTTTTTAAGTAAAGCTTCGCATAAAT
>Ga0209715_1003589_pt1 | contig 11026 bp, 10 predicted proteins | sample COGITO_mtgs_1205_2_FD_184809 | JGI IMG/M metagenome (GOLD analysis project Ga0209715, IMG submission 184809) | Pelagic marine microbial communities from North Sea - COGITO_mtgs_120503 (SPAdes) (version 2) | ecosystem: Environmental > Aquatic > Marine > Epipelagic ...
CTGGCCGCGAGATCCGCCTCGAAATCGAGCCCGGCACTTACCTGCTCGCGAATGCCTGTTCCGTGCTTTCGGTCGTACAGGACATCGTGTCGACCGGTGCGGATGGCTACGAATTTCTCAAGTTGAACACCGGCATGACTGAAATTCTGCGCCCTTCAATTTATGGTGCGCAGCATCCGATCTTTATCCTGCAGGGCGAGGCCGCCGCTGAGACATGCGACTACATGATCGCAGGGCACTGCTGTGAGTCCGGCGATATCCTCACGCCCGCAGCAGGCGATCCAGAGCTGTTGGCGACGCGCAGCTTGCCGGTTTGCCGTATTGGCGATCTGTGTGTGATCGATGGAGCGGGCGCGTATTGCGCAGCGATGTCGACCAAGCACTATAATTCGTATCCTGAAGCGGCAGAAGTGATGCTGGATGCGGCAAAGGTTCCGCATGTGATCCGCCGCCGGCAGACGCTCGAAGACATTTGGGCGAACGAAGTGGCGCTGGGGTAGTCTCACATCGGTACCTTTCAGCTGCCATTGCGGTGGCGCTGCGAGAGTAAACAAAAAACGGGCGTCGTGATTCGACGCCCGTTGAGATGGATTGCGATAATCTTTGTATCGCTTCGCGGCCTAGAATGCCATCTGCCAGCCAATGGTCAGGACGGTGTCAGTCTCGAGCTGGTAGCCGTTGAGGTCCTGCCACAATGGCAGGCGAATGTCGGCGCTGAGGCGTTGCCCTTTAAGGACGCCGGAGGGCATGTGTAAGTTGATGCCAACGATCGCATCGAGTCGCTCGCCTCCGTAGTTGTCGCCGAAGGCGCTGGTGACTGATTTGCCATTGGGCCCCGTGGTGCCTACGCTGTCTTGATTGCCCTTGAGCTTGCCGGAGTAGCGGTAGTTGAGGCCGGCGTTGAGACCGATCCACTCGCTGAGGTTGCAGCCTGCCCATGTGGTGGCGCCGAAGACGTTGCCGAGACGGTAGCCGTTGTCGTTCTCGCTTTCGAGGCGGATCACCGCATTGGCTTGTGCGCCGTAGGACCAGTTTTCGAATTGCTGCACATAGGTTAGCGACGGCAACAAGTCGTAGGTGCCGGAGCCTAGCTGCATCGGTGCAGGCAGTTGCTGTTTGGGAAAGCTGGGCGGCATGCCTGGGAGTGGCGTCTTGTCTTTTTCGTCGATCGATCCGGTCGGTAGGCTGAGGCTGAGTCCGGCGTGCGCCTTCTTGTTGCCCTCGAGATAGAAGCGATACAGGCCGCCGAGTTTGAGGTCGCCGATGCCGCTGGTCTGCGTGGTGAATGTATCTCCGCCAACTGCTGCGAAGAGTGGCGCTGGAGCTGCTGGGTTGATGCGGTGATCCATTTCGGTTTCGGTGTAATTGCCCATCGCTACCAGTGTGAGTTTGTCGGTGGGCGCATACATCAAGCCGAGCATGTGCATGTCCATCGTCATGGACTCTGGTGTGACGGTGTAACCTTCGGCAAAGACATCGCTCGAAGAGACGCGGTCAGTGCCGTGGCGCATGCCGTCCATGTCCATCTGCATATAGCGGTAGGACGTCATCCAGCCGCCTTTGGCGTGTGTATGGTCGCCCATCACGGAGATCGGGGCGTGGTCGTCGGGGCGGCCGACATAGCTGTCGTCGCTGGGGCAACAACTGAAGGCGGGCGCGGCGTGGGCGACGCTGGCGGCGGTGAGTGTCGAGAGAAGAAAGGTGTGTTTAATAAATGTGTTCATAGTATTGCTGGTTGAGCGTTGTGTGAGCGTAGGGCTCGAGCTGGCTCGATGCCGCGTTGTTGGCTCGCCGTGCATGGCGATTATCTGGTGTATCTGCGCGCTTTTTGGGGCGACTCTGAATCTGTGCGTACGACCTCGTTCGGAGGCAGCGTGCACAAGCGTAGGGCTCGAGCTGGCTCGATGCCGCGTTGCTAGGGCGCGTCGCTGTGCGCTGGGGCAGTGTGGGGGGCGGTTAGGGGCACTTTGCAAGCAAAGGCCCTACGCTTGTCCCCAGTGGTGTGTGCCGGGGTTAAACGCGTCGCGGCGGCGGGGTGGGCACGTCTTTGGCCCGTTGCGCTGCGGAGCGATCGGTGGGGCTGCGCTTGGCAGCGGTAAAGTAGCTGGGCGCGATACGGATGCACTGTGCCTGCCCTGGCAGGAGCTTGAGACTTATGACTTCGTCCGGTGCGTTTGCGGGAGTGGTCTGTTGCTCGGTTTCGACTGCGGTGATGAGCTTACACAGCTCGCAGGGGCGTTCGCCACCGAAGGTTTCTGCCCAGGCTTGCTCGATGCTGCTTTCTTGTGAGTAGCTCGCCATCATCCAACTCCAGGCCCCTAGCTGCAGTAGTAGCTGCGGCCCGGTGAGGAGCCAGCAGCAGCACAGAAGTAGGAGAAGCCGGCAGAGTCGGCGTATGACGGTGGGCAGGTGCATGCTGTCGCGGGATCAACCCGCTCGCTACGAATTTCGGCGCGGACGAAGACTTAGTGCTCCAGCGTGTATTCGAGCGTCTGGCCGTCGTGTTGAATGGTCACGTGGTTCTGGCCGTCTGCGCGCTGGGTCGCTTCCGTGCGGCCGATGATTTGCGCGGGGATGCCGAAGGCTTCGCTCTTGGCGATGATGCCGGCTGCGGCTTTGGGATCGCAATAGATTTCCATGCGGTGGCCCATGTTGTACACGCGGAACATTTCTTCCGTGCTGGTGTCGCTGGCCTTCTGGATCGCGGTGAAGATCGGCGGGATCGGCAGGAAGTTGTCCTTGATGTGATGCACGCTTGTGCCGAAGCGGATGCACTTGGTTTGACCGCCGCCGGAGCAGTGCACCATGCCGTAAATGTTGTCGCGGTCTTCGGTGAGGAGTTGCTTGATGATCGGCGCGTAGGTGCGGGTCGGGCTCATGATCGCGTCGCCGACTGTCATGCTCGAGTCGGGGAGCGTATCGGTCATTTTGTACGGGCCGCAGTAAAGGAATTGCTTATCCGTGGTGGGGTCCACGGTCTCGGGATATTTCTCGAGATAATACGGGCTGAGCAAGTCATGGCGCGCGCTGGTCAGGCCGTTGCTGCCAATGCCCGAGTTTTCAAAGTCTTCGTAGGTGGCTTGGCCGGACGAAGCGAGACCGACGATGGCCAGGCCTGGCTTGATGTTGGCGTTGTCGATCACGTCCGTGCGGTCCATCACCACCACGGCGCAGGAATCGACGGTCACGGTGCCGGTCAGGTCGCCGACGTCGGCGGTCTCGCCGCCGCCGCTGTGCACGCCGACGCCGTACTCACGCAGCGTGGCGAGAAAGTCTTCGGTGCCGGAAATAAGTTGGCCGAGCGCTTCGCCGGGAATGGCGCGGGCGTTGCGGTTGACAGTGCTTGAAATGAGAATGCCATTGATTGCGCCGACGCAGAGCAGGTCGTCGATATTCATCACCAGGCTGTCTTGTGCAGTCTTGCGGAAGCCTGTCGGGTCGCCGGTCTCTTTGTAGTGCAGGTAGGCGAGGGTCGACTTGGTGCCGGAGCCGTCGGAGTGGATAATATTACACTTGTCGGGATTGCCGGTGAGGATGTCGGCACCAATCTTACAGAACGCACCGGGAAAGACGCCGCGGTCGAGCTTGTCCACAACGGCGTGGACTTCGGACTTGGAGGAGGACACGCCGCGTTGGGCGTAGCGATCTTGGGAATTGCTCATGGCTGGTGCAGTTGAAAAGATGTTAAGCGTGAATGCACGTGAATGGACACGAATGCACATCAATGTTCAATGAAATAGAGAGGCCTGTAGTCGCGATTGTAGCAGGACGGCGAGAGCCGTTGTGGTCAGTGGGTTCCGGCAAATTTTGGCTTGTCGGAATTTTTCGGGTGCAACCGCTGTCGCGGCCGCGCTACGTGATGTTGAACCCTGATTTCTGAACTTTGCGGGCGCGATGGCTAGCTCGCTTGATGGTTCAAACGGCCGTGACTTGCGGCGCTTCCAGCTCTGCAATCCGCGCCATGATACGGCGGGAGGCTTCCAAATAGCGCTCAGGGTGGTCCTTGCCCGGGTCGATTTCGTCCACCGTCATGGGGCGCCCATAGGCAATGTGGATTGGGCCGCCGAGCTGAGGCAGTTTGTGCTGACGTCCAAAGGCTTCGAAGGTACCGAAGATTCGGGTGGGGATCACGGTTGCCTTGGATTTGCAGGCGATCATCCCCGCACCTGGTTTGGGTTCCGCCAGTTTGCCGTCGGCGGAGCGGGTGCCTTCGGGGTAGATCGCGACCGCGCCTTCTTTCTTCAAGGCCTTGAAAATGGCTTTGAGTGATCTGATGTCGGCGTTGTCACGGGCGACCGGAATGGTGTCTAGCTTGTGCAGCGCTTTGCCGAACAGGCCTTTGTACAGGGTGTCGCGGGCGAAATAATTAAACGGGCGATGCACTTGCGCGCCGATCGCGGGCGGATCGTAAAAGCTGATGTGGTTGGCGGCGAAGATCGCGCTGCCTTGTAACGGGATGTGCTGCCTGCCCGAGGTCGAGAAATCGTAAAATGTGCTGAAGAACCAATCTGCGGTGACGCGGACGCATTCATAAAAGGGAGGGATTTCCGGGCGTGGCTTGGACATAAAGGTCAATGAGGGGGTGGGGGGCGGATAAATGATCGCGAACTGTTTTGATGAACAGGTTCAACGCTTAAGCGGAAATGATTTCGCAGAGGTGGCTGACGACGCCTTCGAGCGGCAGCGGGCCGGTATCCACGCGAGTGGCGCCTTCGGGGCAGACGAGCGGTGCGGTCTTGCGGCTCGAGTCCATCTTATCGCGGGCGGCGATTGAGTCGGTTTGGCCCTCTTTGGCGCGGCGGGCGGCGCGGGTGGCTTCGTCGGCGAATAGGAAAAAACGGAACTCGGCGTTGGGGAAAATGATGGAGCCGATGTCGCGGCCTTCCATGATCAGTCCCTTGAATTGGTCGTTATCGCGTGCGACTTGTGCCTGGCTGCGTTGGTAGTTGAACAGGAATTCGCGCACGGCTTCGATCGCGGCGAATTTGGAGACGTTGGCATTCACCTCGGGGGAGCGGATGTCGGCGTCGGCAGGGACGCTGTCATTGATGCTGAGCCGCGCGCTGCGGCCTTCGATTTTGGTGCCAAGTTGGAGCGATTCGAGCAGAGGCGACACACTTTCCGGCGTGTCCGAGTTGGCACCGGCTTGCAGCAAGGCGAAGGTCAGCGTGCGGTAGTGTGCCCCGGTGTCGACATGCATCAGGCCCAGGCGCTCAGCGACAGCGCGCGAGGTGGAGGATTTTCCTGTAGCGGCACCGCCGTCGATGGCGACAATGTTGAATTCGGGGCTTTCTGGCATGGTTGAGAAATAAATGCTAAAAATGTAATAGCTGAAAGGAAGAAATCGCGACTAGGTCGGATTCGTGGCTGTGTCGGCGTCTTGGGGGTGTAACCGCTTTCGCGCGACAGGGGCGCACTGACTCCTGAGGAGACGCACCGCTCTGTGATGCAAACGCAGTTGGATCTCGCCCATCCCGCTGACGGGATTCAAGCCACAACGGCGCAAAGCCCCCGAAGCAGAATCTTTGTGTCGTGGTGCCTTGGTGAGAGCCTGTTCGCGGTGGTCTGCAGTGGCTTGTCGGCGTAACTGCGGTCGTGCTGCGGCTTGTAGCATGATGGCGACAGCCGTGGTAATCGCCTATGAGCGAACTTTCGATTCCGCTGTTGGCTGGACCAGATGCACGTCGCGTTGCGGGAAGGGGATGTTGATCTTGGCGGCTTCGAGGGCACGAAAGACTGCCAGGTTTAAGGCGTAGCGGGTGCGGTGGTAGGCGGTGGTCGGCACCCACACGCGGTAGCCGATGTTGATCGCGGAGTCGCCGAAGGCATCGATGCCGACGTCGGGCGTCCGGTCGGGGGCGATGCCCTCGACGGTTTGTACGGCTTCAGTGATGCAGCGGATCGCGGCTTCTGGATCGGCGCTGTACTCGATTCCGACCACGGCTTCGACAATGCTGTAATCGTACGAGTTGGTGAAGATTTCGCCGAGCACGTTGCGGTTCGGGATCGTGATGCGTTCTTCGTCTTCGTTAACCAACTGTGTGTTTCCCAGGTTCACGCAGTCCACTAAGCCGGACAGGCCATTCAGTGTGAGGGTGTCGCCGACTTTAAACGGGCGAGTGATGATGAGGACGATACCGGCGCCGTAATTGGAGACGGGGCCTTGTACGGCGAGGCTGAGGCCGAAGGCGCTGGCGCCCAGTAGGGCGATGAACGGGGTGATCTCGATTTCCAGTTTGCTGAGTGCCATGATCGTGGCGAAGCCGACGACCACGATTTTTGCAAAACCGGCGAAAAACCGTGCGAGGGTCACGTCGATCGCGCGCTTGTCGCAGAGCTTGACGATTAAATTAGCGATGCGCTTGGCCAGCCAGCAGCCGAGGACAATAATAATGATCGCGGCCAACAGGCCGGCACCTTTTTCCGCGAGCCAGACCATTAGATTGTTTTTGAGCTCATCCAGTTGCTGTAGTTCTTTGTCGATCATGAGCGAGAATGAAAGCTGTTCCACGTCGAGCGACAAGGCTTGATTTGGCCAGTCGACTCGCGAGGGCGCAATCGCTGTAGCGGTTGCGCTGCGGAGTGTCGTATGGCAGCGTTTTACGAGCTCAATTGTCGAGTCCCGAGCACCAGTCGTCGGAGGTTCGCAAGGCTTGCGGGGTGTGTCCGGCTACGCGTAGCTCACGCAGGCTCAGGGAGCCGTGTCGCTTGGCCAGTCGTTGCCCGCTGCTATCGCAGAGCAGGGGGGTGTGGTAGAAATTCGGAGGGTGCAGACCCAGAGCTTCGTAAATCAGCAGTTGGCGGGCGGTCGAGATCAGCAGGTCTTGGCCGCGGACGACTTCGGTGATGCCCATCGCGGCATCGTCGACCACCACCGCGAGTTCATAGGCGGGGAGCCCGTCCTTGCGCCAGACGATGAAATCGCCGAAGTCGCGCAGGCAGTCGAAGGCGCAGGGGCCGAGGTTGCGGTCGTCGAACGCTATCCTGCGGTCGCTGGGCACGCGAAAACGCCAATTCGTGTAGCCGGGCGTCTGGGCGACTTTGCCGGTTCCCAGCGGCGGGCGCAGATGTTCGGGGTAAATGGTGTCGCTATTTGTCTCGTCGTTGTGCGGCGCTTGGGTGGCCCACGCGACATCTTTGCGCGATTTGTTGCAGGGGTAAATATAGCCGGCGTCTTTGAGATGTCTCCATGCATCGAGAAAGCGTGGCAGCCGTTCGCTTTGATGATAAGGTGTGAATCGGCCGCCTACATCGGGCCCTTCGTCCCAATCGCAGCCGAACCAGCGCAGGTCTTCGAGTGCGGCTGCGGTGTATTTCGGCTTGCAGCGCTGGGGGTCGAGGTCCTCGTTGCGGTACACCAGTTGGCCGCCGGCCTCGCGGGCGCGCTCCATCGCGATCCAAAAGGTGCGTGCATGGCCGAGGTGCAAATAACCGGTCGGGGTTGGGGCGATGCGGCCTCGGTAGGGCGATTTCATGCGATCTAATAAACCCTCGACTGCGCCTTGGGGCAAGCTGTTCTTGGCCGTGGTTTGAGGGGCGCGATTGTTGTGATGCGGATGGAATTGTGGAGATGTGCGGTGCTCCGGTGCTTACTTGAGCCAGGCTTTCCAGTCATCGCGGTAGGTGTCGATATTGCGCCGGTCGACAAGGCGCGGTGAACTGATAGTTGTCGGAGCTTCGGGTGCGATGTCTTTGTGGAGCTTGTTGATGAGGGCGGTCGCACTGGAATACCCCCAGTTGTAATATGGATGTACGACCAGCGCGCTGACGTAGCCTTGGTCAATGTACATAAAAGCGGAGGGGGACGACTGTACGGCGACGCAGGCGAGTGCGCCGGCTTTCCATGGTAGGGCCGGCATGCCGAGCAGGGGCCAGTCACCGAGAAACAGCCAGCCTTTGATCAGATGGTTGCGGTCGGCTATTTGAGTGGCGCGAATGGTTGCAATCGCCGCAGGATAATTGGGCGCGCAGTGCACGATTTTTTGGATGCGGCGGTGTCCCAGGACCGTGCGTGCGCCTTGGAGTCGGTCGCGCATCCTTGAATCTGGGGCGTGGTTGATGAGGATGGCCACTCGACCTTTGGTCGGGAGTTTATTGAGGATGGCCTGCGCTGCCAGGCGGCCAGCTTTGACTTCGTCCGCGACCATCGCTGACAGGGGGTGAATTCCTTCGATTTGGTGTTCAAAGAAAACCACTTCTTGGCCTTGTTGTTGGGCAAATTCGATGGCGGGGCGAATGTTTTCAGGTTCGGCGGGGCTGATGAGAAAGCCGTCTGCGTTTTCGATGAAGAGTTCGGCGAGGGCCGCGGTTTGGCTGTCGCCTTGTTCGAGGCTTGGAGTCAGGCTGAGCACTTCGACGTCGATGGAATGCTGCTCGTTGAGTGCGCGAGCGGCATCCTGCGCGCCACGTTGAGTGGCCTGGTAAATGGCATCGCTCTGATTGCAGCCAACGACCCCGATTCGATATTCACCGAGGATTTCACGGTTTTGGGCGTGCGCAGTTAATCCTGCTAGTGCAGCGACTGCAATTATAGCTAGTTGATGGTGAACGGCTGAAACGCGGGGAAACATATGTAAGATGAAATGGGTAGACAGGAACTAATGATAGATGGCGTCAAAGACACAAAAGTTTTTTCAGTGGATCTGGCGGCCAGTCCTTTCTTGCTTTATATCGGGGGCGTCATTTATGATGTTCATTAGTTCTACTTATGTTTTGCCTGTTATGAAAGTTGACCATCCGTATGCCCATCGTCGTGCTTGTCTTAAAATCGTGTTTAGTCTGCTGACTGTTTGGTTCGCTGTTAGCTTTGGCTGCGGCATTCTTTTTCGCGAATGGCTGGATGCGAACGCGCCCCAAGTCGGTAATGCGCCCTTCGGTTTCTGGATGGCACAGCAAGGCTCGATTCTCTGCTTTGTCCTGTTGTTGGTCATCTATGCGGTGCTGATGAACCGTCTCGACGCCAAGCATGGCTACACTGAGGGAAAATAATTGGAGTAAACGATGACGCAAGATAACCTGAATTTTATTTTTATTGGCATTTCCTTCGCCCTGTACGTGGGCATCGCGATTAAATCACGCGCTGGTTCGACAGAGGAATACTACACCGCGGGTGGGGGAGTTTCGCCGCTCGCCAACGGCATGGCTACCGCCGCCGACTGGATGTCCGCGGCGACATTTATTTCGATGGCCGGCACGGTGGCGCTGAGCGGCTATGATGCCTCGCGCTTCCTGATGGGCTGGACCGGCGGCTTCGTGCTACTGACCATCCTAATGGTGCCGTATTTGCGTAAATTTGGTAAGGCGACGGTACCTGACTTTGTCGGTGATCGGTATTACTCGAAGCTGGCTCGCGCCGTCGCGGTGGGGTGTGCGATCTTTATCTGCATGACTTACATTATGGGGCAGATGCGTGGTGTGGGCGTGGTCTTCTCGCAGCTTTTTGGTATCAGTATTACCTCGGGCGTCATCATCGGTGGAACGATTGTCTTTTTCTATGCCGGCCTCGGTGGTATGAAGGGGATCACGTACACGCAGGTGGCTCAGTATTCGGTAATGGCCTTTGCTTATACGATTCCGGCGATCTTTATCGCGATGGCATTGACGGGTAACGTCATTCCGCAACTTGGTTTGATTGGTAACTATACGGCCGATGCTGAGGTCGTTCCGTTTTTTCAGAAGTTAAATAATATTAACTTGGAGTTGGGTTTTCAGGAATACACCTCAGGAAAGCTGTCGAAAATCAATATGTTTTGCATCACCGCTGCGTTGATGTGCGGAACGGCTGGGCTGCCGCACGTGATTGTGCGCTTCTTTACGGTTAAAAATGTGGGTGCGGTTCGTAAGTCGGCATGTTGGACGCTGTTATTCATCGCGGTGATCTACCTGACTGCGCCAGCGATTGGTGCGTTTTCGCGTGTGAACCTGATCCAGACGCTGCATCAGACCAGCTACACGGATGCACCGACCTGGTTTAAAGACTTCGAGGCAACTGCGCAGATGGCCTGGGTGGATAAGAACGGCGATGGCAAAATCCAGTATTTCGGTCCTGCGAAATCAGATCTAAATTCAAACTCCGTGTTTCAGGGCAAGGCTCCGAGCTATCCGATGTATGATGCGCCGGAAGGTCAGCGCATTGGTGCTTTCGGGCAACGTTTGCTCGCGAATAAGGCGGATGGTTCGAATCCGAATGAGCTGTGGTTTGGTAATGACATCATGGTGATGGCCAATCCGCATATGGCTGGGTTGCCGATGTGGGTGATCGCGTTGCTGATGGCTGGCTGTATTGCCGCCGCACTTTCGACGGCTGCCGGTTTGCTGTTGGTGCTGTCGACCTCGATTTCACACGATTTGATGAAGAAGATCATCAAGCCGGATATTAGCGATCTGGAAGAGGTGAGGTATGCCCGCTTTGCGTCCTTTGTGGCGTTGGCTGTGGCTGTCTACTTCGGTATCAATCCACCGTCTCAATTTATCGCCAAGACGGTTGCCTTTGCGTTCGGTCTCGCCGCATCCTCGTTCTTCCCGACGCTACTGATGGGCATCTTTTCGAAGCGCATGAATCGTGCCGGAGCCATCTCGGGCATGCTCAGCGGTATTTTGTTCACTTTCGGTTATATTACCTACTTCCAATTTCTGGATGGCACGCCTGATCAATATTTCCTCGGAATCACTCCCGAAGGGATCGGTTTTGTCGGGATGTTGATCAACTTCGCCGTGGCCTTCGTGGTCAGCTCCTTCACGCCGGAGCCACCGCAGGAAGTGCAGGATATGGTCGAGCAGATTCACATCCCGAGTGGTGCGGGCGATGCGTCACACCACTGATTGGAGCGGTGAGAGTGCGGTGGCGTCTAGCTTGGGTAGACTTGTTGGACGTCGCGCATCACTCGCTTTTTAGGAGACGCTGCGATTTGAGGGTAGGGCACGCACGGATCTCAGAGTTTCAGTTTTCGCGGGCGATGCGACGATACTTAATGAATAGGGCTCATGCCGCGGTTTGTTTGCGTTGAATGTTGTTGTTGTTGATACT
>Ga0209715_1003601_pt1 | contig 10999 bp, 7 predicted proteins | sample COGITO_mtgs_1205_2_FD_184809 | JGI IMG/M metagenome (GOLD analysis project Ga0209715, IMG submission 184809) | Pelagic marine microbial communities from North Sea - COGITO_mtgs_120503 (SPAdes) (version 2) | ecosystem: Environmental > Aquatic > Marine > Epipelagic ...
TCGGCGATCGGTACGGAATAGAATTGGATGTCGATGTGATCGCCCAATTTCCGTCAAGCGCCCAAAGCAGCAGTGGGTTTACCATGGAATACGTACGAAGCCTCTTGTACAGATTAGACACTGAGCCCCTGTATTTCCACCTTTGCGAAGGACGAATCACCAATCCCACGGACCATGCGCACGCCGGACGTGCCTTAGCGCTGCTCACCGCAGACTTTATAAAAGCCTTCATTTTTGAAGAATGACCGGAAACTACCGCATAGAATGTATTCCGAACGTCAGTACAGCGGACCCCGATGTGCTGAATAAAATCTGTGCGGCTATACATGCTGTACCCGAAGTAGATTTGCGGTTTGTCGATCCTGGATTAAGTGCAAATAGAACCGTATTCACCTATATAGGGCCGGCCGAAGCAGTCTTCGAAGCCACAGAGCGATTGATTGAAATGGCGCTTGACTGCATCGATATGCGAAAGCATACCGGCGTACATCCACGAATGGGCGCTGTAGATGTCTGTCCGTTTGTGCTCCTCGATGATGAGAAATTTCAAGCAGCATTCCTAAAAGCTGTGGACCAATTCATTGAACACATGGGTGCCAAAGGCCTGCCTATCTACACCTACGAACACAGTGCCAGAAAGCCGTCAAGAAGAAATCTAGCGCTCGTGCGCAGGGGCGAATACGAACAACTCCCCTTACGGTTCGCTCAAGGCGATTTTCCAGATGTCGGACCTAAAATTTGGAACGTTGCGACCGCAAAAAGTGGCGCCACTGCCATGGGCGCTCGTCCACTAATGATTGCTTTCAACGTGAATTTATCGGGTGGAACAAAAAACGAACTACTCATAGCGGCAAAGCAAATCGCTCGTCGTATCCGTGAACGCGACGGAGGCTTGCCCGGGGTCAAATCCATAGGTTGGTATATTCCGGATCTTGATGTTGTCCAAGTCAGCTGTAATCTCACTAAACCCCTGGAAACCGGCATTTGCCAAGTTTTTCAAACGGTGCAGCTGGAGGCGCTGGCATTGGGCTATTTAGCACCGGATAGTGAATTGATCGGATGTATTCCAGAGCATCAATTCAAGGAATGTACCCCTTCCAGTCTAGGATTGGGCAGGTTTAAACCCATGTCATCCGAACGGCTGCTGCCTTTTTAAACTTTTGCGAGTAAAATTGGTCTAATTATTGGTTGAAATGAGCCAATAGTTATTTCTATGAAAAATATTTACTTGCTCCTATTCGTGTGTGGTACACTTTCTATCACAGCCCAAAACCGATTTACTATAAGCGGCTACATTAGCGATGATGCGAACGGTGAAGCCTTAATCGCGGCAAACATCTGGTCACCGGATGCACGAGTAGGTACCTCATCAAATGCCTATGGCTTTTACTCACTGACCCTTCCAGCAGGGAAGCACATCATTCAACTTCAATACTTAGGCTACGCCACGCAAAACTTCGAGGTAGACCTAAGAGCAAATACCGATAAGAATTTTCAAATGGTCGCGGCTGAAAGTCTGCTCAACGAGGTGGATGTAGTCGCAAGCGGCAGCGTCAAAATAGAGGACCAAATACAAATGTCGAAGATGGAAGTTCCCATCAAGCAGCTTAAATCACTACCGGCCATCATGGGCGAAGTAGACATCATGAAGACCTTGCAACTGCTGCCAGGAGTTCAAAGCGGCGGCGAGGGTACTTCAGGGCTCTATGTTCGCGGCGGCTCGCCCGATCAAAACCTCATTCTTTTAGACGGAGTTCCGCTCTATAATGTCAACCATTTATTTGGATTTTTCTCCGTATTCAATGCCGACGCTATCTCAAATGTAAGTATCACAAAAGGCGGTTTTCCAGCGCGTTACGGCGGAAGACTTTCTTCAGTTCTTGAAGTGAACATGAAGGAAGGAAATATGAAAGAATTCCATGGCGATGCCACGGTGAGTCTGATCGCCTCTAAAATGACGGTTGAAGGGCCATTGATTAAAGATAAATCCAGCTTTATGCTTTCTGCCAGACGCACCTATTTAGATGTCCTTGCAAAGCCATTTATCGCCAATCTAAACAGCACGGATCCTTCTTTTAATGTATCCCCACGTTACTATTTCTATGATATGAACGGTAAGGTGAACTATAAATTAGGACAGTACGATCGCTTCTACCTTAGCCACTTCCAAGGAAAAGATGATTTCGGCTTAAGATCTAGAGATACCTACGAAAACGGCACGGAGCGATACGAAAGCAGTATAGACTTCGGACTCGATTGGCGCAATAGCATTACGGCAGCACGTTGGAACCACCAGTGGTCGCCGAAACTTTTCTCTAATGTTACTGCGACCAGAAGTCAATATGTATTCAATACAAGAGCGATAAGTGAAGAATTGGCTTATCCGAATTATCCGGATACTTTGGGCATGAGCGACGAGCGTTTTGCAGGACTTTATTTTTCCGGAATTGAAGATTACGGCGCTCGAATAGATTTCGACTTCGCCTTGAACCCTCGCCATTACGTAAGGTACGGCGCGAACTACACCAACCACACGTTCTCCCCTGGCGCAACCAATCTCGAATTTCAATCGGGTGGTTTCAATTTAGACACCACCATTGGCGGTGATGATGTCTTCTCCGATGAAGTCTATGCTTTTATCGAAGACGAATGGAAGGTGAATGAAAACCTCAAGATGAATGGTGGATTGCATTTCGCAAATCTGTTTGTGCAAGGTGAAAGTTACCACAGCTTGCAGCCTCGATTTGGGATGAATTACAGCCTGCCCGGAGGGTTGGCATTCAAAGCATCCTATGCTGAGATGATGCAATTCGTTAATCTACTGACGAATGAAGGAATCGGTCTTCCAACTGATTTATGGGTACCGTCAACTGCGAATATAAAGCCCCAGACTTCGCAACAAATTGCCGCAGGCCTAGCGAAAAATATAGGACCGTATGAATTCAGTGTGGAAGGGTATTACAAGACCATGGATAATCTCGTGAGCTACAAAGAAGGAGCATCGTTCTTATTCTCATTGGATAACGATACATGGGAGGATAAAATCAGTCAAGGTTCAGGTGAGAGCTATGGTATGGAACTTTTTGCGCAACGTAAAAGTGGTCGTACCACGGGTTGGATCGGTTATACATTAAGCTGGAGTTACCGCCAATTTGACGATATCAATGGAGGCGAACGCTATTTCTTCACCTATGACCGCAGGCACGATCTTTCGGTCGTAGCAAGCCATGACTTTACCGATAACATCAGTTTCAGCGGTGCATGGGTCTATGGTACTGGACGCGCTGTTACCCTACCTGAATATTCTTATTATACTGGCCTACCGGACGGACTTTCATGGTGGGACGGTGCACGTGCACTTGTAGATCGACCTTCTGATAAAAACGCGTACCGCATGAGCCCCTACCACCGACTAGATATTAGCCTAAGCTTTAAAAAGACACTTAAGAACTACGAACGCTGGTGGGTATTTAGCACCTACAACACCTATAATAATTTGAATCCATTCTTTATTGAAACCGCAACGGACGATAATGGAAATCCTGGCCTGCGAGAGTACGGCTTGTTCCCGCTTATTCCAAGTGTTGCCTACCGCATAAAATTTTAAGCCATGAGAATATTTCTACTTCTTTTTCCAGCAGCTCTATTGCTTTCAAGTTGTGACAACTTAGTCAATGGTGTGGTGCGCGATATTGATCTGCCGCCCCACGAAAGCCAGCTGGCCGCAAGTCTATTTTTAGATTCTCGAGACAGTAATATCAGTGCCATAGTTTCCTCATCAAAAGGCATCTATGATACTGGGCAGAGCAAGAGTGTCTTCAATGCAGAATGTGTTTTAGCTGTTGGCGCGACAACCTATAATTGGTCTACAATGGATCAATACGAACGCTACACGGAACTCCTACCCGACCGTTTCGGCGTACCCACTGATTCGTTAGTATTCACCGTTAATCATCCCGATTTCACTTCCGTTAGCGCAACGCAGGTATTCCCATCGGCTCCTCAAGTCTCGCTTGAATTGAACTACGGCGCGACACAACTTTATGGCGAAATTTCTGATGAGCTGGTTATTACACTCAAAGATATCCCTGGTGTAAATCAACATTATATTATCTCTATTGATGTTCACTTCAGGACGGCGCTTTCAGGACAGGACACCGCAGAGTATTACAATCTGTATTGGGAAACGGAATACCCGAATAGCACGCGACTTTGGGGCCAAGAAAGTGCCTTACTCTTGTCTGAAGACGGCCTCGATAGAGACATTAAGTTTTCAGCTGCTACGGGTGTCAACCCCATCAACTTTGCAATGCTTCACGAGTATAGAGTGAAGGTCAGCGCTTTAAGTGAGGAAATGTATTTATTCTACAAAAGCTATTCAGCCTACGAGAACGCTAACGGCAACCCGTTTGCTGAGCCGGTCGTGTTATATTCCAACATGAGCAACAATATGGGCTGTTTTGGAGTAAGTACGACGAAACGATTCTATAAATAACTAGTAGGTTAGCAATACAGCGCCCCAAGTAAAGCCTGCACCAAAAGCAGCTAAACAAACCGTATCTCCGCGTTTTACAGCGCCTTCGTCTACTGCCTCCGAAAGTGCGATAGCGATCGAAGCGCCTGTCGTATTTCCGTATTTCTGAATGTTGTTAAACACCTGATCGTCGCGCAGACCCATGCGTTTTTGAATAAATTGAGCAATGCGCAAGTTGGCTTGGTGTGGGATCAGGCAATCTATTTTATCGGGTGTCAAGCCGTTTTTGGCTAAAGCTTCTCCAATGACTTCACCGAAACGTACTACCGCATTCTTAAAGACAAAGTTTCCGTTCATCTGCGGGTAATGAATATCCGGATCTACCCCATTTTCAAGCAGTTCTCCGATCCAATGCTGCGTTCCAAAGCCTTTCATCGTAAGTTCCTCCTTATTCTTACCCTCACTGTGCATATGGCAACTTTTAATACCCGATTCGCCATCCTTTGCACGAGAAAGTACAACGGCACCTGCACCATCACCAAATATGACACTCACGCCCCTACCCCTTGTGGTTTTGTCTAAAAATGGGCTTTGAAGCTCAGAAGCCACTACCAGCACATGTTCATACATTCCAGTTTGGACAAAGGCATTACCTACACTTAAAGCATAGATAAACCCAGAGCATGCATTTCTCACATCTGTTGCTCCGGCGGTATGTATGCCTAAAGCTTCTTGTACCTGAACGCCACAACCTGGAAAGTAGTAATCCGGCGATATGGTCGCAAACACGATATGTCCAATTTCCTCAGGCTCAATTCCCGCCGCTTTAATGGCACTGCGCGCAGCCTTAATGCCCATGGTAGCCGCCGTATTCCCATCGCCTTCTTCTACCCAACGACGTTCGCGGATACCGGTTCTCTCAGTAATCCACTCATCGGTCGTATCCATAAGGGTACTGAGGTGCTCATTGGTAACGATACGTTCGGGCACATAATGACCGGTACCAGAAATTTTCGCTCTATGCATGATAGGTTGTCTTGTAATGAAGTTGCATTGGAAAAAAGATAAAGTAAAATTGGCACCTAAGTTGACACCTTGTCACACAAAATTGAATTGGTGGCGTGTGGCACGAGTGTTGAAGTAGTTGCAGAAACCAAATAATAGAATAAAATGGCAAAAGGATCTATAAACGTAACCGCGCAGAACATCTTCCCTATTATCAAGAAGTTCTTGTACAGCGATCACGAAATTTTCTTACGTGAATTGGTATCAAATGCTGTCGATGCAACGCAGAAATTAAAAACGTTGACCAATTTGGGTGAAGCCAAAGGCGAGCTTGGTGATTTGACCATCCACATTAAATTGGACAAAAAGGCCAAAACCTTGAGCATCATCGACCGTGGTATCGGTATGACTGCTGAGGAAATTGACAAATACATTAACCAAGTTGCTTTCTCTGGCGCGGAGGAATTCGTGAAAGAATATGAAGGTAAAATGGAAGGTGCAGATTTGATTGGGCACTTCGGTCTAGGGTTCTACTCTGCCTTTATGGTGGCAAAGAAGGTAGAAATCCTGACAAAATCTCATAAGGATGCAGCTGGAGTACAATGGATCTGTGATGGAAATCCAGAATTTGAGCTAAACACTATAGAAAAAGAAGACCGTGGAACAGAAATTAAGCTCCACATAGCTGAAGATAGCGAAGACTTCTTGGAAGAAAGTAAAATCAATGAGCTGCTGAGCAAGTATGCGAAGTTCATGCCGATCTCCATTCAGTTTGGTGAGAAGGACGAGAGCTATAATGCAGCGGCAGAAGGCGAAGATGCAAAGTGGGAAACACGTAAAATCCCTAATGTTATCAATAACCCCAACCCTGCTTGGGTGCGCAAACCAGCAGACTTATCCGACGAAGATTACAAGACTTTCTACAAGGAGCTTTACCCCATGAGCTTCGAGGAGCCGTTGTTCAACATTCATTTGAATGTAGATTTCCCGTTCAACTTAACAGGGGTACTGTACTTCCCTAAAATCAAGCCAAACGTTGAACCACAGCGTAACAAAATTCAGTTGTTCCAAAAGCAGGTGTTCGTTACGGATAGTGTAGAAGGTATTGTGCCAGATTTCTTGACACTCCTCCACGGAGTGATTGATTCACCAGATATTCCGCTCAATGTGAGCCGCTCCTACCTTCAAGCTGATGGGAATGTGAAGAAAATCGCTTCACACATTACGAAGAAGGTTGCAGATAAGCTCGATGAGATGTTCCGTAAGGACCGTGCCGATTTTGAATCGAAATGGAACGACATGAAAATCATCATCGAATACGGTATGTTAACGGAGGATAAATTCTTCGACAAAGCGAAAAAATTCGCTATGTATGCGGATACTGATGGCGGGCTTCACACGTTTGAGGCATACTTGGAATCCATTAAAGAGCAACAGACGGATAAGGATAAAAAGACCGTTGTGCTCTATGCTTCCAATAAAGATGCACAGCACAGCTACATTCAAAACGCGAAAAATAAGGGATACAGCGTACTGCTCCTAGATTCACCGTTGACGAGTCACTTGCTACAAAAATTGGAACAAGAGCATGAAAACACAACGTTTGCTCGTGTGGATTCAGATTTGATCGATAACCTCATTAAGAAGGATGAAACGCGTGTTGCTAAGTTGAGCGACAAGCAGAAGGAGGAATTGAAAACCCGATTAGAAACCATCGTACCTAAGGAGAAATTTACTTTGAAACTAGAGGATATGGATTCTACCGAGGCACCCTTAGTCATTACCGTTCCTGAATTCATGCGCCGCATGAAGGAAATGCAAATGACCGGTGGTGGTGGAATGATGGGTATGGGTGATTTCCCTGATATGTACGATCTGATCGTCAATGCCAACCATCCGCTCGCTTCAAAAATTTTAGATACTGAAGATGCAGATGCTCGTGGTACCGCTGTAAATCAGGCGCTTGACCTTGCTAAACTGCAGCAGAATTTACTTCACGGCGAAGAGTTGACTGCGTTCATCGCCCGTTCTTACGAGCTTTTAGGAAACGAATAACCGTTTGTTACTTGTTGATTAAATATTCCTATGTCTTAGGAATGTCAAGGGGGCTCCGGCCCCCTTTTTGTATTTTTACGGTTCATATAAACCATTGACTTCTATGAGCGCGGACGTTCTATCCCTAGCTACTCAAAATGCCACTTTGTGGACTTCTGATTTATTTGATGCTGAAACTCGTGCCGAAGCACAAGCTCTTTTGGAGCAGGGCGGCGATACCTTGATTGAGCCCTTCTACAAAGACCTAGACTTTGGAACTGGCGGTATGCGCGGTATCATGGGCGTGGGAACCAATAGAATTAACCCTTATACACTCGGTTTAGCCACACAAGGTTTGGCCGTTTATGCCCATCAATCCATGGGACGCAAAGACCTCAAAGCTGCCATCGCCTACGACAGCCGGAACAACTCTCAGTCTTTTGCACGCAAGGTTGCCGAAGTATTGAGCGCCAATGGTGTACACACCTATTTATTTGAAGAATTGCGCCCAACACCAGAGCTGAGCTTTGCTGTACGCGAATTAGGTTGTGATTTCGGAATCGTTTTGACCGCCTCGCACAATCCTAAGGAATACAACGGATACAAGGTGTATTGGAATGATGGGGGCCAGTTAGTTCCTCCGCATGACAAGGGTGTCATTGAACAAGTACGTGCCACTAGATTTGAAGATATACGTTGGGATGCGAATGAAGCGCTTATCGAAAACGTAGGTACGGAACTCGACGAGAAATATACAGATATGATTGCGGGGTTGTCTTTGAGCAACGCCGGCAAAACCGATTTAAACATCGTTTTTACCGCATTACATGGAACTTCTATAGTTAGCGTTCCTCCCGCCTTGGTAAAAGCCGGCTTCACCAACGTACAGCTTGTTGAAGCGCAAAGTACACCGGACGGTAACTTCCCTACCGTAGCCAGTCCTAACCCAGAAGAAAGTGCTGCCCTAGCCATGGCCGTTGCCCAGGCCGAAGCTACAGGCGCAGATTTAGTGATCGGCTGTGATCCAGATACGGACCGCGTCGGTATTGCTGTGAACGACGGAACGGGCAAAATGCAACTTCTTAATGGTAACGACACTGCAGCTTTACTAGTTCACTACATACTAGACGCTTATAAAACAAACGGTACCCTTCCAGCAAACGGTTTTACCGCAGCCACAGTGGTCACTACGGATCTAATCGCAGACATCTCAGCAGCATATGGAGTGCCTTGTTACCGTTGTTTGACCGGTTTTAAATGGATCGCTGATATCATCAACAACAAACCTGAAGAACAATTCCTGGTAGGTGGTGAAGAGTCTTACGGCTACCTTATCGGGGATGAAGTACGTGATAAAGATGCCGTTGCTTCCGCCGTTATGATTGCAGAAATGGCTGCTAATGCCAAAGCACAGGGCCGTACCGTATTGCAACAATTAGAAGCCATTCATCGCGAGTTTGGTCAATACCAAGAGCGGTTGATCGCTGTCACGAAAAAAGGCCGCTCAGGCGCCCAAGAGATTGCCGATATGATGACCGCCCTTCGCAACGACCCGCCCAAAACTTTGGCTGGTTCACCCGTGATTATTGCCATCGACCATGGAAAATCGACTCAAACAGATCTTCTTACGGGAGCTACCTCTAGTACGGAACTTCCTGCTTCAAACGTACTGCAGTTCATTACAGAAGCTGGAGATAAGGTCAGTGCACGACCTTCAGGAACAGAACCAAAAATCAAGTTCTACTTCAGCGTGCGCGCTACTACTGGTGATAGCCATGCAGCAACGAAAGCTGAACTTGAAAGAAAGATTGATACCTTTATTGAGGAATTGAACCTCTAATTCAAACATGAAGAATTTCATCATTATAGGGGCCATTTCGATGGCCCATTTTTCTTGCTCACAACCAGAACCAAAGGCGGAAGAAGCAACTGGACAAGATTTCATTGGATCCATCATCCAAGACTCCACCCGTGTATCGTTTAACGTGCACCTCGAAGAGAACGTACTGACGTTTTACAACGGCGTACAAGAGTCGTTTAACGTTACGCTAAGCGGAGAAGATACCCTTCGAGGTACATTCCCTGTATTTGCCTCCGATTTATGGCTTCTTCCCTCTGAGCACGGCTATGAAGGGAAGTACTTCAGAACAGATGCAAAGGATTATGAATTGACATTAATCCTCACTAGAGGCGATTATAGCATTCCAGCAACTACAGAAGAGCCTCCTGTTCAATACGCCATTTTTAGAGATTACGGTTCAGGTACCATTCGCCCCGCTTTATTACAATTGGGCCTTGAGGACAATACGCTCGTTGGAACCATCGCTACAGCTACCGGAGATAGTAGGTTTCTATCTGGCTATACCGTCGACGAAGGCGGTTTTATCCTTCAAGGATTCGATGGTCGATTCATATACCACGTCGAAGCATCTACCAGAGGCGACTCTATTTTCGGTCAGGTTTGGTCAGGAAAAACTGGTTACTACCGCTTCAAAGGTGTTGCTGATGATCATGCCACGTTGGAAGATCCAGAGGAAATGTCAAAGCTGCGCGAAGATTATACGCACATTGAATGGCACTTGCCTGGCTTAGACGGTGATACAGTGCATTTTGATAGCCGTACCATCACCAAGCCTACCATCTTAGCCATCCAGGGGTCGTGGTGTCCGAACTGTATGGACGAAGGCCGCGTATTGGACCAGTACTACCGTGAATTTGAGGGAGCTATAGATGTCTTCGGGCTGAGCTACGAATACAGTGGGACTTTGGAAAAAGCTACAGCTGCAGTACAGAAAATGGAGCGCGATTTAGGCACCTCCTTCCCTATGGTTATTGCGACTTACGATCCTAAACAAGACCGCAATGCAGTATTGCCGTTGGAACAGATTCGCAGCTACCCTACTTCTATCATGTTGGATCACGAGGGTAATGTGGTGAAGATCCATACCGGTTTTTATGGCCCTTCTACCAAGGAATACGACGCTTACGTCAAAGAAACTAGAGAAGAATTAGAAGCATTGGTGGCAAAAGTGAATGGCTAATTACCTCGAACGCATATGGCCCGATTTTAAGGAGCTCGCCCGCTCCAAACGGAAGGAGAACAAAAAGTTCTTTGGCCGTTTGTCCAAGGAAGACAGCAAGAAGCTCAATGCCCAATTTCACGCGATGCACGACGAGGTCTTCGCTGAAACAGATTGCCTTAAATGTGCACGGTGTTGTAGAACCACAGGGCCACTCCTTACCAAGCAAGACATTGGGCGCATCTCTAAAAAACAGGGCCTTAAACCGGCGGACTTTGAGAAGCAGTATTTACGTGTGGATGAAGACGGTGATTGGGTGATGAAAAGTTTACCGTGTCCGTTTTTAGCATTGGACACTAACAAGTGTACCATTTACGAATATGCGCCCAAGGCGTGCCGTGAATATCCGCATACGGATCATACGAATATGAAGTCTATTCTTCCCCTAACTGAAACGAATGTGAGG
>Ga0209715_1003616_pt1 | contig 10960 bp, 9 predicted proteins | sample COGITO_mtgs_1205_2_FD_184809 | JGI IMG/M metagenome (GOLD analysis project Ga0209715, IMG submission 184809) | Pelagic marine microbial communities from North Sea - COGITO_mtgs_120503 (SPAdes) (version 2) | ecosystem: Environmental > Aquatic > Marine > Epipelagic ...
GCATCATCTGCCGCCACTACAATAATAGCTAAATCTGTTACTTGAGCACCCCTTGCACGCATGGCTGTAAAGGCCTCGTGACCTGGTGTATCAAGAAAAGCCATTTTTTGACCATCCTGCAATTCTACACCGTAAGCACCAATATGTTGGGTGATACCCCCAGACTCTCCTGCAATTACATTCTCTTCACGAATGTAATCAAGTAACGATGTTTTACCATGATCAACATGACCCATTACCGTTACAATAGGAGCTCTTACTTGCAAATCTTCTGGAGCATCTTCAACTTCCTGGATAGACTCTTCAATATCTGCAGTGATAAACTCTACTTCATATCCAAACTCTTCTGCAACAATAGAAATTGTTTCTGCATCTAAGCGTTGGTTCATTGTTACCATCATACCCAAAGACATACATGCAGAAATAATTCCTGTAACAGGTGTATCCATCATGGTAGCTACTTCACTAGCGGTAACAAATTCGGTCACTTTTAAGACCTTGTTATCTATTGCTTGTTGTGCTAATTCATCTTCTGTTTTTTGACGATGAATATCACGTTTCTCTCTTCTATACTTAACACCTTTTCCTTTAGAAGATTTTCCTTTAAGTTTTTCTAAGGTTTCCCTTACTTGCTTTTGGATATCTTCCTCGGTAGGCTCTGCTTTTGGAACATTGGCTCGTTGAACCACTCTTCTTACTGGGCCTCTTTTCTCTCGTGCATTTGCCGGTGAACCCCCTTTTGGAGCTTCTTTAGTGATACGACGTCTACGCCCTTTTTTATCGCCTGGTGCTCCTGGAGCAGGTTTTTTCTTTTCTGGTTTTTTAAATTGAGTTAAATCAATTTTTTGTCCTGTAAAGTTAGGGCCATTTAATTTTTTATACTGAGTTGTCACGGATTCATCTAGAACAGGAGCTTCTGGCTCAATGTCTTTAGTAACTGGAGCCTCTTTTTTTGTTTTTACAGCCTTTGCAGCTTCTTTATCTAGTGGAGTTGCAATCTTTTTGGCTGTTTCTTTTTTGGTGGTAGTCTCTGGCTGAACATCTGGGGTGTCTTTTTTGTCCTCAGAAACCTCTACCTCAGGAGCTTGTTTTTCTTTTGGCTTTACATTACCCTTGGCATCAAGGTCAACTTTTCCAACTTTCTTTGGGCCTTTTAGCGTTGCTTTTGCTTCTACCACTTTTTGAGCAGCGGCAGCGGCGGCTTTTTCTGCAGCAGCATTTTCTGCAGCAAGTTTTGCAGCAGCATCGGCTTCGGCCTTTCGCTTCTCTTGTTCTTCGCGTTCACGCTCGCGATCATTAAAGAGCTCTTCTTTCTCTTTACGTTTCTCTTCGCCTACTTCCTTGGACTCTACTTTTTTCTCTTTGTCCTTTGCAAATCCTTCTGATAAGAGTTTGTATTCTGTGTCAGAAATTTTTGCAGTCGGGCGCGCCTCTATCTCTATGCTTTTAGATTTTAAAAAATCTACCGCGCGATCTAGAGAGATGTTAAACTCCTTAAGTACCTTATTGAGTCGTATCGATTTTACTTCAGCCATAAAAATGCTTGTCTGTTCTTTTTAACTACTTTAAATCTTGATGATAAAAATACTAATATGTATCCTACTCGTCAAATTCTTCTTTCAATATATTGATAACCTCTTGAATCGTTTCCTCCTCAAGGTCGGTACGTTTCACTAAGTCATTAAAATCATAATCTAATACACTCTTGGCTGTATCAAGGCCTATTTTGTGAAATTCTGCGATGATCCACTCCTCTATTTCATCACTAAATTCTCTTAATTCTACATCTTCTTCTGCTCCTTCACGCAATACATCAATTTCATACCCTGTTAACTGGCCTGCAAGTCTAATGTTGTGTCCTCCACGACCAATAGCCTTACTTACCTCCTCAGGACGCAGAATAACCTCAGCACGCTTGGTCTCTTCATTTATCTTAATAGAAGTTACCTTCGCAGGGCTCAGGGCGCGTGTTATAAATAAGTTTAAATTGGTTGTGTAATTAATTACATCAATGTTTTCATTCCCTAATTCACGAACAATACCGTGTATTCTCGAACCTTTCATACCCACACAGGCACCAACAGGATCGATACGATCATCATAGCTCTCTACGGCTACTTTCGCCTTTTCTCCAGGGATACGCACCACTTTTTTTACGGTAATTAAGCCGTCAAAAACTTCTGGAATCTCTTGTTCAAACAATTTCTCCAAAAATACAGGATTCGCACGTGACATAACAATGGCCGGCTTGTTTCCTTTTAACTCAACACTCTCAATAATTCCGCGAACGTTATCTCCTTTTCTAAAGAAGTCTGAAGGGATCTGTTTGTCTTTTGGCAAGATAATCTCATTTCCTTCATCATCCAACAATATAATTGCTCTGTGACGAATGTGATGCACCTCTGCCGTATAAATTTCACCTTCTAAGTCTTTAAATTGCTTATAGATAATGGTGTTATCATGCTCATGTATTTTTGAAATCAAGTTCTGCCTTAATGCTAAAATAGAACGACGTCCTAGTTGCATTAGCTTCACTTCCTCAGAAACATCCTCGCCAACTTCAAAATCATCTTCGATTTTTCTAGCCTCCGTCAATGATATTTCCTCGTTGGGATCCATCACGTCTTGGTCTGCAACAACTACTCTGTTTCTCCAAATTTCTAAATCTCCTTTGTCGGGATTTACAATAATATCAAAATTATCATCACTCCCGTATTTTTTCTTTAGAGCATTTCTAAAAACATCTTCAAGTATCGCCATCAGGGTTACTCTATCAATCTGTTTATCGTCTTTAAATTCTGAAAACGAATCAATTAACGCTAAATTTTCCATATCATTTTAATTAAATGTTACCATAACTTTTGCTTCTACAATATCTGTGTAAGGAAGTACCGCTTGTTTTTGAACCGTTACTTTTCCTTTTCCAACAGGCTTTGGCTCACGAGCTTTCCACTCTAGAGTTACCTGGGTATCTGTTGTTTGTGTAATCTTACCTTCTATGGTTTGGCCCTGTGTTGTTTTTACTTGCAGGTTTCTACCTAGATTTTTCTTGTACTGCCTTGGCAAGCTAAGTGGGCGTGAAACACCCGCAGAAAGAACATCTAAAGAGAAATCTTCTTCTTCTCTATCTAAATTATGCTCTATAGCCCTACTTATTGCAATGCAATCTTCTACTCTTACTCCCTGATCACCGTCTATAATAACAGCAATTTTATTATCTGAAGCAATTTCCATATCAATCAAGAACAAATGGGTATGTTCTTTTAATGCTTCATTTAATAATTGGGTGACTTTTTCTCTCATTAAATTTTGGTTATAAAAAGAGGGGACTAGCTGTCCCCTCCTTTTCTCATCATAAATTCTGTGCAAATATAGTACTTTATTTGATATTAAAAAACCTTAGCGCAGCACATTATTTTTTTGTATCTTCATATAAGAAATTTTTATTAATCCTAATATACAGCCTATGAAACGCATCCTTGTTCCAACAGATTTTTCATCACAAGCAGAAAATGCATTAAAAGTAGCTGTAGAGATTGCAACCAAGCACAATAGTGAAATTTACCTCTTACACTCCCTGGACATGCCATCTCAAATTCGCGGGGTGCAAAACAACGCAAGCATGCCAGAGTCTTTATACTTTATAAAACTGGCAGAAAAAAGCTTTGAAGCGCTTTTAAAAAAAGACTATCTAGGCCCTATTGAGATACATGAGGCGATTGGGCATGACCAAATATATAGTGATATTAATAGAACCGTCGAAGAAAAAGACATTGACCTTATTGTCATGGGCTCTCATGGCGCTAACGGGTTTAAAGAACTGTTTATTGGTAGCAATACAGAAAAGGTAGTGCGCACTGCCAACATACCTGTTTTGGTGATTAAAAACGAGCATACAGATTTTAATATTAAAGATTTTGTATTTGCCACAGATTTTGGAGAAGAGAGTCGTTGGAGTTTTACCCAGGCTCAAAAGTTTGCTAAAGCCATGGATGCAAAAATGCATTTACTATACGTAAATACTCCTGCAGGATTTAAAACTACAGAGCAGGCAAATAAACTCATGCAAGATTCTATTAAAGATTCAAAAGAAGAAAACCACACCATCAACATACACAACGCCTACTCTGTTGAGGATGGTATTTTGCAATTTGCTAAAATGAAAGGTGCTAAACTAATAGGTACAAGCACCCATGGACGCAGGGGGCTTTCACACTTTTTTAACGGTAGTATAAGCGAGGATTTAGTAAATCATGCCAACATGCCTGTAATTACCTTTAGGATACAATAACTACATCCCTATAGTTAGCTTGAAAAAAGAACATCCTTACAACATATAAAGGCATAAAAAAACCCCAGATAGAAATTCTATCTGGGGTTTTTTAAACTGTACTAAATGCTACTTAATTGTTGTGCAAAGTAACTGTACCATAGGTGCCAATATTCACTTTTGGGATAGAAGCATTATAGGTTGTGTTAATTACATCAATAATTGTATTTGCAGTAAAGGCATATCCTCTTGGAGATGGATGAACTCCATCTAAAGAAAAAGCACCACCTGTTACATAAGTTGATGTTAATACACCTCCATTGTAAAAGGCGCCATTTGCAGCAACTTCTGCCAAAGCAGATTTCATGTCTCCGTATCCAAGCTCATTAGCAGCAGCTAATCCTTCAATAATAGCATTATATGATGCTCCAGCAGTAGCAACACGAGCTTGCTCTGTTGATGACAACACTAAAGAGTTTGGAAGTGGCAGTGAAACCCCTACAATACCTAATGGATTTGAAGGGTCTGGCACTGTACCTAATACAGAAGATGCTGTTAACACCACTAAATCATCACTTTTTACTTGACGTAATTGACCTAAAAGTGCAGCCGTTTGCGGGTCTAAACCAGCTCCTATAAGAATGGCTGTTACATCTGTTAAATCTACATCTGTCATGATAGGGTAGTTTACACCTTCTACAAAATTAATTGCGCGAATAGCAGCTTCTTCTGCAGAAATAAACCCACCTGCAACTAATTGTCCTAGTGCACCATTATATAATGCAAACTGTGCATTAACGGCTCCCGCTGTTGCAGCATCTAATGGGATAGATCGCGTTGGTACTGTTGTAAAGTAAGGAATAGATGTTACATCTGGGATGTTTAATAAAACTCCTTTAGCTCCACCAGCTACAAGCGCGTCTACTTGAGCGCTGTATGCCGCTGCAAATACATTAGGATCTGTAATATCAAAACCACCATAAGTACTTGGGTCTAGATTTCCTGCTTGATCAACACCAGAACCACCAGAGGTAGCATATCCTAAAATATCATTGTTTCCAATCCACAAACTAAAGAAGGTTGGATTCAAAGAAACTGCATCTGCAAGAACAGTTGTTGACTCGCTGGTTGCAAATCTTGCAAACCAAGGGTTTGCAGTTCCGTTTGCCACACCAGCAACAGATCCATAACCTGGAGTTACAAGATGATAACTTTTTGCTCCTGGTACTCCCATATTATTAAAAGGTCCTGTAGCACTTGTTGTTACATCTGTCATAGGTGTTCCGTCTAATGGTGTTGGAAAAGGATTCCCATTCTCATCTGCAGATAAAACTAGTCTATTACCTGAGATTTGAACACCACCATACAATAGACCTCCTAAGTTATCTGAGGTAAGTGGCTGGGTAAAATCTCCGCCGCCAACAAAACCAAACTGCTCAGCCATAATATTAGGATAAGAATCTTCTTGTCCAGACATATATAATGCGCCATCTGCATAACCTGCAGTTAGAGAATTTCCTAAGGATACATAGTTTGAGAAATCTGCATCTCCTGCGTCGTAGAAACCTTCATCGGTTACTGCATTTTCAAATTCTGGCTCACAACTCACCAAACCAATGGCAAGCAAACCAATCATAAATTTTATAGTATTTTTCATATTAATTAGTTTTTTTTAAATTAAAGTTTGTAAGTGATACCCAAACCTGGTACAAATACACTTGATTTATAGGTTCCTCCAAAACTTGAGTACTGATTAATTAAACCAGCAGGTCCTCCAGACCCTTCAACGAAGTAGTCATAAGAAGCATCAACCTCGTTAAACTGTAAGTACAAGAAAGAAGCGTCAATTTCTAGGCGGTCACCAACTTTAAAGGTTAAACCAGCTGTATAACCGTTACTATCGTTACGAGGAGTTTCTGGTGCAAAATATCCAGATTGTACTGGAGATTCATCAAAGTAGTATCCACCTCTTAGGGTGAAAGACTCTGATGCCTCATATTGAACTCCAAATCTGTAGGTAGACGCATCTTTGTAATTTCTAAGAAGTACAGAATCTGGTGTGTCATTTCCAAAAACAACAGCTAAAGATTCATAGGCGCTCCAATACGTCATGTTGTAATCAAAGGCAAACAAGAAATCGTTATGCTTGTAAGAGAGTCCCATTGTAAGTTCTGCAGGAAGTGGTAAATCTGCACTAAAGGTTGTGTCTGAAAAAGGAGTTAGTGGAGAGTTAGGTACATTCTCAAAGGTAGCATCTCCATCTTCTGCGCTTAGAATTATTTCTGAGCGGTAATTAGCACCAACAGTTAAATTCTCAGAAGCTTTTAACATAGCACTTGCGGTCCAACCCCAGTTACTAATTCCAGTTTGCTCAAGAGTTACCTCAGATCTGTTTCCGTCAAGATCTACAAGAGTTCTGTTAAGGTTTTTGTTAAAGTTAACACCACCTGTTGCGTAGATTGGTCCACCGCCAACACTAAATTTGTCAGAAAGTTTAATAGATACACTTGGTTGTACAAAAATAGCCTGAAGCGCTATATTATTAACAAGGTGAGATCCAGCCCAGTCATCTTCATAGGCAACAGTACTTCCGTAAGGGGTATAAATCCCTAAACCAAATGCAAGCCAATCGTTAGCCTGGTAAGATATATATGCATAAAATGGTGTACCAACACCAGCCTCTGTCATTGCGGTTTCTCCTGTTGCAGAGTTTTGGTAAGAAACATCTGCAAGAACACCATGGGCGCCAACAGATACACTTAATTTGTTTTCTAGGTACACTAACCCTGCTGGGTTAAAAAACACAAGTTCACTACTGTTAATTACAGCAACACCTGTATGACCCATAGCCAAGGCTTTGTTTCCTTGAAGACTCACCCTATACCCACCGGCATAAGTAACAGCCGTTGCAAGAAATAACACCGTGAGGAGTAATACTTTTTTCATAATTGTTTACGTTTAGTTAAAGATTAATTTTTATAAATATAGCTTATATAACACTCAAATTTTATTAATTATGTAATTATTGGGTGTGTACAATACATTTTACTTTGCAATGTTATAAAAAATCCACAACAATTTGATGAAATTGCTGAGGATTTTCTGCATGTAACCAATGGCCAGCTCCCAAAATGGTCTTTATTTGGCTTTTAGGGAAGTGTTTTTGTATGGAAATTTCATCTAAAGAGGTTATGTATCCAGAATTTTCTCCACGAACAAACAAAGTCTCTTTGTTAAAAACTGCAGTAGTAGCAAGCGCTTTACCCACTTGAGTAATTTCTTTGGTAACCACAGGTAAATTAACCCTAAGGGCTAGTTGCTTTTTTTCAATCCAGTATACATTTTTAAGTAAAAAAAGTCGCAAACCTGGCTCCTTAATATAACTTGCCAAAACCTCGTCGGCCTTAGCCCTAGAATTAATAATAGAAAAATCTAATAAACCAAGGCCTTTTAAAATATCTTGATGGTGCTCAGCATACTGCCTAGGAGCTATATCTGCAATCAGCAGTTTTGACACCCTTTCTGGGTGAGCAGCAGCAAACTCCATAGCTGTTTTGCCGCCCATAGAGTGCCCTAGTAAAACCACTTGATCTAGATTGTGATGTTCACAATACGACAACAAATCTGCAGCCATAGCCTGATAAGTAAAAACAGGGTCGTGAAAGCTTCTGCCGTGATTTCGCTGATCAATAAGATGCATTTGGTATCCTTGATTGGCAAACTTTTTCCCAAGACTTTTCCAGTTATCACTCATACCCAAAAACCCATGAAGAATTACAAAGGGTGTGCCGGTTCCTATTATTTGTGAGTGTAATATCATACCCTATACTAGTTTAGACAAATAGGCCTCAATGGTAGGCTGCAAGCCTTTATAAATTGCCTCAGAAATAAGCGCATGACCAATACTAACCTCTGCTAGATGTGATACATTTTTAGCGAAAAATGCAATATTATCCAAAGATAAATCATGACCAGCGTTTACTCCCATCCCTAATTGATGTGCTAGTTTTGCACAGGCATCATAAGGTACTATAGCCTCAAAATCTCCCAAAGAATACTGCTTTGCAAAGGCCTCTGTATATAATTCTATTCTGTCTGCACCAACATTGGCTGCCCCTTCTACTGCCTTTAAAGAAGGATCTACAAATATCGATGTGCGGATACCGCTGTTTTTAAATTCTGAAATTACTTCACTTAAAAAATCTTTGTGTTTTATAGTATCCCATCCTGCATTTGAGGTAATAGCATCTATACTATCTGGCACCAAGGTAACCTGAGTTGGCTTTATTTTTAAAACCATATCCATAAACTTAGCAATAGGATTCCCTTCTATATTGTACTCTGTTGTCACGGCCTGTTTTAAATCATAGGCATCTTGGTACCTTATATGACGCTCATCTGGACGCGGGTGTATCGTCACACCATGGGCGCCAAACAACTGCACATCTTTTGCCACCTGCACTACACTAGGGTAATTACCACCTCGAGCGTTACGCAATGTTGCAATTTTATTAATATTTACACTTAACTTTGTCATCATTATATATTTGAAACAAAAATACAATGCTTAAGCACAGTTTTGAAACTATATTTTAAGTATTTTGCATAAAAACCTTTGCTGTGAACACACAACAATATATCATAAATGACATCACCCCTTTTGACCTTACCACCAAAGTAAGTGAGGTTCAAAACGCTTTCAACCAGCTCACCTACTCACACATCCCTGTGACCAAAGATGGGGTTTTTGAAGGTGCAATTTCAGAAAATGACATCCATTGCTATGACGCAGATAAAACCCTAGAGGCATATCAATACTCTTTAGAGTCATTTCATGTAAAACAGCACACCAATTGGATAGACATACTTGAGGCTTTTGCCCTGAACAATACCACTATTATGCCTGTATTGACAGACAACTACAAATACCTTGGGTATTATGAGCTGAGTGACATCATGAACATCTTTAACGACACCCCTTTTCTAGGAGAGGCGGGAGGCATTATTGTTATTGAAAAAGGTACCGCAGATTATTCTTTTTCTGAAATTTGTCAAATTGTAGAAAGCAATGATGCAAAGATTTTAGGGGTGTTTATCTCAAAAATGGAGAATGACATCACTCAAATCACTATTAAGGTTGGGCACACAGGCATCAATGCTATCGTTCAAACTTTTAGAAGATACAACTATAACGTAGTGTCTAATCATCAAGAAGATAGATTTATTGAAGATCTAAAAAAAAGATCTCAATACCTTGAAAAATACCTAAAGATGTAGTTATGAAAATAGGGATCTACGGCCAATTTTATCACAAAAACTCTGAAACTCACATACAAGCAATTCTAAATGCATTGCAAAGTAAGGGGGTTGAAATTGTGGTCGAAAAAAACTTTTTAGCGCTTATGAGAGAGAACCAATCTTTCCATACAGACTTATCTAAGCTTGCAAGTTTTACTAAATTAGATGCCAGCTATGACCTGTTTTTTAGCATTGGAGGAGATGGTACCATTTTAAAATCTATCACATTTGTGCGAGATCTTGACATCCCAATTGTTGGTGTAAATACAGGAAGACTTGGGTTTCTGGCTACCATACAAAAACAAGATGTAACCTCTAGTATAACAGAAATACTCGAGGGCAATTATTACATCTCTGAGCGCTCTTTATTGTCTATAGAAACGAGCCCATCAAACAATGAGATTACTCCCTTGAATTTTGCATTAAACGAGGTAGCCGTTAATAGAAAAAACACGACTTCGATGATTAAGGTAGAAACGACTATTAACTCAGAATACCTAACCTCTTACTGGTCTGACGGGTTAATTGTATCTACCCCTACAGGATCTACAGGCTATTCATTGAGCTGTGGTGGCCCTGTGATTGAACCTAGCAATGAAAGTATCATACTCACGCCCATTGCGCCTCACAACTTAAACGTTAGACCTCTTGTTGTTCCAGATAATAGCGTGGTAACTCTTAAAGTTTCGGGAAGAGAAGATACCCATTTAGTGTCTTTAGATTCTAGAATTTTAACCCTTAAAAACGAGACGTTAATCACTATTAAAAAAGCCGCCTTCACCATTAAATTTGTGCAACCCATAGAAGAGAGTTTTATTAAAACACTTCGAAAAAAACTACTTTGGGGAGAAGACAAAAGAAATTAAGCAATAAAAAACACTAAAAATTGTTTATCAATCTAGACTATGGCTGTTATGGTGGGGTAGTGCCAAGTTTATTGTTATATTTGCGAACTTTTTAAAACTTATGAGGTATTTAACGGTAGTTTTTTTAGTGCTTTTTTGCATACAAAAAGGAGCTTCACAGACATTTGAGCTGGGTGGTTTTGTTGGCGGGGTAAATGTAATTGGAGATGTTGGTAGTACAACGTATGTCAATCCAAATACACTAGCATTTGGCGGTATTTTTAAATGGAATAGAAGCCAGAGGCATTCATTTCGTTTTTCGGCCATTATAGCCAAAGCAGAAGGAAATGATGCAGACAGTAAAGAAAGTAGAAGAAAACAAAGAGGCTACTCTTTTCAAAACAATATTAAAGAATTTTCTGCAGGGCTAGAATACACCTTTTGGGAGTTCAATTTAAACTCTGGAGCTCCAGCTGCAGCGCCCTATCTATATACAGGAATCACCTATTTTATTAATCAGGCCTCTTTAAGTGATGCCCAGGGTGAC
>Ga0209715_1003627_pt1 | contig 10942 bp, 9 predicted proteins | sample COGITO_mtgs_1205_2_FD_184809 | JGI IMG/M metagenome (GOLD analysis project Ga0209715, IMG submission 184809) | Pelagic marine microbial communities from North Sea - COGITO_mtgs_120503 (SPAdes) (version 2) | ecosystem: Environmental > Aquatic > Marine > Epipelagic ...
GTAATGTTGGATAATTCTGCGGCTCTTTTTTGTAAAATATCTTCGGTTATATATTGCGGTAGGCGTTCATTTTCCGCCGCATAAAATGCTGCAACGCTTGACCGATTAAACCAGTCATGGTGATAGTCGGACAGCAGGGTGCCGTAGGCAGTCACGCCGGCATTACCAAAGTCACGTGGGATAGGGGTGGCGTCTTGGATAGCTTTGGTAACCCCCCAGCGCTGAAAATGCTCGCCGGTGCGTTGTGTGAGGTTTTGACCTTTTGGAATGGGTTGGATCGTAGTGTGTCGTTCGACTATGATCACGCGGATATCGCGTAACGCTAGATCTATTGCAAGGCCAAATCCGACTGGGCCACCCCCTACGATAATAATATCGGCGTCATGAGGTGGTGAAATGGTCATAGGTAAACCCCGATCATTGTTTGCTGGTCATGTGGGTGCTGCGGACTAGATTAGAACTGTGTGTAAATATGTTTGGTTTCAAGAAAAGGTGCAAGTCCTTCGACACCATGAAGCCGGCCAAGACCAGACTCGCGATAGCCACCTGTTTCAGCCTCAACCATTAGGCGGTTATGACAATTAACCCAGACTGTGCCGGCTTTTAAACCCCTCGCAGCGGCCTGTGCAGTAATAAGGTCGCAGCTATAGATGCTAGCCGCTAGCCCATAACGTGTCGCATTAGCGCTGGCAATTGCCTCATCTAGCCCGCAAAAAGTCTCAACACAGACAAACGGCGCAAACAACTCTTCTTGTACCAGACAGCTGGAATGATTTTCTATCTGGACAATGGTTGGTGACACGAAGTGCCCTGTCGCGAAATCGGCACGGCTTAGCACCTCACCATGTAAAAGGATTTCACCTTCTGCTGCGCCCAAAGCCACATTTTCGGCATAGCGATTGGCTGCGACGGAGGTCATCAATGGGCCAAGCTGTGTGCTCTCAAGTTCTGCTGATCCAATGACAAGGTCGTTCAGGATGGCTATGATGCGCGTAGTCAGATCTTTGGCAACATCCTGATGTACAATCAACCGGCTAATCGCCGTACACATCTGGCCACAATGAGGTATGACAGCATTCGCGATTTCAGCGGCAGCATTATCAAGGTCAGCATCGGCAAAGACTAAAGCGGGTGATTTGCCGCCGAGTTCAAGTGACAACCGCTTTAGCGTTTTAGACGCATTAGCCATGATCGCCTTGCCGGTGTTTGTTGATCCGGTAAAACTGATGACGTCAATATCAATATCGGCGACCATCGCCTCGGCTACGGTCAACCCGCCATCATTCACAGAAACTACTGCGCCTGCCTCAAGAGAAGGACAATCAGCAATCGCCTGCATTAGGAGATGATGCGTGCCACTGGTTTCTGCTGCTGGTTTGATGACTGCAGTACAGCCAGCAGCCAATGCCGGTGCCAATGACCTTATCAACAAGGTTGCCGGCGCGTTCCATGGAACGATGATTGCTGCTACCCCAATTGGCTCTCGGGTGAAGAGGGATTGCTGTCCAGTGTCATATTCGGCGGTGCGTCCAAAAATATTCCGCGCAAGGCCGGCGTAATATCTACACTCATTGACTGCAGCAGCGACCTCATGGCGTGATTGAGTGATTGGCTTGCCATTTTCGCGAGTTAGCATCTGCGCAATAATTTCAGCCCGCGCCGCGATGTTGTCGGCATATTCCAAAAGCATTGCTGCCCGGCGACGTGATTGGGCGCGCCAGTTAGTGGTTTCAAAACATCTCCGTGCAATTGCAATCGCTTGTTTCATGAGGTCTAGGCTGCCGCGATGAAATACGCTTACCGGACTGCAATTACTGGGGTTAACTGTTTCGGATAGCGTGCCTTGCTTAATCCATTCTCCATTAATGAAGTGTCCGATTGCCATATCTTTTCCCTCAAGTCCAAATTTAAAACACCAATATACTTATATAAGAGAGTGTTTTTCTTAAGATGCTAAAAATATTGGTGCGCTAGACTTATAACTCTGCCATTTTAGGCTTTTGTAGCACATAAGCTTAAAAGGACCTTATGGCAAAAGCGACAAACACAATCGTTTTTATACCCGGGCTACTCTGTGATCGCAGGGTTTGGGAGCCCGTTGCAAACCAAGTTTGGACACTAACAAACCAACCCATTCTTCACGTGGAGTTTGATGCTGAGGACAGTATTGCCGATATGGCCAAAACTGTTTTGGAAAAGGCAGATGGTCAGCTAGTGCTTGTTGGTCATTCAATGGGTGCTCGGGTCGCGATCGAGGCAACGCGTTTTGCAGCCGAACGCATTAAAGGACTTGCCTTATTTGATACCGGAATCCATCCATTGAAGCCGGGCGAGCTGGACAAACGAAAAACCATAGTTGAGCTCGCTTTTAACCAAGGTATGGTAGCGCTTGCTGATACGTGGCTGCCGCCAATGCTGCATGAAGCATCGCGCACCAACCCGCATATTTTTGAACCTTTATATGAGATGGTGATAGCGAAAACACCTTCCCTTCACGAGCGTCAAATTCAGGCTTTGGTCAATCGGCCAGATGCAGCGCACCTACTTTCACGGGTGACTTGTCCGGTTCTTCTTGGGGTTGGTGACGGTGATAGATGGTCACCAGTTAGCCAGCATTTGGATATGCAGGCGCTGGTGCCATCAGCATCTTTGGTTATTATTTCCAATGCTGGACATTTCGCACCGTTAGAAAATACGGAAGAAACAGCCACCCATCTTCTGCAGTGGCTTTTGTCTTTGTAAATCTAAATTTAACATTATTGCTTTCCATTAGTTGAATATAATCGTTTACTTTTGGAGGAATAAAAAAACTGGAGGGAAAGATGAAACGATTTTTATTTGCGACTATTTTATCAGCGATTATGACTTATGGTAACACAGTGTTTGCTGGTTCATTTGCGATTGGAACATCGGGTCAGGGTTCAGCAACTTATGGTATTGGTGCCGCGCTTGCAAAGGTTGGGTCTGAAAAAACTTCTGATCAATATACTGTCCAACCCTATGGCGGCACTGGAAAGGTTGTGCCATTGGTAAATGCCGGCAAGGCGGATTTTGGTCTTGCGAACATTCTAGAAGTGACGAATGCGGTTTATGGTAAGGGACCATTTAAGGGTAGAGCGAATGAGAATTTGCGGATCGTTGGAGTGATTTATCCATTCGAGGTTGGGTTTTTCGTCAAAAAAGACAATCCGGCTAAGACTGTGAATGATATTCGTGGATTGAGAATTTCATCTGACTATACCAGCCAGAAAATTATTGGGGTTCTGACAAAGGCAGTCTTAGCGAACGCTGGCGTTTCGATGAGTGAAATGGAGCCAGTTCCCACTGCTGGAATCATTTCAAATGCAGATGATTTCTCTGCGGGTCGAACGGATGTTGGATTCTTTGCTGTAGGTGCTGGCAAAGTTAATGCGGTTAATGCAGCAGTTGGTGGAATTCGTTTCCTGTCAATTAATGATGATGCTGAGTCAGTTGCTAGAATGCAGAAGGTGATTCCGCAGACTTATGTTCAAAAGGCCGATCCTGCGGCGCACAAGACTGGAATTGAGAAACCAACTAATCTGATGGCCTATGATTACATTCTTTATGCGGGCGCACATGTATCGGATAAAGCGGTACATGATTTGGTTGAAGCCATGGTAAAGAACCGTGAAGATCTTGCCAAAAACTACGCAAGTTTTGGCGGCTTTGACCCAGCAAAGATGAGTAAAAATGTCAATATGCCTTACCATGCCGGTGCCGAAAAATATTTTAAGGCAACAGGACTGTGGGCGCAGTAAGTTCGGCAATATTGTCCGATTGAGATTTTTGCACAACTTACAACAGCCCGGTACGCAAATGGCAGTGTGCTGGGCTGGCAACCTTACATTATTCAGACATCGGAAAGTTAGGTTAGGCGATGCGGCAGCCCGCCAAAAATTCGCTTCCAGCAGAAATCAACAAATCTGTTAAAACTTTTGCGGGGCGGTTGGATTTTCTTCAAAATGGGTTAGCGCTTGGCTTAACTCTCTTGGTTGTGGCGTGGGTTGCCGATCTGCCACGATTGTTGTTTGGCGTGGCGTTGCTAACGCAGGAATTCACTCTGTCCATTCTTGGGCTTTGTCTGGCGATTAGCTATTTCAAAATAGATAATCTCCCGCGGCGCATGCAACCTATCTCGTTTGTGATTGGTGTAATTTCCCTTGTCACTTTCTTGTTTGCGGCAAGCCGTTACCGAATTTTGTCAGAGGAGATGTTTTATCATCCGGGCGAGGCATTTACGCTTGGTCTGATTATGGTGCCTGTTGTGCTGTTGGCATTGTTCAGGCTAGTTGGGGCAATGCTTTTTGGCATTGTTGTTTGCTTTATCGCTTACGGTCTTTTTGGTGATATGTTGCCGCCGCCATTTACGGCGCGGCCTTGGACATTAATGGACTTATTGCCACATTTGGCATTGGACAGCACCTCAATGGTTGGTGTGCCTCTAACCATTGGCGTGACTGTGGTGATCCCTTTTATTGTCTTTGGTAGTGTCTTATTTGCCAATGGTGGTGGTCAGTTTTTTACCGATATTGCGATATCTCTGATGGGCGGATTTAGGGGTGGAGCCGCGAAAATAGCGGTGATTTCTTCGGCTTTATTTGGCATGATATCGGGAAGTGCAGTTTCAAATGTTGCATCAACGGGGGTGATTTCAATCCCGATGATGAAACAGGCCGGTCTGAAGGCTCGTATCGCCGCGGCAACTGAGGCGGTGGCATCAACCGGCGGCCAATTCATGCCACCTGTCATGGGTGCCGCCGCATTTTTGATGTCAGAGCTGTCGCGTGTCCCCTATCCAACTATTGCCATTGCCGCTTTTCTGCCGGCTTTCTTTTTTTTCTTTGCGGTTTTTTTGCAGTCCGATGCAGACGCTATTCGTTATAATGTGAAGGCAGTTCCTGAATCGGAGCGCCTTCCATCAAGCAAGGTTTGCAAAGATGGCTGGCATTTTATCATTCCATTTGTTGTTCTCATCGGGCTGATGTTTGGTGCCAATTATTCTCCTCAATTTGCTGTTTTGAACGCGAGCCTTGCAACCATCTTTCTGGGAGTTTGGCGCGGATATAGAGACACGCCATTACGCCTAGGCAGGTTGATTCTTGCCCTGCGAAAAGCAGGTGAAACGTCAATCGAAATCATCGTCATTGTTGCTGCGGCTGGCTTTGTAATTGGTATTTTGAATGCAACTGGACTGGTATTTAATCTGACGTTGATTATCGTGGAACTCGCTGGAGGAAAGCTTGTTGCTCTGCTCATTATGGCAGCTTTGATCAGCGTTGTGCTGGGCATGGGCATGCCAACAATGGCAGTTTATGTGTTGTTGGCGGCGCTGGTGGTGCCTAGCCTAATTGAGGCTGGTGTGCCGGTTCTGTCGGCACACATGTTTGTCCTATATTTTGGTATGATGTCAATGATTACGCCGCCGATTGCCATTGCCTCGTTCGCTGCGGCCAGTCTAGCTGGTGAGCGGCCGTTAACTGTTGCCTTAGTATCCATGCGCTACGCCTGGCTTGCTTATCTCATCCCGTTTATTTTTGTATTTAGGCCTGATTTTCTTATTGGCATTGAGGGACATAGCTGGGTTGGAACAATAGAGCTGTTTTTGGCAACGACCCTTTTGATATTTAATGCTAATGCAGCTCTTTCAGGTGCATTGGTTGGTAAGATTGATGGTTTGATAAGATCAGTCTTAAGTGTCAATTCAGTCGCTATATTTTATGTAATGATCATGATGGACGACAGGGTTCTTGCTTATCTTACCAGTCTGGTCGTTTTTGCCCTTTGTCTTTTTAAATCTTACCGGAGCCGAGCATGAAAGCCGCCGTTATGACAGCAGCTGAAGGATTTTTGACACGACTTGGCCAACATGGGATCAAATATCTTTTTGCAAATTCTGGTACTGATTTTGCCCCGCTGATCGAGGCTTATGAAAATGCTGATGATTATGCGCTTGCACTTTGGCCAAAACCGCTGACCATCACCCATGAAACAGTGGCTGTCGGCATGGCGCATGGTGCTTTTCTCGTTTCTAATCAGCCACAAGCGGTGATGGTTCATGTAAATGTTGGGTTGGCAAATGCGATCATGGGACTAATCAATGCGCAGAGTGACAAGGTGCCGATCCTGATGTTTGCAGGAAGAACGCCAATCACTGAGTTTCACAGGTTGGGGGCGCGTATGACGCCAATTCAATATGGGCAGGAGATGTTTGATCAGGCTGGCATGCTTCGTGATGTGGTAAAATGGGACTATGAAATCCGCTATGCTGAGCAGATCATTGACGCGGTTGACCGCGCAGTTTCAGTTGCGACGAGCGCACCTACAGGTCCAGTTTTTCTTGGGTTGCCACGTGAACCTCTTGCTGAACCAATGGTTCAGGGAAGAGGTGTCGATCACCCTTTGCCCCCTCGCAGCTGTCTGCAATTGCCCGATAATGCTGCATTAGAACTTTTGGCAGAAAAGATTGCAAAGGCAAAGTTCCCACTGCTAATCTGCCAGCGTGGTGACGCTTCGGGCCAGCTCGGCGAAGCAGTTAATCGCTTATGTAAAATCTACCCAATTGGTGTTATTGAGCCATTTGTGATCACGAATAGCTTGGCTGCTGATCACCCTTGCCATCTTGGATATCAAACCAAGGGTTTGTTGGAAAAGGCTGATTGTTTAATTGTTGTTGAAAGCCCAGTTCCGTGGATTCAGCGCTTTGCCACTCCTGCTAAAGATTGCCACATCGCGCATATTGGTCATGACCCACTGTTTACCAATATGCCAATGCGCAGTTTTCCAAGTAGCCAGAATATTAATGGTGCGGCGCATCTTGCGTTAGATGGTTTGGCAAAACTTTTGGCAAAACAGGCTGGAGAACCGGTCTCGGGCGCAACCGTCAAAGCGTTCAAGAAAACGCGTGACGAAGGGCTTTTGGCAATGCTTGACGGGTTGCCACAAACTGGTGTGATTACCGCTGACATGGTTGCGGTGGCGCTAGCAGATTATTTGGATCAAAATACGATAGTGTTTTCCGAGCTTGGCCCCGCTCCTGATTTGGCTCGTCCTGGCTTTGCCAATCAATGGTTTACCCCACCCTATTCAGGTGGGCTGGGATGGGGGATTCCGGCCGCGCTCGGTGCTAAATTAGCAGCACCGGAAAAACGGGTAATAGCTTGCGTGGGTGATGGGTCATATATTTTTGCTAACCCAGTTGCGTGCAATCAGGTGATGGCGGCGTTGTCGTTACCTGTTCTGGTGATCATCTTGAACAATCAAAGCTGGAATGCGACACGGCGTGCTGCTCATAACATGTATCCTGACGGGGCCGTATCAAAGATTAATAATCCGGTATTAACAGATCTAGCTCCAAGTCCAGATTTTACCGCAATTGCATCGGCAAATGGTGGTTGGACTTCGGCGGTGAATCACTCAGAGAATATGGCGACACAAATCGCAAAGGCAATGGAAATTGTTGATGTTGAGAAACGGCCAGCGACAATTGACTTAAGAGTTGCAAAGCGCGACGGGTTCTAGGCCATTGGTTTATGATCAACTGTGAAGCGCCCTCATCTAGAACATGTGGTATTATGTAGCGCTAAGATGAATATATAATTACGACTGAGCAAGTGGCGCCTCAACGGATACAAACCATTGTGATGACCCAAGGGGCACAAACATTATGATTCATGTGCGTATGCGGGACAAAGCGCACGAACCAGACTGTAACGGTAACACTGGCGTTTGGCGATCACTAACCCGCGGTTGGTTTGTGTGTTTCCAATAAAATACCAGCAATGCCTATTTTAATTTGGGCGATGTGATTGATGTCTGAGACGGTTCGTTTTTAACATTAATCTTTAGTGATGCTGGTCAATATTCGCAATATTTCTTCGCTACTATCATGATAGATTCTAATTTCTTTTTTAACTGTCCCGAAGCTCTGATTTCTTCATGAGTAATATCGTTAATTAACCTTAATGCTGGCGTGCAGCCACATGCTTGGAAATCGCTCTCAACTTCTCTTAATACTGATGCAATGCTGCTGCGGCTTTCAGCTGTTAAGCTCTCAAAAGCAGTGGTCTCGAGATCGGCTACCGAGACAGTTAGCACACCTAAACCGTATGAGCAGTGACGATCTGCAGATGCCAAATCAGGCCTGGCAAATATATTTAAAACAACTAACAAACAGCAAATTTGAAGCAATGAAAGTGGTTTAGTGCTCATATAGTTGTGCCTCTAATCTGCCTACAATCAGGGATTGGTTCCCCGTTTTTGTTCTCTCCACTCGCGCCGACAATGCAAACAATATGGTTGTTATCTTTGCCAAAACATAAAGCTGACCTCTTGATCCTAAAGCTGGCTTGGCCAAGTTTGCCCGTTAGGCGCAAATCACCATTCAAGCATTTTACCACAAAGCCGAGAGGTAAAACCTTTAAACGTGAAATGGTTATATCGATTTCGTTTGCCGAGTGTGCGGTCAATGTTATTAGACTGAAGAGCGGCACTAAAATATATACTAATATCCTGAATTTAAACATTTATTTAAAAATTCCAAACTCAATTATATGATAAAGATAAACTCTATACTGGTATTTCAAAAAGGTATTGTGAAGATTTAGATTTATGATAACGTACAATATCATAATAAAAATAAAAAATTGCATATGTCGGCACTACTAGCTGAAAAATCTGAAGCTGCTGTTCATAATCTTTTGTAGTCTTCAGGCCCGGATAAGCAGAGGGAGGGAAGACTATGAGCTGGAATTCTGAAACACCTGAGACATTAGACGCCGGTATGGTTATGCCGCCTGATCCTGCCAATGACTTTGGCCCAGAGCCTGCAACGGTGGAAATCGCAGGTAACGTGGTTGGTGAGCCTGAATCATGGCGGCCGCCCACGTTGGCAAGAAGGACCTTCTTAAGGGGTGTGGTTTGTTCAGGCGTAGTGATTGCTTCCAGCGGGTACCTTTTCTCAAGCCAACCCGCAAATGCCAGTGCAAAATCAACTGACCGCCTGATTACGCTCAGTATAAATGGTAAGAAGCACAGGCTCAATGTCCCTTCCAACGAAACATTAGCGCATACCCTGAGATATCGCCTTGGCCTGACAGGAACAAAATTGGGGTGTAACAGAGCTGAGTGTGGTGCCTGTACGGTTATCATTGGGGATGTGACAGAATATTCCTGCTCAACTTTGACCTCGCGAATGCAGGGCAAAGAGATTCGAACAATCGAGGGTATCGCTCAAAACGGCAAACTCCATCCGGTCCAGCAGGCGTTCATCGATGAATTAGGCCCACAATGCGGTTTCTGCACGCCCGGACAAGTAATGTCTGCAGTCAATTTGTTAGAAATGAACGCCAATCCATCAGTCGATGAGGTTAGGTTAGCCATGTCTGGCAATCTTTGTCGTTGCGGGGCTTATGAACATTATCTCAATGGCGTAATGAAAGTTGTTAGGGGGGCATAGGAATGGCTTATAAAATCATTGGAAAAGACCTCACTCCGCCTGATATTGAGGCTAAGGTAACCGGTAAAGCCAAATATGCTGAGGATTTCAGAGCTGACGGTATGGTTTTCCTCAAGCTATTGGCATCTCCCATGCCGCACGCAAAAGTCAAAAATATTGACTTGTCTAAGGCCAAAAAGGTTCCTGGCTTTGTTGGTGTTTTGACTGCAGACGAGCTCAAGCAGCCAAAAGATGCTGGTCATGCTATCTTAACAAATGATCCCGCCTTTGTTGGGCAGCCAATCCTTGCGATTGCAGCTGAGAGTGAACAAGCTGCAGCAGAAGCTATTGAAGCTGTTGAAATTGAGCTGGAACCGCTGCCTTTTGTTATTGATCCATTGGATAGTTTAAAGCCAAATGGTCCGAATGCTATCAACGGAGGCAATGTTGCAAACCGTAGAGGTGTAAAATTCCAAGAAATAAAGTGGAGCGGAAAGGATTTTGCATTAGCTGGAGATGACCAGTTGCCGCAAGGCCAGGTTCCAATTGATTGGTCGTATGGAGACCTTGAAGCAAAGTTCAAAGAGTCTGTTCTCGTGCTTGAAGAGGCATTTGTTTCGTCGGCTAATGCGCATCACGCACTTGAACCAAGGTCTGCTGCCGCTTACTGGGAGAATGGCAAGGTGCATGTATGGGGTTCTACCCAATCATCCTCTTTTGCGGTTCCCAGCCTTGCTAAATATATTGGTGTGAAGCCAAGCGAAGTGGTTATGGTTAGTGAGTTTTGCGGCGGTGGCTTTGGTGGCAAGGGATACGCATACCCAGTGATGGCTATTCCTGCTTTTATGTCAAAAAAGCTTGGGGGCCGGCCAGTCATGATGCGAATGAGCCGTGCAGAGGAGTTTTACAATGGATCTGCGCGTGCTGGATTTCAAGGGTCGGTTAAAATTGGCTTCGGTGCTGATGGGCGCGTGAAGGCTCTTGACGCTTTTGTAGTTCAGGATAATGGCCCTACTGGTGGGTTTTGGGATTTTCAAAACTTTGGAGATGCCAGCTCAATAGTTTTTCAGCCTGAGGCGATGCGTTATAGAGGTATCCCAGTTCTGACAAATACACCGCCCAAGGGCCCCCAGCGTGGACCTGGCGAAAACCAAACCGCTAATGTTCTAGAGCCATTGATGGATAAAGCGGCCCGTAAGCTTGGCATAGACCCGCTTGCGCTGCGTTTGATGAATTCACCAGGAGGTGGCGGTGCTGGCGTGAAGATTGGCGCTAAACAAGCGCCCGTGACTAGCGCATATCTGCGTGAAGCCCTTGAACAGGGTGCAAAGGCTTTTAATTATGCTGAGCGCAAAAAGAACTCTGGAAAACGTGTTGGAAGTAAGATTAGAGCAGTCGGAATTGGACAGGCTTACCACTCTGCTGGTGGTGCTGGTTTTGATGGGCTCGTGAGAATAACACCAGACGGGATACTCCATATCCATACAG
>Ga0209715_1003632_pt1 | contig 10933 bp, 7 predicted proteins | sample COGITO_mtgs_1205_2_FD_184809 | JGI IMG/M metagenome (GOLD analysis project Ga0209715, IMG submission 184809) | Pelagic marine microbial communities from North Sea - COGITO_mtgs_120503 (SPAdes) (version 2) | ecosystem: Environmental > Aquatic > Marine > Epipelagic ...
CTCTTGCTGCTGCTGGATGTCATAACCCTCGATCCATGTATCCAAGCCGATTTCGCCGATTACCTGCGCGCCACGGCTCAGGGCTGCGAGGAATGTGTCTTGCCAGTTCGCCGGGGCATCGTTCACGTTCCAAGGATGGAGCCCAATCGCTGGGATGATGCGTGTGTCGTTTTGCGCCAGTTTCAGTACCGCGGGCCAATCCTCCGGGCTGGTGCCGTTGACCACGGCATATCCCAACCCGATCTGCTTTAAAGCCCCGCTCACTTGATCCCAGCTTCTCAGTAACTCAGGATCTGCGTAATGAGCGTGCGCATCGTTGAGGTTCATTGGGGCATGGGAGCCGGTCTCCACAAAGCAAGCTGGCAGTTAGTACCTGCAGAGCGGTCTGCTTTATTGAAGCTCAGCGGCCTAGGATCCCGTCAAGCAGGACTGAGCGAAACGCTGGATGGATTCGACGATACGGCTAAGACCGTTGCGGCGATTGGGCGAGAGGTGCTGTGTGATGCCGACTTCACCGAGGAATTCGGCATCGGTGGCAATGATTTCTTTCGGCTTGGCATCGCTGTAAAAATCGCAAAGCAGTTCGGCGATGCCTTTGACGATCGCAGAGTCCGATTCCGAACGAAAGAGGCAGCGGCCGTCTTTAAATTCGGGGACGACCCAGAGTTGCGACATGCAACCCTCGATTTTAAAGCTGTCGATGCGTAGGTCCTCGGTGAGTCCTTCTGCCTTCTTGCCACGGTCTACGATATAGCCCAGGCGTTCATAAGCATCGGGAATGAGGGTGATTTCCTCGACGAGCGTGTCTTGTTTTTCTTTTAAAGTCATGGTCTGAGAAGTGAGTATGTAAGAATGCAGGGTTGAAAGTCAAAAGTTGTGTGAGCTGCCTGTCATCAATAATCGCTGGCTTTGTTGGTATCGTGGATGCAATCACTGTCGCGCTACGCTTGATCGCATGGCGACGATAGTCGTTGTTGCCACTGTGAGCTGCTGGCGTTTAGCGGAAGTCTGGATGCAACCGCGGTTGCGCTACGAGTCCGATCTAGGCACAAAAAAGCCCGGCGAATAAACGCCGGGCTTGGTATTAAATCGATGTTAGGATCGCTTAGAGGGTGCCGGCGTAAACCGCGTTTTCACCCAGCTCTTCTTCGATGCGAAGCAGTTGGTTGTATTTCGCGATACGGTCGGAGCGGCTCATGGAACCTGTCTTGATTTGGCCGGCGTTGGTTGCCACTGCAATGTCTGCGATGGTGACGTCCTCTGTCTCACCTGAACGGTGTGAGATGACAGAGTTGTAGCCGTTTGCCTTGCCGAGCTCGATTGCTTCGAGTGTCTCAGTCAGTGTGCCGATTTGGTTGACCTTAACCAGGATCGAGTTGGCGACGCCGAGGTCGATGCCCTTCTGGAGGAATTTAACGTTGGTGACGAACAGGTCGTCGCCGACCAGTTGCACCTTGTCGCCGATCGCGTCAGTGAGGGCCTTCCAGCCGTCCCAGTCGTTTTCGTCGCAACCGTCTTCGATCGAGTCGATTGGATATTTCTCAGAGAGTTCTTGCAGGTAGGCTGCTTGCTCTGCGGAGTTGCGTTTGGCGCCGCCTTCGCCTTCGAACTTAGCGTAGTCGTAGACGCCGTCTTCGAAGAACTCAGAGGCAGCGCAGTCGAGTGCGAATGTGATGTCGCTGCCGACTTTGTAGCCTGCGGCTTCAACAGCCTTTGTGAGTGTGTCGAGTGCATCTTCGGTGCCTTCGAACTTAGGGGCGAAACCGCCTTCGTCGCCAACCGCTGTGCTGAGACCGCGATCGTGGAGCACTTTCTTGAGGCTGTGGAAGCACTCAGCACCCATGCGGATTGCTTCGCTGAAGGACTCCGCACCGATTGGGCGGATCATGAACTCCTGGAATGCGATCGGAGCATCGGAGTGAGAGCCGCCGTTGATGACGTTCATCATTGGGACCGGGAGTACTTTTGCGTTGGGGCCGCCGATGTATTTGTAAAGAGGCAGGCCGAGTGCGTCGGCAGCTGCGTGTGCGACTGCAAGCGAGACACCGAGCATGGCGTTGGCGCCGAGCTTGCCCTTGTTGGCTGTGCCGTCGAGCTCAAGCATGATCTTGTCGATAGTCAGCTGGTCGCAAGCATCGAAGCCAATCAGTTCGGGAGCGATGAGATTGTCGACATTGTCAACCGCCTTGAGGACGCCTTTACCGAGGAAGCGAGTTTTGTCGCCGTCACGGAGCTCTACGGCTTCGTGTTCGCCGGTGCTGGCGCCGGATGGCACGGCAGCGCGACCGACAATGCCGGACTCAAGTTCGACGTCGACTTCAACAGTAGGATTGCCACGCGAGTCAATGATTTCGCGGGCGCGGATGTCTGTGATGATTGTGCTCATAATAAAGTGGTATATTTCTAGATGAAATGAATTGCCCTGCCTTCGTTTAAACAAGTTAAGCGGATAATCGGACAGATCAAGAGTGGTTGTGTACGCTGTGAAGCGACTGTCAATGATTCCTCAATCAGTATCCTTAATGATAAGTGAATTTCCTGCGAATGGCCTAGGTATTCTTATCTAGGGGTTTGCTCTGATTAGAATCGGGCTGTGGCGGGGTGCAAAAAAGCACAGGCATGGCTGCCTGTGCTTTCAAATCGTGACGGTGCTTACCGTTAAAATAAGACTAGCGTGCCTGTTGCTGGTAGTAGCTGAGGCGCTGTTGCCATTGACCGGCGAGTGCCGAGTCGTTGATTTGTGCTGCGAAGCTTTCGAACTCTGCTGTGCGGCCTTCGGCGTCTGCTTCGACGGCCAAGTGGTAGGCGGCTTCGGCGCGAGCGGCTTCGGCTAGACTGCTGTCTGCGGTGATCGCGTTGAGCTTGGCGAGGCCTTCCTCTTCGCTGCCGGATTGATAGAGCGCGAATGCCTGGCCGAGTTGTGCGCGACCAGCGAGGGTGGGCTCATTCAGTGCGCCGGCTGCCAAGTTGTAGAATTCCAGGGCTTTGCTGAAGTCTTCCTCTTTGTAGGCCGCGTCCGCTGTGCTGAGTGCGGCAAAACCGCCGATCTCTTTATTACTGTTTGCCTTGGCGAAATCTCCGAGAGTTTCGTTGGCATCGGCTGCGGCGTATTCTGCCTGCAGTGCTGCCTCGCTGCGCTCCTTTAAGATCCGCATCCCCTGGAAAGCGACGACGACGAATAGAAGCACGGTGATGCAACCGGAGATGAAGGCCTTGTTCTCCATCCAGTAGATGCTGACGCGATCTTCGAATGAGAGCTCGGCGGAGTCTTCCAAGTCGATTAAGTTACGTTCGTCGATTTTATCGTCTTCAGGAAGAAGCGGGTTTTGGTGTTTCTTTTTAGCTGGGCGTTTCATAACAAAGTGAAAGTGATGTTGAGAGAGTGGGGGGCTTAGTCGAAAACCACGGTCTTGTTGTGGTAGACGAGGATGCGGTTGTCGAGATGAAGGCGAATGGCTTGGGCAAAAACGGATTTTTCGAGGTCTTTGCCTTTGCGCACCAGATCAGGGACCGAGTTGCGGTGATTGATCCGAGTAACGTCTTGGTGGATGATGGGCCCTTCGTCAAGATCGGCAGTGGCGTAGTGTGCGGTCGCGCCGATCAATTTCACTCCGCGGGTGTGTGCTTGGTGGTACGGTTTGCCGCCAGCGAAGGCAGGCAGGAAGGAGTGGTGGATGTTGATTACCGGGCAGCCAGCCTGATTCAGAAATTCGTTAGAAAGCACCTGCATGTAGCGCGCCATGACCACGAGGCTTGCGCCGTGCTGGTGCACGATCTCAAGTTGTTGCGCTTCGGCGTCGCCCTTGGTGTCTTTGCTGACTGGCACATGGTAGAAGGGGATGCCGTACGTTACGGCATCGGCCTGCAATGTCGCATGATTCGAGAGAATACAGGCAAGTTCGCCGGCCATTTCACCAGAGCGGAAGCGCAAGATTGTGTCGTGAAAGCAGTGATCGATCTTCGAGACAAACAGAGCGACCTTAGGGCGGTCAGTCGATTTCGCGACTTGGACCGTCATGCCGAGCTCTTCGTGGGCAAACTTTCCAAAGGACGCGGCTTCTTCGTCGATCTGTCCCGACGGTGTCCACTCGACACGCTGGAAGAAGATATTGGCTTCCAGGTCCTTATGCTGATCGGCGTGGTGAATGTTACTGCCACGCAGAAAGATCCAACTCGACACACGCGACACCAGGCCGGGTTGGTCCGGTCCGTAAAGGAGTGCGATGATAGTAGGTGGTTTCATTTGGAAAAGCCTAGTAGCATGAGTGGCTAAAGTCAGTCTGCAATTATTAAGTCGTGGTGTGAAAACTCTTTATTGCGCGGCGGATGCCTCGCTGCGTTTCTGGTCCATGAATTCGACAAGCTCAGAGAGGTCGGCTTTTTGGGCCTTTCCGTAATGCGTGTCACCAAATGAAGTTTCCATTTCGAAGTCGGCTCCGGCTTCGATCAACTGTTTGGCAAAGGCGGTATCCTTGCTGCGGATCGCTCCGGAGAGTAGGGTGGCGTTCCCTGCTCCGAGTTGGTTGATGTCGGCCCCGGCTGCGACCAGCAATTTGACGGCTTCGATCTTTTCTGCGTCGCGAAAGTTGATGTTGTTGATCGGCTTCCAACCGTTGGCGTTGCCCGCGTTCGGATCCATGCCAGCGGCGGTCAGCAATTCGATGGTTTCGAGTGTGCCGTAGCGAGCGGCGACGTAGAGCGCACCGTCTTTGCTGTCGAATACTGTGTGGTGGATGTTCGCACCTGCTTCAAGTAGCATCCCAACGATTTCGGTTTGTTCGTCTTCGATGGCTTCGAAGAGGGGAGTCTTGTTGCCGATTGCCACATCTGCATCGACGGCGGCTCCCAGTTCGAGGAGTGCGCGTGCCTTGTCCAGATCCTCATCGTCGATGGCATCTTGGAAGGCGTTTTCATCGCGGTCGTTCTTGTGGTCAATATCTGCGCCTGCATCGAGCAGGAGCTTGAGCAGCGGTTCGTTGAGGTCGAATTTTGTGCAGAGGTTCACGGCCGTTTCTTTCGATTCGTCCTCGGCATTGACATCGGCTCCGGCGGCGAGTGCGAATTTTACGATTGGTTCCTTTTTGAAACGAACTGCGTAGTGAAGCAGTGTTTGCTGCTTTGGAGTGCGGGCCTGAACCAGATCGGGATGTTTTCCCAGGTAGGCTTCTGCTTTTTCAGGTGAAGCGTTCATCAGCCACATGAAGCGCTGCTCGGTTGCGGCGGTGGCATCGGGGCCGTTTACAAAGTGGTCGATTTGCTGCTTGAGGTCGGCGACACGTTCGCTGCTGAGACGTGACCATGTCGTTGCTTGATCGCTACGTGGGAAGACGAAGCTCAGGCTGTCTTGAGTGGCTGTAATGGAAAGTTCTGCTTTGTCGGCGATGTTGAGCAAGATCGTGCCGTCTTCGACACTCACCACGGTGTAGGGCATCGGTCGCCCAGGGCGGCCGCCTCGATATTGATTGAATTCGGTGGCACTGAATTCGATCACCATCTTGCTTAGGAAGTGACGGGCGATCTGTTTGCCGAAGCTGTCTTCATCGATCGCCTGATCGCCGGCTTGTTGGCGCAGCATGGCTTCGACCGAGTCCGGTGTGACTTGCCAATAGCCAACGATGGTCTCTTCGGTCACTGGCTTGGCGCAGCCGGTTAATAGACATGCAGACAGCAAGACTGCCAGTGTTGTAAGTGTTTTGGTGATCATCCTAAAAAAAAAGACCATACTCTCATCGTTCGGACGAGAGTATAGTCTTTGATTTGAAGAATTTATGCTTTTTTAGCGAGGGTTGGCTTCCTGAGAATAGCTTTGGATCGAGCGGATCTCGTAGCCTTTTTCGCGGATCGATTTGATCCCGTCGACCGCCGCAGACGCCGCAGAGATGGTGGTCATGATGCAGATGTTGTGCTTCACGGCCTCGGTGCGGATCTCGTTTTCGTTTTGTCGTGGAACGGTGCCTTGCGGTGTGTTGATGATCAGCGAGACCTTGTTGTTCTTGATCAAATCGATCACGTTCGGGCGACCCTCGCTCAAGCGGCAAACGTGTTTCACCTCAATGCCATTGGCTTTTAGGAGTTTTTCGGTGCCCGCAGTGGCGAGAATGCCAAAGCCGAGCTCAATGAGGCCGCGGGCGATTTTGACCGCGCTCTCTTTGTCGTAGTCTTTAACACTGATGAAGACGTCGCCGGAATCGGGCAGGGCGGGCTTGGCGGCCATTTGCGATTTGGCAAAGGCCACGCCGAGGTCTTTGTCGAGGCCCATCACTTCACCGGTGGAACGCATTTCCGGGCTCAGCATCACGGGTGCGCCGGGGAAGCGATTGAACGGGAAGACGGATTCCTTGACCGCCCAGTAAGGTGGAATGATTTCCTCTGTGAAGCCGAGGTCTTTGAGCTTTTCGCCGGCCATGATGCGGGCTGCGAGTTTCGCAAGCGGCACGCCGATCGCTTTGGAGACGAAAGGTACGGTGCGGGACGCACGTGGGTTGACTTCAATAATGTACAGCTCGTCGTCCTTGATTGCGTATTGCACGTTCATCAGGCCGACCACTTCGAGTTCCTTCGCGAGCGCGTAGCTTGCAGTACGGACTTTCTCGAGGATGGCTTCGGAGAGGGTGTGCGGTGGCATGACCATCGCTGCGTCACCTGAGTGCACACCAGCAAATTCGACGTGTTGGAGCATGCCGCCGATGACTGTAGTTTCGCCGTCGGAGATGCAGTCGACGTCAAGCTCGTAGGCGTCTTCGAGGAACTTGTCGAGCAGCACTGGCTTGCCTGGGGCGACGTCAAACACTTCGCGGATGATCTGCTTCATCTCGTTCATGTCATAGACGATGAACATGCCGCGTCCACCAAGCACGAAGGAGGGGCGGAGGAGGATCGGGAAGCCGATTTCGCCGGCGAGCTCGTAGGCGTGCTCTTGCGATTTGGCGATGCGGTTGTCTGGCTGCTTTAGGTCGATGCGGTCGAGAATGTCGCGGAATTGGTCACGATCTTCAGCTGCGTCGATCATCGAAGGCGAGGTGCCGATGATGTTGACGCCGTGTGCTTCGAGTTCGGTTGCAAGGTTGAGCGGTGTTTGGCCGCCGAACTGGACAATCACACCGTCGCAGCCCGACTGTGTGTAAATTTCCAGCACATCTTCGAGGGTCAGCGGTTCGAAAAATAGTTTGTCAGACGTATCATAATCGGTCGAAACGGTTTCCGGATTGGAATTGACCATAATCGTTTCGTAGCCCGCTTCACGCAGTGCGAAGGATGCGTGCACACAGCAGTAGTCGAATTCGATCCCTTGGCCGATGCGATTTGGACCGCCACCGAGGATCATGATCTTCTTCTTGTCGCTCTTGGTGATTTCATTTTCCGAGCCGTAGGAAGAGTAATAATACGGTGTGAACGCTTCAAATTCAGCCGCACAGGTGTCTACAAGGCGAAAGTTGGTCAGCACACCGAGTTTTTCGCGGCGCTTGCGCACGGCTTGGCGGTTCGAATTCACTAGGTCGGCGATCAATGCATCACAAAAGCCCGCTTCCTTGGAAGTTCGCATTAATTCGGCGTCGAGTTTTGGCAGGCTGCTCTTGCGCAGGTCTGCTTCGATCTCAACCAGCTGGCGAAGTTGGTTAATGAACCAAGGATCTAGAGCGCAGAGGTCGAAGATCTCCTCGTCGGTCATACCGTTGAGGAACGCGTGGCGCAGCCAAAAAACACGTTCGCATGTCGGGATCGAAATACCTTGGCGAACGGCCTGCAGGTCGGTGATCTTTTCTTCGAATTTCGCGGGGCCGACAAAGCCCTTCGCGCCGATTTCGAGCGAGCGCAGTGCTTTTTGGAAGGACTCCTTAAAGGTGCGGCCGATTGCCATGGCTTCACCCACAGACTTCATCGCAGAAGTTAAAGTCGTGTCGGCTCCTGGGAATTTCTCGAATGTGAAGCGAGGGATCTTCGTGACGACATAGTCGATCGTCGGCTCGAAGCTGGCCGGTGTTTCGCGGGTGATGTCGTTTTGCAACTCGTCGAGGCTGTAACCAACTGCAAGCTTGGCGGCAATCTTCGCGATCGGGAAGCCGGTCGCCTTCGATGCGAGTGCCGAGCTGCGCGAAACGCGAGGGTTCATCTCAATCACGACCATGCGGCCGTCTTTCGGATTGAGGGAGAACTGGATATTCGAACCACCCGTTTCAACGCCGACTTCGCGAATACATGCGAAGGAGGCATCGCGCATCAGCTGATATTCCTTGTCAGTCAGCGTCATCGCCGGCGCCACAGTGATGGAGTCGCCGGTGTGAACACCCATCGGGTCGAAATTTTCAATCGAGCAAATGACCACGCATTGATCCTTGTGGTCGCGCATGATCTCCATCTCGTACTCCTTCCAGCCGAGTAAGCACTCTTCAACCAGCACTTCAGTGGTGGGGGACAATTCGAGGCCGTTGAGTACCATGCTCTCAAATTCTTCGCGGTTGTACGCGATGCCACCGCCGGAACCGCCAAGCGTGAAGCTGGGGCGAATAATGATGGGGAATTCGCCAATCACATTGTCCGCTGCGTCGAGTGCTTCGGCCAGTGTGTGCACGGTTTCCGACTTCGCCACGTCGAGGCCGATCTTTAGCATCGCTTGCTTGAAGATATCGCGCGCTTCTCCTTTGATGATCGCTTCCGGCTTCGCGCCGATCATTTCGACGTCATACTTTTTCAGAATGCCTGCATCGTGCAGGTCCATCGAAAGATTGAGGCCTGTTTGGCCTCCGAGTGTTGGCAGCAGCGCGTCTGGGCGCTCTTTGTCGATGATCTTCTCTAGAGCATCTACTGTAAGCGGCTCGATGTAAGTCACATCAGCGAACTCGGGGTCCGTCATGATGGTCGCAGGGTTGCTGTTAACGAGGACGACTTTGTAGCCTTCTTCGCGCAGCGCCTTACAAGCCTGAGTGCCGGAATAGTCAAATTCGCAAGCCTGACCGATGACGATCGGGCCGGAACCAATGATTAGAATAGTCTGAATGTCGGTGCGTTTTGGCATAAATTTGTTCGAAAGGGTGGATTTTTTGCACTCCCATGCAAGCACGAACGGAGGGCAGTTCGGCAGGTTTGTGCACTTTTTTCGCATCGCAATTTTGCAGTTTGTGAGTAGCAGTTAATTTTTGAATATAGTTTCGATATTTTTTTATGACTCATAACAAGAAGCCAGTTGCTCTCGTCGCCATCGTTTTGTCTGCATTGATCGTCGTGCCGATCCTTGTTTTAATGGTTTCCCGGGCCGATGGAACGGCGCCGCAGATAACGACTGCAGATGCCAAACCTGCCTCCGAGCGCGTCGACTCGACCGTCGATTTTGAGCTTCGCCAGCTTGCTGACAAAGCCGAAGCACTGTTGTCCGAGGATCTTGCGTCGGCGCTACGTAAAGGGGATGTGTCGCTCGATTTCATGGCTGCGGTGAATCGCGATGCCGAAAAAGCCCGTCGTGCGCTGTCCGGTGGCAAGCTCGATCAGGCGCGTGACAGTTACGCCGCGGTTGTGCAGACGGTGGAAACCCGGCTCGCTGCCTTGTCCTTGGCGGAGACCGCGCGCAGCTTGAACGATGCGACCTATGCCGAACTGAAACGACTCGAATATTTAAAGGCAGGCTTTGAAAATACCTATCGGGAGGCAGTCGAAACCTACAACCAAGCGCTGCGTGACTTAAATGCGTCCAGCTTTGAGGACAGTGTGAACGGTTTTAAAATGGCGGGCGCCATCCTCGGCGATTTGGAAGGGCGTGCGCTGCAACAAGTCGGGAGCATGTTGGAAGCCGCGAATGCCAGCTTGGGAAATTACAATCTGGTCGTTGCCCGCTCCGCGTATGAGCAAGTCCTTCAAATGGATCCGGCCAATGACGCTGCGACCGATGGCCTAGTAATGGTGGGTGCGCTGGAGGGTATTTCCGAAGAAGTAATCGGCATTAAAGGACTCGAAGCTGAGGATCAGTTTGAAGCTGCGCTGGTTCGACTGAATGCGCTGTTAGCGCAGAATTCCAATAACCCTTTTTTGCTCAACCAGAGGCAGGCGCTCGAAGTGCGTATTTTGCAGCGCGATTTCAAGGCAGCGCTTGAAAGCGCTGCGAAGGCCGAAGCCGCAGGCGACTTGAATGCTGCCATTGCCGCACTTGAAATTGCGATGGCGCTCCGTCCCAGTGCCGAATTGACCGAGCGCCTTGAGCAGCTTAAGGCGCAGTTGAAAGCCGCTCGATTAGAAACATTGCTCGCCACTGGCTACGATGCCTTGCGGGCTGGGAGTTATGAGGCCGCCCGTGCATCCTATAAAGAAGCGGTTGCGCTGGCGCCTGCATCCAAGGAGGCTCGTACTGGATTGGAAAAAGCGTCTAGTCTCTATCTGGCGAATATTCGTTATAGCCAGAGTGTAACGAGTGCGGCGAAGTATTTGGAAGCGGGCCGTTTCCCGCTTGCGGCCAAGTTTTTTAATGAAGCCATGAGCAGCCGCCCAAGCCATGTGCCACCGAGTCAGTTGGCAGGGGAATCCCGTATTCGTAGCGAGCTCGCGGTGCAAAGCCGGGAAGTGGCGATTGCAATCGAGTCGGACAAGCGTACCTATGTCAGCTTGATCGGGGTGTTCCCGCCGGATCGCTTTAAGGAAAAGGATCTCAATTTGTTTCCCGATGTCTACAAATTGAAGGGCACGCGCAAAGGTTACAAGGATGTTGAAATCGAGCTGAAGATCGATGCCCGTCAAAAAAGTCACACTTTTGAAGTAATCTGTACTGAAAAACGATGAGCTATTGTCTTCCTGCCGCACAAGCGACGAAGTGGTCGCGTTTGCTATTCGTGTTAATGGTCTGGGCCACTGGCTCAAACGCAGCGCCCGATCCCGATCTTTTCGACGGACGTGTGGCGCCATCATCCGCACAATCTGCGGCTAGTGCGGCTAGTGCGGCTAGTGCGGCTAG
>Ga0209715_1003661_pt1 | contig 10872 bp, 11 predicted proteins | sample COGITO_mtgs_1205_2_FD_184809 | JGI IMG/M metagenome (GOLD analysis project Ga0209715, IMG submission 184809) | Pelagic marine microbial communities from North Sea - COGITO_mtgs_120503 (SPAdes) (version 2) | ecosystem: Environmental > Aquatic > Marine > Epipelagic ...
ACTACAGTCGGAGTATTCCTTACAACAGAATATTTTAATGACTTTGGCCAGTGAATACAACAACAATAAAATCAAATTAAATAAAGACACACCAATTTTTTCTGTCATTGATGAGGTTTCTGTGCCTAACAAGCGTTCCGCACCTAAACGGAGTCTGATTGTGATTATTTGGGTTTTCCTGGGGCTAGTATTAGTCGTGGGCTACCTATTGACTAAGACGCCTATAATTAAGCTGCTGAGCGAGCTTAAGGGTGATGCTTAAGGGTGGTGTGTATTTACGTTGATTTTCAATTCTTCATAGTGACTACAGTCCTAAGTATATGCGGACAGCTATCATTTGTCATTAATTGATCATTGTGTCGATTAGCGAGTCTCAGATTTATTAAAATTTACTCCGGATACTCTTAGAAAAGCACCCACTGGATTATATATAGAAATAGTACAACAAAAGACGAAGAAGGCAGTGACTGTTGGTGTGGCAAATCCTTTGTTTATTAAAATTCTTGAGAATGAATTCCCAAGAAGTGTTTCTCAAGAATTTTAATAAACAAATTAAAGTACTTTGCAGAATGGCAGGAATTGAAGGATTGGTGAGTGGGTTCAAGAACAACCCAAAGACTCGAAGGAAGGAAATTGTAAATGCCCCAAAGTATGCATTTGTAACCTCACATATTATGCGACGTTCTTTTGGATCTAATTATTATGGAAAAATTGAAACTCCTCTGCTTATGAATATTACTGGGCATTCTAAAGAAAGTACTTTTCTAACCTATATTGGGACGCATCAAAATAAAGATGCACTGGCAGATTTATTTATGCAACAGGCGGCGGTTATTTGGCAGTTTTAATATTTTATTCCTAACTAAATTCCTTTTTATATGAACCAGTTTTTATCAGTCACTCTTTTAAACAACCAAACTCGGTACTCTTTGTAAAGCACAGCTTTATAAAGAATATTCAATCTAGATTTTATAAATAGATAGGTCTTAATTCTATTGTGATGTCTTTTAGTTTTTCGACTATTACTAAACTGACTTTTAAAAACACTTAAATAAGATGCTGTTTTAGTTGTATTGTTGTACTTTAAACTATCTACTTTATTAAAAACTTCATAGCAGGCAGCTAAAAAACAATTTAATGGATGGGTTAACTTGCCCAAAGTATTTACTGCGACTTTTGCATTCGTTTTTTTAGAACATAAAAAAACATCATAGGCATTTCGTAAAGCCATTGTTTTATAATAACTCCTTCTATCGTTTATTTGATTTGCAATAATTGATAAGTTTAATTTGTTTGCATAGCTCAAAACCTCAACGCCGTTTCTAACTTGACTGTCTTTTTCTACAAAACTATAGTTAAATTCATTGGCATATTTTTTTAGTAAAAGTTCCTTGTGAATCTCTACCGCTGCAATATTATTTTCCTTTTGTAACCTCTGATAATGTTTAAATTGTGGGTATATATTATCTGTTTTTAAAACATCAGAATATCCAAACTCTCTTAAAACTGTAATAGCTTTAGAGTAGTCTTCTTTGGATAAAATAAAATCAATATCGCCAACCATCCGTTCGGCAACATCTTCATATAGACCCGCTAACAAATTCCCTGTCCCTTTTAAAAATATAGGTTTAATGTTATTAGTTAACAAAAGGGTATTTAAATCTTGTGTCTGGATAATTATTTGATTATTTCTATCTCTGTTTAAATTGGTAATATGCTGCATATAGCTTACCAACTCTTGAGGTAAATACTGCAAGAAATCTACACGTTTTAAATTACAATACAATGCAGGAAAGACATAATGACTGGTACTTACTTTAACTACAGCGTCCCAATCTACATCCGTTGTTTTAAGAATTAACTCTATTTCATATCTATTTTTTTCTTCAAGAGAAATAGTCAAACATTTGGCAATAAAAAATAGCGTTTCTTTATAATTCAATTGATTTTTTTTCTTTTTAAAAATATTATTTAGTTGGATCTGGGTCTCTATACATAATTCCTTGTTTTTCAATTTCTTTTAGTTGTTCTAGAGTGAATTTGTCTCTTACAGACTTTGTTTTTGGGAAGATATAATTAGAAAGGGTTACAAAAACTGTTACCCGCTCTGTTTTGGTGAGTTTTTCTTGATTTATGAGCAAATCATCCAGCACTTTTTCATAGAGTATTTCCATCTTTTCTTTAATGGAAGGTCCTTCTTTTTTAGCAGGTCCTCTTTTGGGTCTTTTTCCTGCTTTCTTTGCTGATTTTGGATCGAATGGCATGTGTATATACTATTTGATTTTATTCAAATTTAATTAAAAAAATTTAAAAATTAGTGTTGACATATTTTTATGTTATAAAATATCTCTTGACATCCGTCTTGCTTACTTCCACTTTTAACTACTTCTTTTTCTCTTGATTAAAATATTATAAATTGCTTTAAAAAAATAAGAAAAATCAGTTTGAAGAGGTCTTTTTTCGTAAGCATTTAAATATTTCATTTCTGAAGCCATAATCTCTTCCAAAGTAACTGGCATATCTACATAAAAGGGAGGTATTAAGCCTGGTTTCGTTTTAACTCGAAACTCTTGAAGCTCTTTCGTATAAAGGGAGAAATAGTGAGTGCTTAGTGGCCTTACACCTATTAACTTCATTTCCCCTTTGAAAAAATTATAAAACATTGGAAGTTCATCAATCCAAAGTCTTCTTAAAATTTTACCTTCAGGAGAAATTCTAAAATCATCCTTTATTTTACCACCATCTTGCAAACTATTTTTTTGAAATAAATATTCTTGCAAATACTCTGAAAATGGATGCATGGTACGTAATTTATATACCTTTATTATCTTCCCATTCTTCCCTACCCTTTTTAGTGTTATTAGAAATCCGTAAGAAGGTTTTTTAGGATATAAAGGTTCCTTAACTTTCTTTGCACTAAAGTAAATCTTATTATTTTTAAATTCCTCTTCAATAATTTCAAAACCACAAGAATAAAGTCTACCATATGTTTCAGCTTTTGATAACACCCTTCCTTTTCCTCCGGTAATATTAAAATAGAGGTTTTTAGTTATTTGTAATTTAGGCAAAACTCTTACTAGAAGTGTATCAAAGAATAAATAAATTCTATTTAACGGAGCTGGAAACTTTTTTAATATTCTAATACGCCTAACTGAGTACGTTTCAATATTCCCTTTAAATATTCCTCCAATTTTTAAAGATTGATTTATTGATTCAAAATATTTATTTAAATATCGAATGTCATTAATTCGATCATTATTTATAACTAATTCAACTATATTCCCCTTCATTACAATAATTTAAATTGAATATTCCCCTTCATTTCTAACTCTGTCATATTCTTCAATATATTCCACCAGCATTTTTGTTGGGTCTATTAATGAATCTAATGTTTTTTGCTTTTTTAATTTAAAATCTTTCTTTAAGTTTTTATTATTAATCAATTCATCAATTTTTTCCATAACACCGAGAGAGGATCTGAATCCAAAAATTAAACCATCTTTCTCTAGTTCATCTAAGGTTCCAGCGTTTAATGAGCTAACATAAATAGCTGGAGTACCTAAAAGAGCACATTCTTGAGCCATAGTGGCACTTTCACCAATAAATAAATAAGCCTGTGCTAATACATCATGTATTTTATGAGCAGGTATTTTTATTCTGTATTTTTTTAAATCTTCAGGTAATTCTCCTTCCGCCGAGATAAACACTTTGTATTTAGCTTCTAATTTAACTACTAATCTCCTCTTTGTTTCCAGGTCAAGACCATATTGACCAATATCATGACTTGCATTCCAAGATATAAATCGTAGGACTACATATGACTTATTATCAGCCAAATCTAGAGTAGAAAAAATAGAATTATTAGGAAGAAAATATGTAGGATGTAAATAAAATAATTCCATGTAGGAATTGAAACGAATTTGTTTCGGCCCTAAATCTTTAGAAAAAGAAAAAGGTGTAAAAATAACCTGTGAGAATGACTTATAAAACTTCCTAGCAATCTCAGCATGCTCTGTATCATCAAATGTGATGTGTGGCTGACCTATTAACCAACTAACTTGAGCTGCATAAGGAGAAGCCATACTTAAAAAAATGTCCGGCTTGAATCTCCGAGCTAACTTATAAAGTATCCAATTTGCTTTAAAAAGATATATAATTTTTCCCAAAGAACTATTTCTACCACTCCCCCTAGAAAAATAAGAGATTCCATAGCTTTCAAGAAGTTCAAAAGTACATTCCTTTTTACGAGATGAAACTAAAAATACATGTCCTTTTAATTCCATTATTTTTATAAAATTTCTAAAATAATGAACATGCGCCGGGTGACCTATATCAATGAAAATTCTCATTAAACTTTTCCTATAAAGAGATTCATCATTTTTCTTTTTTGGTGATTTTTTATATATTCCATTAATTCTGGCTCGTATGTATGAAGAGGCTTTTGAAAATAACCAGTAATCAATCTATAAGCTTGATAAGGACTTATTTTTATAAACGCCTTAACCGCTCGAAATAAAACATAAGGAAATAAACTGCCATATTCTCTCATAGCCTTGCCATATCTTTGCCAGTCTATATTCATCATTGGAGGTCTACATGTTCTCATAATAGCCTGATCCACTGTTAACGTATTAAATCCCTTGAAATTAGCCCAATAAATTGGATGACTTTCCCAACCATGAACTTTATTTGGCAATTTCTCACCATAATTTTTCCAAAAGTCTTTATCAATTAACCTCCCCGAACCCCGAACATGCCCCCTGTTTGTCTTTAAGCCATCAATTACACCAGCACACATCACTAAGTTAGTGTCTTCTTTAAATTTTTGTAAAATTTTCTGCAAATAATCTTTTTCAAAAGTAGTATCGGCTCCGACAACCATTATATAATCATACTCATTATAATCAAAGTTATCTTTTATAAATAGAAATCCAGCATTATGAGTGTTAGCTAGTTCTGGTTTTCCTAAAGCAGAATAACCACGATCTTCCAATTCAATAATATTACAACCCAAATGAATTGCAATCTCAGCCGTTCTATCACTTGAACCGTCATCTACAACGACAAATTTAGGTTCGAAATTAGTGTTTTTAAAAGTGTTTATTAACGAATTTATAGTGGCTTCAATTCGTGTTTCCTCGTTTTTAGCAGGAATTACTATAGGAATAAATTTTTTCATTGTTTTTTTTTGTTAAAAAATAGAATTGAAATGCAAAAAATAATGGCTGAATAATGACTGCGCTAGCAAAAAATATAGAAAGAAAAATTAATAATATGGTGTAGCTACCCTTAGTTACGCCACAGCTTTTTAAAACTATTCTAATTGACTTAGAATAACTATATAAAAGAAAAACTATACCAAATAGACCGAATCTCGATAAAAAATCTGCAAGGCCATTAACCCATACTAGTCTTGTGTACATAGCCTGAGTGCGCTCTCGATCTTGCATTCCTATACCAAAAATTGGGTTAGCTGGAAAATCTATAAAGGCTAATGCCATACTTCCAAATCTTCCTAAGGACACCGTTTCATTGTTCGTTTTAGCCGAAATATATTTTAAATTATTTTCGCTATAACTAACTTCATTGATTATTTTATCTGACATAAATTCCAAACTAAAAATTGGTACTGCAATAATTAATATGAAAATTAATTTTAAAATATTTAAAATAGTTAAATTGTTTTTTTGTTGATATATAAAAAAAGGAATAAATACAAAAAAAATAATAAAACCAGCAGTAGATAGCGTAGTCAATAAAGCAATGAATAATATAATTATTGATCGGTTCAATTTAAATCTATACATTAATAAATTAATTATAGTTGCTAACGCAAGAAGATTGGCAAACCCCTTTGGCTCCCAAGTAAATCCCGAATTACGTAGCATTGCATTGTCATTTAATGTATAAACTATATTATTCACATACCACCCAGATCTATAATCTAAAAACTTGAAATTATTCTCAACTAAACCAATAAAACTTTTTAACAACTCATAATCCACTAATTGAAATGCATATAGTGGTAAACTAATAAAAGCCAAAATAACAATGAGTTTTTCTAAATAGACAAAAAATCGTAAGTCCAATAAAATAATTACCATAACTCCTGTAATTACCTTAATATAAACTCTTAAAGATGAAGTGAAGTTTATCCAGCCAAATTTATAAAAATACAATAGTGTCAATAACAAGTAAATAATTGTAAATATCTTAAAAGCTCTAGGGAAACTCTTATTTCTTTTAAAAAAAACAATAAAAGAGAAACAAAAAGAAAAAACTAAGAGCAAATCAGATATTGCAATAATATTGCCCTTGGCACCCATCAAAAGAACCAACATTGTTAAAAAAATATCTATATGCTTAGACTTTATCACTTTTGACGAATATATAGTTCAAATCGTTCTTCATAGAACGATATGTAGTAATTTTAAAAATTACAAGCAACGATAGGAATGCTATGATGTATAAAAAACAAATAGTTATTCTGTGCCTAAAATCTTCAAATATATCAAATAATTTAACTGATGAAAACGCAATTAAAATAATTAATAAAATACAAAAATAATAATTAAAATTATTTTTTAATGTAGGATGAATTTTGGCACATTTCACCTCAATAAAAAACATGAGAACTAAATAAGAAAAAAAAGTAGAAATGCCCGCACCTAGAATACCAAAACCTCCAATAAGTAAAAAATTTAAAATGAAATTTAGTGCAGCGGCAACAGCTGTAATAATGATAACTGACTTTGTATTCGAAAACATCTGAATTTTGAGAATTTGAAAAAGGTAAAAACCGTAAAATATATGCGAAAAAGATAAAAGAAGAATTAAATTAAAGCCTAAGATATAATCATTATTCATTGTAAAAAAATTAGCTAAAAAAATAGAAATGAGTACAATTATTAATGAAATTATTGGAAAAATAATAAGTAAATTTTTCTCAATTTTATGAAACAATATATTAAAAGAATTAATTTTGTAAGCTCTCCACATAATAGGCACGAAAATAATATTAAACGAATACACTAAAAAAGTTAATGTTAAATCACTGAATTTATAAACATATGAATAATAACCTAATTGTTCTTCATTAAGCATTTTTAAAATAAACCAACGATCTGAAAGAGAAATAAATAAAAGGAAAATATTCCCTAACATCAATGGTGTCCCAAACTTAATTAACTCTTTAATTTTAATGACTGAAACAAGGCCCTTGAAATGAGTAATTAATGCAGGTAAAGCATAAAAACCAATAATTATGAAAGTAATCAGGTAACTATAAACTATCCCTAAAGCCCCAAAACCTAAATAAACTACAAAGTAAATAGTTATAGAAATATTTAATAAAAGAGTTGAAATTGTTGTAACCAAATACCTAACAGCAAATCCATTATAACGAAACTGTAGTAATAAAATTTCTGAGAATGTTTTTATAATAAGTGATCCAAAGTAAAGGAACAGTAACCAACTGTTAAACTCATAATTCAAAATCAAAGTAATTATTAAAAGAAGTGCTAATACTATTCCCCCGAATAATATTTGTAAAAACACTAAATTTTTAAGTATCTCTCCATTATCTTCGAGCGCTCTATCATTACTGAATTTCCAGAATGCGCTATTTGTACCCACTTGAGTAAAAATCCTAATAAATGCTGCTAAACTCATTACGTACTGAAGAGTCCCATACTCTCCAATTGTTAGGTATGCAGTATACAATGGTATTAAAATAAAAGTAAGCCCTTTTGAAATAATGGGCTCCAGACTATAAATTATAGACTTTTTAAAATTCTTACTCATTTTCTATTAATAAAATTAAAAAAAAGCTCACTTAATTTAAAAAATAAAAATAAGCTAATTAAATAATTTGCGGAAAGGATGATTAACTAATTCTTTTTTTGCAAAAGGATGATAATCTCCTTTTAAACCAATAGGCTCTGCATTTCTAATATTATGAACAATTTCAATTGCCTGCCTAGCATCTTCTAAACCATACCCTTTGCCATCAATCACTCCTTTGTACACTTTTGTGTGTAAGTCCGTAAACCCACCACTAAACTCAAGCTCTTCTCCTTCAATTGTAATTGACCTATAAGTTCTTTGTCCTTTAAGTTTTATTTCTTCTGGAATTAAATCGTAATTAATTGAAAGAAACCAACGAACTCTGGCTCTTTCAAATTCTAAATATCCAGAGGCTCTGTCATGGGATTGTACATGCACATCATTTCTTTTAACACTTCCAAAAATCCATGAAAGCATGTCATAAAAATGAACTCCAATGTTTGTAGCTATTCCTCCTGATTTTTCAACATCACCTTTCCAAGATGTGTAATACCAATTTCCTCTAGAAGTTAAATAGGTAAGATCAATGTCAAAAACTTTATCTTTTGGCGCTGCATCAACCATTGCTTTTAGTTCAATAATACTTTTATGCAATCTAAGTTGAAGAATATTCCATACTCTTTGTCCCGTTTCAATTTCCATCTTTTGAAGAGCATCCAAATTCCAAGGATTTAAAACCAGTGGCTTTTCGCAAATAGCATCGGCTCCTCTACGAAGCGCCATTCTAATATGTGAATCGTGAAGATAGTTTGGTGTACATATACTTAAGTAGTCTAAATTTATATTTTTTTCAAATTTTAACTTTTCAATATGCCTGTCAAAAATTTCTGGTTCAACAAAAAAGTCAGTATTGGGGAAATAACTATCCATCATTCCTACACTATCAAAACGGTCTAGTGCCGCTACTAAATTATTATTGGTATCTTTTATTGCCTGCAAATGCCTAGGAGCGATATATCCTGAAACCCCAATTAATGCGAAATTTTTACTCATCTATTTTATGTACTAAATTATTACTTAACTTATATTTTAAAGCGGTATTATCACAAACCGCTATTCCTCTACTATTAAAATTTAAACGCTCTCCAAACTCACTCATCCAGCCAATATGTCTAGATGGATTTCCTACCATTAATGCATAATCAGGAACTTCTTTTGTAACTACTGATCCAGCCCCAATAAATGCATATTTCCCAATATTGTTTCCACATACGATCGTTGCATTAGCACCAATAGATGCCCCCTTTTTAACAACAGTCTTCATGTACTCATCTTTTCGAATAACACTACTTCGTGGGTTTATTACGTTGGTAAAAACCATAGAGGGGCCCAAAAATACGTCATCTTCACAAACTACTCCAGTATACACCGATACGTTGTTCTGAATCTTAACATTATTCCCTAATTGAACATCAGGTGAAACCACAACATTTTGACCAATATTACAATTTTCTCCGATTACTGAATTTTTCATAACATGAGAAAAGTGCCATATCTTTGTTCCTTTTCCTATTTGACAAGGCTCATCAACATAGGAGCTTTCGTGTACGAAATAATTTTTTGTATCCATTTTATAATTTATTAAAAAACTCTTTTACTTTTTGAATAATGAAATCTTGAGATGAATTTTCAATTTCAGTATGAATAGGCAATGAAAAAACAGTATTACAGAGTTGTTCCACATTTTCTATCTTAAAAATCACTATTTACATAGTTGCTAAACGCTTCTTGTTTATAAAGTGGTACCGGATAATAAATCATCACAGGAATCTTATTTTCTTTTAAGAAATCAATTAATGAAATTCTTAATTCGGGTACAATCTTTAATGTATATTGGTGAAATACATGTGTTGAATTGTATTGACCTTTTAGGTCAACCATTTGTATGTTTTTCATCAATTTTATAATCTTGAATTAACTAAATTTCTTGGAAGAAATCCTTTTAAATCATAAACAACACTATTAGAATCTTTCTTTAATGATTCAATATTTATCATTGAAAATTTATTATGCGAAACTGCTAATAAAATTCCATCATATTTTTCTTTAATCTGATCTATAAGATCTATCCCATGCTCCTCTTTTACTTCTTGCTGATCAGCTTCATAATCATAAGCATCAACTTCTAATCCAAACTCTTTTAATTCATTATAGACATCTGCGACTTTAGAATTTCTGATATCTGGGCAATTTTCTTTAAAGGTAACTCCTAATATTAAAATTTTAGAGCCCATTATTTGTTTACCCGCCTTGATTAGCATTTTGATCATTTTATTGGCTACAAAGGTGCTCATATTATCGTTTACACGCCTACCACTTAAAATAACTTCTGGGTGATAGCCTAAGTTTTCTGCCTTATAAGCTAGATAATATGGGTCTACACTTATACAGTGTCCTCCAACTAATCCTGGTTTGTATTTAAGGAAATTCCACTTAGTCCCCGCAGCATCAAGAACATCTTGAGTGTCTATAGCCATTCTATCAAATATTAAAGCCAATTCATTTACAAATGAAATATTAACATCACGTTGTGCATTTTCAATTGCCTTACTAGCTTCAGCTACTTTCATACTTGCTGCCTTAAAAGTACCTGCAGTAATAATTGAACTGTATAAATCGTCAACAAAGTTAGCAATCTCAGGAGTTGATCCTGATGTTACTTTTATAATGGTAGTTAAAGTATTTACCCTATCTCCTGGGACAATCCTCTCTGGAGAATATCCACAGTAAAAGTCTGAATTAAAAATTAATCCACTTGTTTGTTCTAATAAAGGCACACACAACTCTTCAGTACATCCTGGATATACAGTGCTCTCATAGATGACAGTATCTCCTTTTTTCAAAACCTCGCCAAGCATTTTAGAAGCAACTCTTAGTGGTTTTAAATCTGGAGTTTTAAATTCATCAATAGGAGTTGGAACTGTTATAATATAAATATTACACCCTTTTATATCATTAATTTTAGCACTAAAAGTTAACTGTTTAGCACTTCTTAATTGCTCTGGTGTAGCTTCATTTGTGTGATCA
>Ga0209715_1003663_pt1 | contig 10868 bp, 10 predicted proteins | sample COGITO_mtgs_1205_2_FD_184809 | JGI IMG/M metagenome (GOLD analysis project Ga0209715, IMG submission 184809) | Pelagic marine microbial communities from North Sea - COGITO_mtgs_120503 (SPAdes) (version 2) | ecosystem: Environmental > Aquatic > Marine > Epipelagic ...
CAAACGCATATCGGCCTGGCGAACCCCTTGCATCGCGATGGCTCCAACAGTGTTGTAAGCTGCATCCTTTAAGCTTGCGTTTTTATCTAATTTTACGCACAGGTTTATAGGTACAGACACAATTTCTGCATGATTGGCATAGCCAACTCCCGCGCAAGCTACTTTATCACCAACTTCAAATTCTGTGACGCTTTCACCTACTTCTATTACTTTTCCAGCGCAACTATACCCCAATGGCGAATAGGCATCTAGTTTCTTCATAACCGCACGATACGTTTGTATTGGCCCTTGTTTTTTAAGCGTATTTAGTACTTGTTTCACTTGTTGCGGTCGCTCTTTGGCTTTGCCTATAAGACTTTTACGAGCCGCAACCACGGTAGACCCTTCTGTACCAGCACTTATAATAGAATAGTGATTTTTAACGATCACCATCCCTTTACCTAATTGTGGATAAGGAACCTCTTGAATAATCATGTCGCCAGAACCTAGCTTTTGTGTGAGTTGTTGCATTAAATTTACTTTTGTTTAATAAATAATTGAGGCTTCATTAATAAGAGGCCAAAGAGACCCCAAACTAAAATGTTATAATAATAATAAACTCCTGGAACAAGTCCAATAGTGTCAATTAAATACATTGTAAATAACATGAAACCAAATACCCTTAAATGTTTGTTAATTTTGAAACCTTTTCTTATTATATTCATTACAAATACCAATAGAAATAAAACTCCAATAATACCATTGGTTAATAAAACTCTCAAATACTCATTGTGGGTTGGTCTCGAAATACCATCACCAAACCATTGAAAAAATACATTTTGCTCATTTGTCCAAAAGTTCCAATAATCTTCCCAAATATAACCTCGTCCAGCGAGTGTATAACGTACGTCGGTCACTTCGCCACTTTGATAACCTACTTCTTTACTAAATAACTGCTCTATATTGCTTGAGACCGCATCACCAAATACTAAAAATATAACGATTACACCAATTAATACTGAAAATGATTGTTTTATTTTTGACTTAGAAAACAATAATAATAATACTACCCATAAGCCAACAATTCCTATACCGGCCTTGCTAAAAACAGCATAAATAGATAAAAACGATCCTCCTACTAATGCTAAAAGAAAACCTTTAATTAATATGCCTTTAACTTTAAATACGGACTGATATATTAATATAGATATAAGCGTCATTAAACCATAAAAACGTGTAGGAAAAGCATCGTGATAAAACCCTACATAACGTGATAAACCAATAGTTGCACGTTCTTGAAAAATTATACCAGTTGATAATTGAAATATACTTACCGCAATAGGAAATACACCACATAGCATCATTGCCAATAACAATTGTTTTAGTCGTTTTTGATCGGTTATTAAAATAGGAATTAAGAAAAATCCAAGGAAACAGTTAAAACTTAAAAATCCATTTTGCAGAACTCCAATAGGCTCAACGAAAATACCCCAAATAATACCTAAAGACATCGCTATTAAATAAAATTTAGCGGTTCTATTCCAATATTTAGGTACTATTGCTCTCTTTTTGAATACATCAAAAAATAAAATTGGCACTAAAAAGCCTTGAATAGCTAATATTGAAAACGGTTCTATCCCATAATCCCAGAATACATCGATTATGGATTTTGTTCCCACCAAAATTAAGAATGCCACAAACATTCCTTTTTGAAATTTTGCCAAAATTATAATTACTAATATAAGTAATGGTATTACTATCATTTAACCAGTTGAATTAATGATTTGTGTTTTCCGTTTTTAGTCTTATCAATTCGATTCACGTCATGAAATTCTAATTCGAATAATTTGAATCTTTCTGTTATAATTTCTAAAAATTTTGTCTCATTGAAACCATCTGACTTAATAAATTTTACTTCAAGTTTACCTTTTTCTTTTTGTATAAACTGAATTGACACAATAAAATCCCAAAATTCATTATGAATCCCAAAAAGATAAGGACCAAAAGCACGTTTATTTAATTCTTTATCATAAATGAATTCTTGAATTCTTCCCGTTATACTTTTTAACTTAAAAAAATTATCAACCGCGCACAATTGAGTGGATTTTTCTGCATAATCTCCTGTAAAATAATCCTTAAAAATAGTACCGTAAGTATTAAATGAATTAGCTAATATTAAATCTGTTTGTTTCTCTTTAAATAATGCTACTCTACCATAAGTTGGGTAAAAATGAAACTCGCTACAGGTATTACAAAATCTTGCAAGAATAGCGTATTCACTATGCCCATACCAATGTGCAATTTGAATATTATAATTTTGCTTAAACCAATTCATTTGTGAAATAGGAAAAGTTTCAGACCCAGCAAAAACGCCATTAATCGGAAAAGTTTTGAATGTATCAATGCCCCAAAAGTCAATGAGAAAAAATAATGTACTTGGATATACATGAAGGAAAAAAGATTTTTTTCTAAAAAGTGCTTCTAACTCCTCTTTATTTTCTTCAACAAAGAAATTCTGAGAGATAACAAGAGCATTTTCTAAAAAACTATATTTTTTATCATTACTAGGCATATTACCTCGCACTACTATCCTATAATCAAACTTTTTGTAACCTATGCGACCCCATATATCAAAAAGATATGCTCTTTCCTTTTGTCTTGCAGAAAATATGTCTTGGTAAAATACAAATGGCTCTCCTGTAGTACCTCCAGTTCTAACTTTTCTAAGTGGTAAAAGTGGGCTACGTTTTAAAAACTCTTCACTGTTATTTGTGATATCAACTTTAGTATTATAACTCTTTAATTCTTTGTTATCGCTCTTATAATCTAATATATTTTTTTTACTCCAATGTTTAGATTTTTTTATCAAAACTAAGTTTGCAAAATAGGCTGGTCCTAAAACTAATTGCCTTAAGATATTAGTCAGAAATTTCATTATAATTCTTTTGCAACCTTTACAGGGTTTCCAATTGCTAATACATTGGCAGGAATATTTTTATTCACAATACTTCCAGCTCCAATAACGCTGTTATCACCAATAGTGACATTCATTAAAACAACGACATTTACACCAATAAATACATTATTACCAATTACTATTTTGCCTCTAGGGTTAGCATCTGGTTTCATTTGTTTAATAGCACCATCATGAGCTAAAAGCACACAGCCGCTAGTGATATGTACATTGTCTCCAATTATAATTTCACCGAATTGAGTATCAATTTTTGCTCCTAAACTAATAAAGGTATTCTCACCTATTTTTATGCCATTCATTTTTAAATAGCTGTAATAGATAAACCTCACTATCTGGCCTACATAAAATGTAAGTTTTCTAACTATTGTTTTCATGTGTTTTAATCTTTTGTTTTTTTAAAGTCACATGCTGTTCGCTATTAATTATTCCAACGGTTGATAAAACTATTAGCATGCTCGATTTATTTCATTAATACATTAAATAAATTAACATAACTATCAACAACTTTGCTCTCTTCAAATTCATTTTCAAAAGTGTTTTTTGCATTATTAGAAAGTGTATGTCGCAATTCTTGATCTTCTAATAAGCGTAATAAATTATCCTCTAATGCTTTTAAATCCCCTGGATTTACTAACACACCGTTATAGTCGTTTTTTATAACATCCTTGTTTGCTCCAACAGGTGTTGTGAGTATGGGCAATCCTGCAGCCATTGACTCTAATACAGAACGCGAAAAACCTTCTGAGTAAGAAGGTAACAGAAATAACCAACTTTGTCTAATAAGATCTAGCTTCTCTTCACCAGATATAATACCCAAATTTTGATAATTAGTTTTAAATTTTGAATTTAAAATTTCCGACTCCACCACAAAAGGATCCTCATATTTAATACGCTTCTTTGTTAATTGATTATACTTCACACCAGGCTCGCCTCTTCTTATATTACCACAAAACAAAAATTTGACGTCTGGGAATTTTGAAGCCACTTGAGGAATAACCTTAACAATATCTGTATAGCCTTTTGCCTTGGTAAGATGACCAAAAAACAAGACTTGTGGTGTCTTAGACAGCTTACTACGATCTAAGTCTTTAAACAAATTATCAACAGTATTAGGTATAACATGTACTTTATCTTCATTCACCAAACCATTAAACTGGCTTTGCAAACAATCCGACTGTACAATCGCAGCATCTACTGACTTACAAGCATATTTAATCAATTTTTTACTGATAGGCCTGAATGTTTTATAATTAATATCTAAATGGCTACCTCTAAAGTGAATCACTTTTTTAACACCAAAAATTCGGCATTGAAACACAAACCAAATATCCCGACCCAACCAACCAATTTCGGTTGGAGTAACTAAATGGTAGGCAATGTCTGGTCTATTAAAAAGCAGTCGTTTAAATAATTTTAAATTGAATGTTAGTACTGAAAGCAACGCACTTAAATCAATCTTTCCTTTTTTAGAATTATCCTTTCTAACGTTTGTATTTAGAAAAACAATATCAAAGTAAGTCTTAAGGTCAGAGTCCAGTAACTGCTTTGTACTTAGCTCTGGCCCAGAGTAAGGAGGCGGTAATGGCCCTATAAACAATATTTTAGTTTTATTATTTTTCATTTAAAGCAAATACTATTTGTTCTAACCATCTTTCAACACTCAATTTCTGAGCCGTTTTGTAAGCGGCACTGCAAAAATCTTCTATTTTTTTGCGATTGGTAAGAAACTCCTCTATTTTTTTTAAATTGTTTTCTATAATAAAACCGTTTTCTCCATTTTTTAGGTAACTTATTTCTGGACCATGCCTATCTGCACTAAACGTGGCGTACGGTCTTCCATAAGCAAAAGCATGATTAATTGACAAACCCGCTAATCCAGGAACAAAAATAAGACTCGCTCTAGACATAATAGGTGCGATTTTTTCTTCGTCCACTAAAGTACCATGCCATATTATATTATTATGCGCTTCTTGTGCCTCCTCTACAATTTGATTTTGTGGGCCATCTCCTATAATTTCTAATACAAATTTACTTTCATATTTTTTTGAAAGCTCTTTAAAAAATATAATCAGATCTTCAACACGTTTTATGCCTATTAACCTGCCAATAAAAACAATGGTTATTGGTGCTTTTGGTGGCAATGTAAAATCATAAAACTTATCTACTTCTAAAGTATCAATGGTATTGTTTGCCCAATATGCTTTTTCACGATTTAGCAATTTACTTTGTAAAGCCTTATTGTATGTGTCTTCAGTATAAAATATTACGCGATCTAAATTTTTATAAAAAAACTTAGTAATTAATAAATCAACACGTTTTACCTTACCTGTTTTTGGTTTTGTAAATTGATGGTTATAAGAAAATAGTTTTGTGTCTTTATATTTACGACACAGAAACATGGCATAAAGAAATAAAGGTAGGTTCTTTTTTTCAGCAGGAATTAAAACCCAATCGTAATTTTTAAAATGAGATTTCAAAGATTTTCTAACTGCACACGACAGACCAAATTTGCTTTTTGGAACTTCAACTCTAAACGTTTTAAAATTCCAATTACCATCTAACTCTTTATCTCCAGCCCCTTTTCTACTAGAACCAGACAAAACTGTGAGCTCTATATCTTTGGTATTTGCTAAATGGTCGAGAAAACGTGCTTTGTAATGGTTAAAAACAGGTGCTAGCCAAAGAATTTTCATAAACTTAAATCAGATTTTTGTAAACATTAAAATACTCTCTTTCCATACGTTCTATTGAAAAATTATTTTGTGCGTAGGTCACTCTTTTACTAGAACCTTCAGAAATTTCAGCTTTATGCTTAGAAAGCCAAAGCAAGCGTTCTGCTAATTCTGCTTCTGAGTTTACTATGTTTTCAGGTTCTAAAGGTTTTATAACTTCCTTTAAACCTCCAGAATCTGAAAATGCCAACACAGGTTTCCCATGAATATAAGCTTCTACACCTACTAGACCGAAAGGCTCAGCCTCTGAAGGAAAAACTAAGACATCAAATTTTTTATAATAATCTTGAACGTTCTCCTTATACCCAGTTAATCTTATATCCTTTAAATATTTTGAATGGCTAACCTGCTTTTTAATTGCTGCAAATGTTGTCCCGTCGCCAACTAATACCAATTTACCTTGTCCATTTTTTAACTTATATTGCTCAAATGCATTTACTAGGCGGTCAATTCGTTTTCTAGATGTAAATCTAGAAACCAGACCGATGGTAAATACAGAGTTAGTCTCATTGTGTTCAATCGTATTACCAGGTAATTTAATACCATTTAAAATAATCAACGATTTCACTTTAAGTAGCCCATAATGCTCTTTTGCCAAACTCAAAGTGTATTGAGAATTTGCAACTAAAACATCTACCTTATTTAAAAGGTGTTTTTTGAAAGTTTCTCTAGCAAAAATTTTTAATCCATTTTCTTTACGTATCCCTTTTGAAAGACCATGAATAGTATAGATGGTTTTAATTTTTGACGCTTTAACGGCTAGAGAACGAATTGAGGAAAAACTATGCAAATGCAACAGATCAAAATGTTGGAATTGCCTTTGCAAGTTCTTATAAGTTCTAAAATTAAAATCGAAACCTCCTTTAATTCCTGAATCTAATAATGGAATATCTTGATTTAATAAGTACTCATAATATTGACCTTTACGCGTATCTAACATAATAGAGACTTCAATGCCTTGCTTTTTTTGGGCTATAGCCAATTCTATAACCAATCGCTCTATACCTCCAATATGTGGACTATTTATACAGTGTACTATTTTCATTTTCAACAGAATTATTATTTTTCTATGAATTAGTTATTACTATTCAATAATATTTAAACTTCTCGATATTTAGCAAATCGGAAAGGTTGCTTCAAACATTCGATGAATCTAGCATCTTTTTAATAAAGACAGAGAGAACATATTTCCTTTAATATATAGATAAACTAGACATAATAGGTAAAAAAGAAGGGTATTGAATTCTATTTTTATCAACCAAATATTGAGTAAACTCAAATCTATTTTTCAGAACTGATCCATCTTCTGGAAGTTCAAAAGGTATAAAGTATTGAAATTGATTCAATCTGTACTGCAAATTAATGTATTTTTTACCTAAAAATTTAAATGGACTTGGCAATACAATTCCCTTGTGATTATGATGAAAACTATCTCCTCTTTTAATATCGAAATTTCCAGGTAATTTAATGTCTTTCAATGGTAAATAAAATTTTTCTTCTTTAAACAGTTGCTCTAATAACAACGTTATTTCTTTATGAAACTCTAAAATCAAGGTTCTGATTTCCATTTTTTTTGGCTGGTTACTAAACCATTTTGATCGAAAATAAAATACCTTTTGTACTAAATCGTATAATTTACCTTCGGATATATTTAAAAGTTCCAAATCTAATGAAATTGCTTTAGCTAATAATAAAAAAGAGCGCAGTTTTACAATCTTTAAAGTCTTTTGAGTATCTAAAGTAATAAACATTTTAAGCAGATACTCAATAGCTATTTGAGTTTTAAGAATTTGGTTTTTTGATACTTCAATTTTATTCAAATGTAAATTTTCGCCGCCTAATAACTGAAGGTTAGACAATAAATTATAAGGTATTGTTATCGACAAATCTTTTTGCTCTACACCAAAAAGGCCATGTGTTAATATCATTTTCTCATTTAAAGACAATTCTTTTCTATAATCAGTCCTATTCTCCGAATTATTTTTAAAAACGCAAATGATGTCTAAATCAGAAATACCTGGATCTTTTACAGATCCCATTTGATAAATACTTAAAATTGCGTTATCCGACAACAATTCATTAACCAGTTTAGTTTTTAGCGAATCATATTTAGCTAATGGTATAACACTTGGATAATCAATAAGTTTAATGCTCATTATATTTCTTTTTTAATTTTTTGAATTAATAAGACTAAACTTTCATAGAAATTATCATCTAATAAATCTAAATGTTTTTTAGGAATGCTTATTGGCATAAATTTCACAACAGCTTTTCTGAAAAGCCTATTTGGTTGATACAAGGCTAAACGTTGCAAACTATTTAATTGAGGGTTCCACTCATTTCTGATTTGAGAAGCAATCTCGATAACTAACCATTCTTCCTGTTTAAAAACGTCTTTTACAGCGTCAAAACTTTCTCTTTTAAATATTCCTTCATCATTCTTAGCAGAATAATATAGGCATGGCACTAACATTATCTGACTTAAAAAACTTTTTAACTGGAACATGTTCTTTGGCTTCCATTTATTAAGCACTTTATTTTCGAGTTGGTTTATCATATTAAACAAACCATACTTATAGTTTGGTTTGTGTTTTATATCAATCTTGATTTCAATTTCTTCAGAGAATGGGTATAAAATTTTTGAGTTTTTTAAAACTGCCTTTGGTAAGTAACTCTCTGGGTAATCTGATAATTGACTTTCTGTAATTTGAAACCATCCATGGTGCTGTAGTGGATCAAAATTTAAGATAGATTTCATCGATTCTTTTTTAAATCGTCTTAATTCATCAGAGTCTACAAATTCATCTTTGATAATTAATAACCCATCAAAATCACTATAGGGAATAACATCATTTGTAGCTACACTTCCATGTACAATAATCGCACGGAAGATATTGTCATACTTATCAACCGTTAGTTCCTGAATCAACTTTATCACATTTAAATCGCCCTTGTACTGCTCTATTTTCATTTATTTCTTTAATAAATTAGATATAAATTGTTTTATTATATTTTTGTAAAATATCCAAATTAGAACACTGACAACTATTGATTGAGATATTAACTTCACAAAGTCAAAGTTATATAATACAAAAAGTTTTTGAAAAATAAATTCACTTAAAAACAAACCAGCTATTGCGATACAAATCCCAATTAAGTGGCTAAACAAAATATTGAAACTAAATTTAATCTTAAGCCTTATAATTACCAAAACAAATACCAATCCTAAAACTTTAGTTAACAAAATTAAATATGCAACGGTGAGTATTCCATACGGATAACCTAAAAGTATTGCCAACACCGTAATTGCACCTCTAAAAAAAGACACATAAAGTGACAGTTCTGGTTTCCCAATAGAGTCAAGTACTACAGTACTAAATTGAGAAATAGATTGAAATGCTCCAGCGAAACAAAGAATCTGTAAAATCGGAACTGCTCCAATCCATTTTTCGCCAAATAAAAATAGCACAATCCACTCTGCGTTCAATGCTATTAAAGTCATAGCTGGAAACGTTACTAAGCCTATAAGTTGCATAGACTTAAAATATATATCAATTATTCTTTTAGTATCATGTTGAACACTTGATAAAGAAGGAAAAAGAACGTCAGTAAAAATACTTGACACCCTTTTAACTGGTGTGTACATTACATTATATGAAAATGAATAATACCCCAAAGTTGTTGGACTAAAGAACTTACCTAAAATTAAATAATCTATATTTCTCTCAAAATACAAAAATCCAGTAGCTACTCTAAATTTAACCGCATACCATATCATATGTTTTACTTGGTTAAAATTAAAATACAAAATAGGTTTCCATTTACTAAAATATAACGTAAAAAAGAGTTTAAAAAAGCTTGTACTTAGAGCCTGAACTACAAGAGCATAAACACCCATCCCCAAATATGCTGCCGTAACAGAAAAAACAGCGCTTAGAATGTTACAATAAATTACAATTCTACTAATTTTATTAAACTCTAAATCTCTTTCTAGTATTTTAAAATGTACTATAAAAAAAGGTGTTATTAAAATACTAATTGAGCACCATTTTATAAGAGGCTCAAGTTGTAAATTATCGTAATACTGAGAAGCGAAGGATGCAGAAAAAAATACAATTAGAAATGTTATGATAGCTACAATATAATTAAGAATGTATAAGGTAGATATTTGATTTTGACTTGATTTATTAAAATGGATAATAGCCGAGCCCAAACCAACACTAAATACCATTGTAATAAATCCAATAAACGTTGTGGCCAGAGCTATTAATCCAAAATCATCTGCAAATAATAATTTTGCTAGAATTATATTTAGAACGATAGCGTTTAACTGAGAAACTATACTTGCTATTCCCAAAAAAAAACCACCTTTTAGTATTTTATTTTTTAAATTCAAATTCCATTTAGTTTTTTATTGTCTCTACTTGTAATTCCACAAAAATCCAACACGACTTTATCTGATGATATTTTTAAGTCCTTAAACTCATTATGCGCCACTAAAAAAGCAATAATATCAGCTTCTTGCACTGCATTTTTATAATCGGTAAGTTTAAACACATTGTGTTTTTTAATGTTTGGCTCTACAATAAAGTAGTCTCCATTACTATCGTTTTGTAATACTTTTTGTACGATGTACTTGGCTGGAGATTCACGCAAATCGTCAATATTTGGTTTAAAGGCTAATCCCATGAGTGCCACTTTTGGTTTTCTTCCATGTTCAAGTTCAAACTTAAGTTTTTCGGTTTGTATTTTCTCTGCACACCAAAACGATTTGTAATTATTTACCTCTCTTGCCGTACCAATAATTTTAGATTCCATAGGGTAATCTGAGACGATAAAATAAGGATCTACTGCAATGCAATGCCCACCAACCCCACATCCTGGTTGTAATATATTTACTCTGGGGTGTTTGTTGGCCAGTGTAATAAGCTCCCATACATTTATATCAGCTTTGTCACATATCAAAGAGAGTTCATTCGCAAACGCAATTTGTACATCTCTAGATGAGTTTTCTACCAGTTTACACATCTCTGCGGTTTTGGCATTTGTCCCATGCAAATAGCCTTTAACATACCTTGCATAGAATTCTATTGCTTTATTAGTTGACTCTCGATCAATACCTCCAATAACGCGATCATTATAAACAAGTTCATGCATTACGTTTCCAGGTAATACGCGCTCAG
>Ga0209715_1003666_pt1 | contig 10854 bp, 16 predicted proteins | sample COGITO_mtgs_1205_2_FD_184809 | JGI IMG/M metagenome (GOLD analysis project Ga0209715, IMG submission 184809) | Pelagic marine microbial communities from North Sea - COGITO_mtgs_120503 (SPAdes) (version 2) | ecosystem: Environmental > Aquatic > Marine > Epipelagic ...
GGCTCCTGGTGCCTCCTCTCGTGCATCTGTTTGCGCGGCTTAGGTTCTGGCATTCTAGGCATTGATGCGCTCCGCTCTTAGTAGATCAGACTTCAAGCGGTACGCCTCCTGCTTCCAGAACTTGTAGTCTTCCCGTCTCTTCTCTTTCTTATACTGATCGCGCAACTTCTCAGCGAATGCGATAGCCTTGATGATAGGTTCTGTATCGATGATCATGGTAGTGATAGTATGATGAGCATGACGATCACACCAACGTAACCGAGCAGCAGTATTTGGTATGTAGTTCTCTTATCCTTCATGCTTCCTTATCTGTTCTTCTATGTCATGGATGGCTCGTGCCTCCTTGTGTATTAGCTCCGCCTTACCTCGCGCCTCGTATCCATCTAGCCTCCGCTGGTGCCACTTCAGGTCGCGCCTTAACGACTCTATATCTACCCGCTGCACCGCTCTGCGTGGTGCCTTCTCTGCGCTCCTCTTGAACCACGCTGCAGCCACTGGCCTCCACTTGGTGATATCGCCATGCTTGTTCTTCCACTGCCTCGCCTGATAGTATCCAACGAAGCTGCGTGCCCACTCTACCACATGCGAACGGTACCCACCGCCGCACTGATCGTCGAGGTGATTGAAGTAATCGCGCACCTGCTGCCAGTCGTCTGGTCTCCTTTCCTTTTCCTTTATCTCATCATTCATCTCTATTAGATTATTATTAAGGTTACTATTAATCTTATTATTACGGGTAGAAGCTGGCTTCCACCCCCCCACGCAGTCAGCTTCTACCCCCATAGAAGCCAGCTTCCACCCCAACTGTCGTTTGCTTCCACCCCCAAGCGCCTCCACATAGCCCAAATCGATGAGTCTGTTGACGGCGGCAGAGATGGTGCGTGGTGATACTCTCAGGAGCTTAGAGAAGCCCGTATTCGTCATGAAACACGGTTTGCTATGCTCACTATACCCGTGGATGATTGAGGCCGTTAAACGCTCTGTTACGTTCAGCTCCTTAATCTCCCATATGTGTAGCGGCACCTTGATGTATTCGCGTGCCATTACCGCCCCCAGCTGTTGACTACGTCGTAATGCACCTCATGAGTATCGCCGAACAGTGGCCGCACCGTAAACGTCCAGTCGTTATTGCGGTACTTACTGAGCTTCTTACCTCCGCGCGCCGTGATGTGGTAGCGTAGGTGCTTATTTGCCTCTACGCGGTTGCTGACATACCACACCTTGCGTTCATCCAAAGCCTTGCACTCAAAGACAGCTTTATAGGTGTCACTCATAACAAATGGTTAGCCTTCAGCATCTCCACCATTTCGAGAAAGTCGGATAGGTGCATAGCTGCAATCGGCTCCTGGTGGTTGCGCTTATGGATAACAATGTTGTAGTTGTTGTCCTCCGGCATGCGCTCCAATATCTCGTGAATGTTCAGCGATCGCTCATGCGCTTTTAGCTGCAGGTTGTATGGGTCGGTGTTCGTGAGGTCCACGCCCATATCGTCGAGTTTCTTGCTTGCAAAGCTGCTGCGCTCAACGTCACCGCCAAACATGCGCATCCAAATCTTAGCCATCTTCAGTTCAAATCGTTTGCCTTTCTCTCTGCTGTTGATCATATAACTAAGTCTAATGCAGGAGCATAACCAGGCGCGTCCATCAAGAAGTCATCATGAGTGTCATGACTATGGGCGGCGGTACCGTCCCAGTCTTCCCATTGTATCAGCAGCTTAGTCCACTCCAAGTGCCCACGTGCAATATAATGCTGCTCTAACTCAACTACTTGAACGTGGTGAGGTGCAGTACTTTCTACGGCAATGATGAAGTACGCCTTGCTGTCAAGGCCCATCCTCTCAGCCGCTTGCTGGTAGATGGCCGCTTGCATATAGTACTTCCAATCGTAGATCGTGCGTTGCAGCATCCTATGCGTTACGCTGTTAGTCGTCTTTAGGTCTATTAGAAACCATGGCCCAATGGCGTCGATGATGCCGCGATGTGGTATACCAAGCATATCCAAATTAAACGCCTTCTCAAACTCGGTACTCTGACGTATCAGCGGTCCGGCATGCGTGTGACTGAGTACGCTGTCAGCGATTGCACGCACGTTAAAAGCCTCTTTTGTGGTCAAGATGTCCTTGTGTAGGTTCTCTTGAACGAACTGCTTGTAATCGTTGGTGCCGCGCCTACCGTCATACACTGTTACGGTATCCTGGTAACGCTCCGGTTCGAGTACCGCGCGGTGCACCAACGTTCCAAACCTCATCGCGTCATTCTGTTTGCGTGGTGCCTCCTTGTAGTGCACAAACGCCAGCGGAGAGCGGTCGAACGCCTTTAGGCTACTAAATGACAGCGGCAAATACTTGTCTTTGTCAGGCATTGTAGATCGGGTTCTGGGTCAGTATGAATAGCTCCGCTTTGACGACTTCAAGCCTATGTTCCATGCGGTTCATTTCCTCGGCTCCAAAAATGGTACCGGCTTGGCGCGCCTTGTGCGTGCTCATTACAGCGAGGATAGCCCAACGCTCATGGCGTAGGTCTACAATTTTTTGTACTGTCTCCTCGCTGTAGATAGTGTCTTGTACTACGACCTCCTTCATCAAAATGGCAGGTCATTGGGTTGGCTCTTCTCCTGCTTGGCTTCCAGTAATGGCAGCTCGTCGATGAACGGGTTGTCACCGGTGTACATCTTGGACAGGTCGACGTACTTGTTTGCGACAGCGCAAAACGCCAATAGCGTTTCCTCAATAGGCGACTTGATGCCTGTGACGTTGTACTTGGTGTCCAAACCTTTACCCAGGCGAGTAACTACCAGCTCATAGGCGGTCCAATGCTCGTCTTTAAACAGCATAAACATTTGGTCAATAATGCTGCGTTGTGAAAAGCTCCAAACCTTAACTGCTCCGCTGTCGCTTTGACCACTGTACTCATAGACGACAAATGCCACAAACTTTTTGGGGCGCTCGTCGCTGATGGCGTGATCGGGTCGCGGTGCGTCTTGCTCCCAGCGCACTGGCTTACCATCTACAAAAAGTTCATATCCAGCAATAGGCTTAGACAGGAGACGCAGCGAACGCTTATCGCCGTCTTGAAAACGTACATAATCGGAGGCAGCTGTTGTTGACTGCTGCAGAAAGTTGAAAATGGTGTCGTTGGTTGACATGTTTTTGGGTTTTGTTGTGGTTGCAAGTAAGCCCAATATGTCACCGGGGAAAAAAATTATTCCTTCAGGTTATCAACGTTTCGTTGTTCACGCAGCACCTTGCGCAAGCGTATCACATTGAGTGCCACAAGACTAAGAGCGCCCGCCGCGCTGATACTCCAGTCGATGACATCTTGCCACCTCGTAATTTCCCAGCCCAACCATGCAAGGTTTAGAGCCATTAAGTTCCACCCGTCATCCATGGTTCTAATGTACTGAGTGCCAACGGGAGTATTCCTACCACACACATAGCAATCGACTGCCACGTTATGCCATGCACAACAACCTGCTCGCATGCCGTCGACACGATCAGGCCGCCCATGGTGTTTTTAGTCGACCACTTTAAACGGTTGCCGCTGCTGGCTGCGATTACTTCTGCTGCCTTGCTTGCCTTGCCTATGGCTCTACCGATACGCTCAGGCATATAACCACACCACGCCTGGCGTTTTTGTGCTGTCGTGGTCGACGTGAATAAAAGAAGAGTGAATACCGACGCGCGTAAAACCAGCAGCTACCAAAGCCGCCACGATGCGAAACCGCTTGCTACTAGTGTGACAACTGATGTCCGCAGCGCATCCGATTAGATGGCTGCTGCCGACTGATCCGTTAACCGCCGCATTTCTTCCCGGTGTCCTATAGCCACTGTTAATCTTGAACGGTACGCCGGCCAGCTCGCGCGCCTCGTCTAACATCTTCAGGAACTTTGGCGACATGCGCGAACCGCTACCCGGTACGTCGGGGCTGTCAAACTCGGATATCCTAAAGTGCTTCAGCTTCATTTCTGCTTGCGTTGGATGACATACCATTGCCCATCGTAGCACAGCACAGCGATACCGTCGTAGCTGCGGTCCATAGCAAACGACGTAGCGCCGTCAATGGTTACGCCGGCTGTGATTTCGTCAGCGTACAGCGTAACGCGGTAGTTCTTATTGGCGGTGATGGTGCTGTCACTCTTAAACCTCAAATAGCGGCCTTCGTTATCTGCCACCTTTGGCAGTCTGATGTTGCCAGTGCCGTTGGCCCCGTCGATGTACTTGTTCATGTACACAAAGCCGTTACTGTCGTCGTAGTCGATTTCGTAGATGCTGCCACCAGTATGCTCTATCAACTGCACATCATAAAACTGCGGCAGACTACCGGTGATGATGTCGTTAAGTTCCTGCTGTATGTCTGTCGTGGTACCTGATGGTATAAACCGATCGCGGGGGTTGTCGGTGCCAATCAGGTCACTCCTAAACGCTAGGTCCGTGGTTACCTGGTTAAGCTGGAACCGCTCCGTTTCTACTTCGCTGTCGTTGGCGTTGTATGTCATCTGATGCAACACGCAGTCATCACCATCGTCACGCACCAAGTGGTAAGGCCACATCATCGGCACGGTCTGCAGATAGAAGCTGCCGTGCCTAATGCGGTGAGGTAGCTGCGTGTTGTACATAATCTCACGCACGCCAAGACGGTGGACGGTATATGGTCCTGCGCTTTGGCTGCTCTCCCATGAATCCATATCGATAGCGCCGGAGTGAAACGAACCGCTGTAAAACGGTAGCGCCGTGCCACCGGTCGCGTAGTCTATGCCCGCGTTGCCTGTAATTACGTCGGTCTGTTCTAATGTCACCTGATTGCCCAGCGTTGTCTCTGAGGCGAACGTGATGCTGTCACCTGTGCCTTGCGTCCCATCACCGGGGAAGACGCGAAGGATAAACAGCACATTGTGCGTACCTAATGAACCAGTCTGATCACTGCCACCAATACCGACGACGACAGTGTTGAGAGTTACGTCGAGACCTACTTCATCGTCTACTAGCTCCGGCACTTGTACGCTGGCTTCGCTAATAGCCTCGAACCCATAGAACTTGTAGTATTGACCAAGCACCACGCTCTTAGTGCCTGGTGTACCCGTCCAACCTGTGTCGGTAAAATACTGGTCTCCAAACTTTATCGTGAAGTCAGCACGCAAGGTGAAGAAGTTGCCGGGGTCGATTGGTGCCGATGATACCGGTGCTATATCGATGTTGTAGAACAACGTTATGAGGTGCGTACTCTCTTCATAGTACAACCGATCGTCATCAGCTAACTCGATGTCATTGGTGGATGCGCTCAGTGTAGTGAATCCGGTGTTCTCTTGAAACAGAAACTCATTGCCGCGCGTCACGCGTTGACGTGTTACTCGCTTCGTGGGTCTGCTGTACTCGATGCTGTTGCCGGCCATCTTATCAAAGCCACTGCCATCAACCAGCAACATATTGCTGGTGAAATTCACGCGGTCCAGCGTGCTCCATGTTGCCTCCGCTCCGCTTGCGTCGTACTGCTTGAGGTCGTTGACAAAGCTGTCGCCATCGCTGCGCTGCTGGTACTTGTTCAATGGTATGAAGTGCCAAATGCCTTCGGCCTGAAACACTCGCGCGTTGTAGGTAATGGCAAGACTGCGCAACACCTCAAAAGCGTTGTAGTATTCTGTGGGTGTCGTGCCAGCTATAGACGGCAAGTACATACCGCCGTCACCCAACCAATCGCCAGCTGTGTATCCTGTCGGCTCGATGTCGTTGGCGTAACGTATAAAGATGTCGCTACTGCCATACAGACCAAACGACCGCGTCAGCTTCAGCGCCTCATATATGTAGTCAATGATCTGCGTGTTAGTAGCAAAGTCGTCAACCGTTGTTTCCTTCAGCTGGTTGAGGTCGTCGGCTGCTGTAAGGTTTACCGCTGACGGGTATGGCTCATCCATCTGCTGCGTTTGCTCCGGTAGCAGGATGCCACGCCAGAACACCGCTTCACCTACTTCGTCGGGGTCGGTGAGTATCTCTATAGGAAACTGCGCCTCCGGTGCTGACGGTACGGTAGTGTTCAGCCAGGTGTTGAAGTCGCCGCCTTCATTGTATATAGTGAAGTCAACCTTGCTTGGTAGGATAGGTTGGTATTGATCCTGATTGTTGCCTTCATACGACAGCGAGAATCCCGGCGTTGCAATAGTCACCTCTGACGACGCGGCGCTGTGGTCGTTGTCGTAGATGTTGACGCGGTATTGTACACCCGTATCGTTCTGAAAGTCGGCGTAAAATCTGACAGCCATTAGAATCCTCTTACTCGGTTACGGTCTAGCGCGCTGCGCTCGTTGCTTAGTAGTATATCACTGCCGCGGATCATGCCGGTGACGGTAACGTTGCCGCCGCCCATCATACTCTGCAGCTTGTCCAGTGGTGCAACAACCTCCGGGTTGATGGATGACGTGCCTGGTCCTTCTCCTACGAGCGCGAGGCTGGTCCCGGTAAAAAGTCCACCGTCGGCCATCTTAGGAATTTGACCGAATGCGCTGTCGACGATACCCATACCTGCCGCAATCAATGCAGGTATTGCAATCATGGCAAACGGTGCCTTCATCCCGTCTTTAATAGCTGCAGCAATCATCGATGCTTGAGCCGCTGCCAATGCCGATTTAATAGCACCAGCCGCAAATTGTTTAAATGCTTCTTTAGCTGATTGAGCGCCTGTTACCATTGAAGTGAACGCACTGCCTAGCTGCTCGCTAATGGCTGATGACAGCTCCATCGTGCTCACCTTCATGCTCTCAAGCATTTCTTGAGTCTCCGCAAGCATGGCAAGACGTGCTTCACCTGCTTCTATCCTGCCTGCTTCATCTGGGTCAAACTCTTTGTCTTCCTCATCCATTGCCATGCCTGGCATGGTGAGTGTCGGTTGATTACCGTACAGAGTGGCAAGGCCGCGCATGGCCTCGGCTTCGTCCTCTGCCGAAACAACAAAATCGTTTTGAAGGTCTTTTAATCTTTGCTTTTCTCGGCGCAATTTTTTAGCAGCATCATACTGCGCCTCGAATTCCTCTTTGGTCTGCTTAACAACCTTCGTTTCTTTTTCACCTGTAGGTAAACCGGCAAGCACTGCGTCATTAAGTGCATAGCTGCCCAACTTGACCTGTTCCAACATACTGCTCAACGTCTTGTACTCCTCCGATCCTTCACTTGTCTGCTTTATGGCTGCCCGTAAAGTGTCTTCAAGTGCAATGAACTCATCAGTAAGTGAATCAAAATTTTGTTGGGTTGGTTTCAGCGCGCGTTTTTGCAAGTCCTGAAAACCTTGTGTCAGGTCACCAATCTCATCTTGAGTAAGCTTTATAGCTCTCTTTAAATTGCCAGTTAACAAACGCACATATCCGTCGAACGTGCTTTTAATGCCTGATGTCTCGGCCACTTGTGCACCCAACTGCATGGTAACGTCGCTCAACGTACTAAGCATGCCGCCAGTAGTCTCACTGAGGTTCTTCATAGAATCCTCAGCAAAGCCACCTTCGTCGGCCATGTTACGCAACGCCTCGTTGAAGTCCTCAACTGAAACGCTGGCAGCTTCGAACTCTGTGCCGGTTTGATTGGTAACCTCTAATAATTCCTTTTTGATATTGATACCTCTATCGAGTAGCTGGTTCAATATCTCTTGGTCAATCTTTCCTTTCGCATTGGCCTTGGCATATATCGCACTGATTTCTGTGATACTTGACCCAGTAGCGGCAGCGATATCACCGACGGTTTTCAGCGTGCCTTCTAGTGCGCTTTCCTTTACACCAACAGCAAGCAGTTGGCGCGCGGCTGTACTTATATCCTCAAGCTGAAATGGTGTGTTAGCTGCAAACCTATTTAGCTTCCTCACCATTCGCGACGCACCTTCTGCGCCGCCCATGATAGAACGGAAACCAACGGTGACACGTTCCATGTCTGCGCCGGCTTTTATAACTGCTGAAATGCCCGCAATCAATGACGTGCCGATTACAAGCGCAGCGTTCTTCGCCATGCCGGCAATCTCTCCGAAGTTCCTCTTGAAGTTGGCCTTAGTATTGCGTAGATCCGCATTAAGTTTCCGCAAGCCTTTCTTTTCAAGGCCGATTGTAACCTTTAGGTCTTTAAGTTTTGCCATCGTTCAACTTGTTCAATGCGTTCTTGAGCAGCTTGTTGTTGCCTTTGTTCTTGGGCTTCTTCTCCCATGGGAAGATACATATATCGTGAGGCTTGACCTTCTGTCCTTTCTTGGCGTGTGGTGCTAATGCCAGCGCCGCCGACCACCGAGCGCGCTCCCACTCTTGTTGTTGCCTGGCTTCTTCCTGCTTGTGCATGCCTTGCGCCGCCCATACAAACTCCTCAAACGTCATGTCATAAAACACAGACGGGCTGAAGCGTAATTGCCCCAACCCGATCTGCATACAATGGTCAAACGTTAGCGGCTTGCCTTCGCTTTTTTTTGACCGTTGCCACCTCCCAAAAGTGAAACAAGTGCATTGGTCATGGCTTCCATATCAGCCATGTCGATGAGTCCGAGGAAGTCGTCGAGGTCATAATCAAAAGGAACGCCGGCAAACTTGGCACCGCTTTGTGCCATGTAGTAAACCAGCGTACCAATCTGTACTGCGTCCTCCTCTAAATTCCCGATGTCGATACCGCTCTCACGTTTGGCGTTAGCCAGTGCGCGCATGTCGCAACGGAGCGTGAACTCTTTACCCGAAAGTGTTAGCTTCATTAAGCGGTGACTTGAGTAATTGCGCGTGTCAATTCAAACGTCGCACTGTAGGTGACGTTGTCTTCTGTTCCGCCGCTTACTTCCAAACTTGAGCAAAAACCAAAGCAGGTGTAGTGATAGTCATTGGTGCTGTCCAAACCGAATACTATGCTCTGTTCTGTTTGAGCGCTCAACGCAGTAAACAACGTGCCACCAGCGCCGCCAGTGCCTTGATCGTCAATAAGTCCGCTTACCGAAATCGTACCTGAGCGCAAACCTGGCAAAAGCTCACGGTATCCGCTGCTGTCTTTCGTGGTGATGTCGCGCATTTCCATATTGATGGAGATGCTGCCTTCTGTTTGGTCGGGGAGGTCCGTGCCGCCGAGCGCAAGGAGCCAGACGGTGCCGTTAATGATAGCCATTACTTCTTTTCTTTAATGTTGTTTGCGATGATGGCGTTAATCAGGAGATCAACGTACGCGAAGACGCGGTCATCCTTCACCGATGGTGTCAGGTTAACCACGACCTTGGCGAAAACCAATGCGGAGAGCAATAGCTCTGCCCAGTTATTTAGGATAAAGTCCATGACCTCAAGTTACAATTCCGAACCGAACCAACCGGCCTCTTGCGCTTGTTCTTGCGTCAAGACTTCGGAGTCCGTCGGCATTAGGTATTGGAACAGTACAACGTCGCTGGTGGCTATGTAGTAAGTCATCGCGCTGCGCTCGTCTGTCGTCAGCTGCGGGAACAATGCCACCAACGCATTCAGGTCGCGCTCCGGGTGGACGTTAATAGCTAGTTCAGTATCGCCAACGCATGCCCACTGCCCGGTGTCGGGGTGCTGGATGGTAGCCAGTAGCATGGTCGTCACTCGCCCAGGTTCGTGAAGGTGCTTTGGTAGCTTAAGGTTGTACAGCTCGCGGCTGATGCCTTTGGCGCGTTGCTCGCTAGTGAGGTTAATGCGCTCAGTTACGGGGAGGTATACGGTAGCCATTAGGTAATACTGAAATAGGTCATGATGTCGGATTCGATGCCGGTGCGGTTATTATAATTGTCGGTAGGCCAAATAATCACCTCTTGTAAATTTCCCGTAAAAGCTAAGCCGACGCTCTCGCCTAACTCCAAATTAGTTGTTCCTGTGTTTACGGTTGTTCCGCCACTACTTGTATCAATTTGCGAGCCATTTAATCGCCAATATCCATTCGTGGAATCTTTAAAGACTGTACTTAAATTCTGCGTATTGTAATCACTCGCGGCGGCGTTATAACCTCTCAATTCTGGCGTACTGCTGGAACCGTAGGAATATTGCCAGTTTGTATTGCCCAAACGTGTCACGAAATCAATTACGCGGTCGTCAGTACCCCAAACGCCTTTAAAGCCTGAGCTGCTTGTATCATTGAAAACCGTTACAGACGTATGAGCGTTTGTGGTACATATATCAGTATTGGTAATGCTTGACTTAACAAGTTTGTCACTATTAAAAGTTACAGCGGGTTTTCCGTTTTCAGTAATCACCGCCGTGCCGTTGTAAATCTGCGGCTGACTGCCTGACGTGCCTTGCGTGACGTTGTTGGCTGTGCCTCCAATGTTGGCTTGATCGTACCAGGTAACCACGTAACCGTTAGCGCTGCCGCAATGCGTCGCGATGGCTGACGTGTCAAGGTCGCCGTTACTATCAAATCCAATATCTGTTTCTGTGTCGCCGCTATCCTCGCGCACACGCATGCAGCTACCAGTGTAATCTTTGTCCAGCTTACGCACCGAGTACGCCGCCGTCGCGCCAGTGTAGGTGTCGAGTAACAAGTCACTAGACGGTACCGTCACCGTGCGCACCATCTTCAGCGACAGCGGCAACGTGCCGCGCGTCTCCGCTGTAGCGTCGGTATCGTTGAGGCCGGCAAGTAGTGCGGCCTTGGCTGTGGCAAAGGTGGCGTTGTCTGCTGGCTGCGTGGTGTACTCGGTCCAGTCGCCTGCCGTATCCGGGTCAGCGTCAAACTTAGTAGAGTAGAACAGTGTGCGGTTGATTGTATCGGTCTCGCCTACGTCGCTGGTCTCGCTCTCCGCTAGTCCGTCGCCGTCAGGTCGTGCGGTATAGTACAGCTCTACGTTGGCTGTGGCTCCGCTGCGTGCCGTCTCCGCTTCGGTGCTATAGCGGTTGTGGTAGTGCGTCTTGGT